>ERZ1027036.1584-NODE-1584-length-9907-cov-5.230410_pt1 | contig 9907 bp, 7 predicted proteins | sample MGYA00519441_ERZ1027036 | MGnify/ENA primary metagenome ERZ1027036 (study PRJEB26926, sample SAMN06164792) | human gut metagenome | biome: ENVO:00009003; feature: ENVO:2100002; material: ENVO:00002003 | host: Homo sapiens | place: USA | collected 2012 ... | reverse complement strand
TCTGCCTGTCTCGTGGGCTCGGAGATGTGTATAAGAGACAGAAGTAGGAAAGTATACACAAGTAGTTACGAGGAGGACCGTATTTCGGGGCTATATCATATTAAAGGGGTCTATACTACAGAATATCAATTTATTACAGATGAATTGGTATTTCGGTCGATTGATTTTAAGAAAACAGGAGGGAATTGGGGAGATCAACACTATATTGGCTTGTATTTTGCGAAAATTAAAGACAATAAGTTATACTTAAAAGATGTAAAATCTAATAGTGAAGCTTGGAATATTTCTATTGAATTAGACCAATTAACATTAGTAGAGACAACAGCAGAAACTTATAATGGTGATTGGTTTTTGATTTATATAATAGCAGATATTTGTAGTGGGATAATTTTTATAATTGCATTATTTTTGAAAGATAAAAAGAAAAAGACGGAATGACCGTTTTTTGTTTTAGAAATAAGCGCCTGAAAGGGCGCTTTTTTCATATAAAAAATTTTAAGGAGGACATGAAACATGTCAATCACATTCACAGTCAGCATTAACGGCAAACTTTATCCGAAAGCAGTTTTCCCCTTGAAAACGGCTGATCTTCTCGATGAACAGTTGGACGAGGCATATCTGACAATGGTACTCTGTAAAGAAGAGCATTTCGATATGTTGTCCCGTGTTCAGATTGACGCTAGGACGAAAAACGCTTACGGTCAAATTACTTCGGAGAAGTCCTTTAACTATGTTATTGCAAATGACCGTTCCGTTCTTACAATTAAGGATAAAAAGCTCTACAAGCATGAAATATACTTAATTGAAGAGACAAAACTGTTAGAGGGATTAGTGGGGGATAGTATTGTATTTACAAATACTTTGGGAAACATATATACATTAAATGCTCCTTTATCAACTCCAATAAGCTCAGAAAGTAGATTTCCAGAAAAAACCCCGAGTACGTATAAGGCTGTATTGGAAATTGGAACAGAATTTACATTCGTTCCAGCTTCTGTAATTTATGAAAATCAAGCTAACTTTGACGGAGGAAAATTAACAGTTTTATATGGAGGAGAGCCTATTTTTGAATCTATTTCTTTTCCATATACTACTGTTTTGCAGGAAGGTATGTATGTCGCAAGATATGAAAGTGAATTTGAGATGCCCGCAGGTGGGGAGGCGACAAAAACAGTAGAATATTATTTTACTGTTATTAAAAACCGTTACCCCCTCAAAAAATGGACGATCACCGATGTTGTCCAGCGCACGCTTGATCTAATCGAACCGCACCTTGACGGCTATCCCAACCGCTTTACTTTTAATGAGGAACAGGCGGAGGAATATAAAAACGTAATAGCCCCCGAATTTGCGTTTACAAAGGAGAATCTCCGCGAAAGGTTACAGCAGATAGGGGGCTTTATTCATGCCGAGCCACGGCTTAGAAACGGGGTGATTTACTTCGATAAATACGGGATGAATAACTATGCGGATATGTATAAAACGCCGTATACGGGAAAAATGGTTTGTCAGGATATCAACCACTATGCGACGAATCTCGACAGTTCGGTAGATAATCTGGTCAGTCAGCTTTCTTGGGCGAAAGGGGTTATTATGGAGCCTTTTGCGGGCGGCTATCGCTCTGTCAGGACGGAATCCATGAATGTGCGTATCACAGCCGAGAATATGCTCATTCAGACGATTTTCCCCGTTTATCAGGTGGAGAAACTGACTGCGGCATATATCAAAGACGGAGAGATGATTACGTGCGATATTACGCCGTATGTGTTTGAATCGGTAGATTATAACTCGAATCTTTCTTCATACAGTGAAACATATCCGACCAGCAAGGCATTCGGGGTTTATTATACGCAAGGGGAAAGGAATATCAGGGGCTTGAATTTCAAGGTGCCTGATGCAATCAGCGATATTCTGCGAAAGTACGCTATTATCAATATTTTGGAAGCTGTAAGCGGGGAAAATTTCGGCTGGTTTGATAAGATCGACTATCCGACGCTCATGTTCCAGATCACCTACATACCGATATTTTCCACGAGAGTGACGCAGACAAAACAGTATATCGTGGGAATGCAGCACCCGTTTGCATTGCCATATAATCAGGGGGCGAACATGATAGAGACCTCTTATTACGGCGAGAACATGAAGGGACTTATCGCGCGGCTGGGGAACGTGGAAAAGACACTCACGTATATGGTATACAACCTGAACAGGATACCGAAAGCGGGGCAGCTCTTTGACGATGAATATTATATCTCCGCGGTATTTACGGAATTTATGCCGAGTTATATCAAGGTACAGCTTACGCTTTCCAAAGACTTTAACAGGCTGTCGCAGTATATCAACGTACCGAGCTATAAGCGGTTTTACGAAGTATCGGAGCGGCAGGCGTTCCGCAGAGAAACGCTTTACACAGATTATCTGGTGATCGGTAACGAAGTGGAAGACGACGGACAGGCATTGATTGACGATCATTTTTTAGAGTATATAAAGCATACTTTAACGCAAACCGCCCCCGAAGACAGTAAAATTACCTTTGCACAAACAATATCTGTAAATAAAAATAACGAAATGGTAGGTAATGTTTGTGTTTTCCCGGTTTTAGGCACGGCAATGGGGACGACGATGAATTTCTCTTTTTCGGCAGAAGATAATTATTCGGCAGGTCCGCAGAGTGTTGAACATAATGTAAAGAGCGGCAATGATGAAGTAACGGGATATTGGCAGCAGTATGTTCCGTATTGTGATTATTACGGAAGAATATACTATCTTGAATTGTTGTTTGGACAAAAATTTTCTCCGAGCAACAAGTTAGACGCGGCATTGGGACTTCCCAAACTTCCGGGGGGAACCTATCAGGGAATAAACATTATATCGACAAGACAAAACAGTTTACTCTACCGCAAAGACAGCCGCGAGATAATGAACTTCACCTATCAGGCGAGTTTTGTGACGAATCGGAAAAACATTGTAATAGGCTCTGCGCTGGCGGCGATGAACCCGCTGATCAAAGGCTCCGACAGGGATAATCCCGCGGGGCTTTTCATTTCTCCGCACAGAATCAACAAGTTTGACGATTTCGTCGACGTAAGCGAAATGACGCAGCAGGACTGGACGGGCGCGGAAGACGTGACGGTAGACGGCACGGTCATGCGTTTAGGGCAGATTACGGCGAGCGTAGAGGGGAAAGCGTGGGCTATCGTCTATTCGCCGAATCAGGAAGATACGGAGATCACGGTAGAGGACGAGGACGGAAACGTGACGACGCAGAAGATCCCCGTCGGCGATCGGCTTCTGATTGCCTGCAACATGGACGTATACGCGGGGCAACTGATCATATTGCCGAGTATTTCCATTGTACACAATATATTCAAGGAGACGATGACGATCGAAGCGGGCAAGTATCGGTTTAGCGAAGTGGTTTATGCCGTACCTGCAAATGTTAAAATCACAACGCTTGCGTTTACAAGCAACAACCAAAGTTATACCGGAATGTCCTGTACATACAATTCCGAAACAGGAACGACAAGTCTTTCGTACATCAGCGAAGAGGACGGGACAGGTTATGAGGTCTATAATTCCGCCGGAGAATGGACAAATGCCGCTTTCAGAAATATCGAGGTGACTGCGGACAGTTCGGTGGGAATAAAAGAGTATGAGTGGTTCAAAGAAAATACGCAAGCCGTTGAATAAAAGGAGGATAAGAAAATGGATGAAAAGACGTGCGCATTTATGAGACTGGCGAAGGCGTTGCAAGCCAACGCGGAGAAAGAGGCGGAAGCGGTCAAGGGCTATACGGAGCAGTTAGAGGCGATTTTAGCGGCTCAGGAGCTCGCTGACGAAGAGGACAGGGATTTCCTTTCCAAGCTGTATGAAGAGACGCAGGAGAAGATTTCGGACGAATTGAATCACAATCAGTCGCTTCTGAACGAATACGTTGAATTTACGGGGATACCCGTTGCGGAGGAATAAACATGATATTTTATGCGGACGGAGAGGGTACGATCTTTAAGGCGTACCCTACACAGGTTTATCAGGGGAGCGCGGAGGCAAACAGAGTGATCTTCGTCGCTCCCTTTGCTACCTCCAACATGGTAAACGCCTATTTTCAGCTGCCGCACGGCGTGTATGCAGGTCCGTACCTGATGACGAACAAAGGGCTGCTGATGAACAATGACGTACCGGTGGAGCTGGATGGCGCCGTGCTGAACACGTGGGAGCTGAAAGTCCCCTCGGCGGTCACGCAGTACGCCGGGGTAGTGAAAGCGCAGTTTTTCGCGCTGTACAACTCAAATGAAGAGAATGAAGAGGACAGGCATAACGAGGTGATTGCGACCTCTCAAACTTCCTTTACGGTACAAAAAGGGATTCCGGCGGGGTTGCCCTCTGCACCGACAGACGACGCGTATAAGTTGATCATGGAGCAGCTGTCGTATATCATTTCGACGCAGAGCGAGCACGAGGGGAAAGCGCAGAACGGAGAATACCCCGCGCGGTCTATTAAGGAATGGGGTTCTTATTTTACGTACGGGATCGGGGAATATGTAATTCACCTCGATACGCTTTATTATTCAGACACTGCGCCGGGGAATGCCGAACCCGGGAAAGAGACGGCAGACCCGCCGCATTGGAGAGAGGTGTTTTCGTTTGATACCGGAAACGAATGGGGCGCCGAGATCGAGCCGCTGAAAGCAAGAGTTACGCAGAATGAGAAAGATATCGACACGCTTCAGGCACAATATACGGTAGCAGTACAGGATACCAATAAACTTTGGGTTAGGATTACGAACGGAGAACAGGTCGGTGCAGATTCTATCCGAACCCCCGGGGTTGCGTCTACCGTCGTTATGTATTCGGGGCGTTATTACTTTTTCCGCCGCGGAACAGATAATTATATCATGCGCGCAAAGGTAAGCGACATATTTACGGAGCCCTGGACTTCGGACGGAGGAATCGATGAGACGAAGTGGGAAGTAGTCTACAACCTCGGAGAAATTACCGAAACCGTGATCGACGCGGTGAAAGAGTTTATCGACCAGATCTCCGGCTCCTCGTTTGAGATCGTCGCTATAAACTCCGATACGGGATATCCGGACGTAGAATCCCCGGCTAAAAATATCATTTACTTAACGCCGAAAGAAGACGGTGCGACGGGGGACAGCTACGATGAGTGGATTTACACGAACAACAAGTGGGAGCGCATCGGCTCGACAGAGATCGACCTCTCCGCGTACGTGACGAAGACGGAACTAAGCAGCACGCTTTCGTCGTATGTAACGCAGCCGCTTCTGACGCAGACCTTGCAGAACTACATAACAAGCACGGTTTTAACGCAGACACTGACGGACTATGCGACAAAGCAGTATGTTGACGAAGCAGTCTCTTCCGCCGGAGTAAAACAGAATGAAGTCATTGCAAGAGTTGACTCGCTCCCTGAGGCTACGGCAGACAGTGCGGATATTGTCATGGTAAACGGCGAACTTTACGTAAAGGAGGTAAATTAAATGGCTGCTATATATAAAAAACTCGGCTATTCCGCGGACGATATCCAATCGATTGAGAATACGGTAAGCGGAAATGTTCTGACAACCAAAATCACTTTGAAAAGCGGCGAAGAAATTACTGCAACGGCGAATCTGCCGCAGGAGGAGTACACATTGCCGCAGGCGACAAATACGGCGTTAGGCGGCGTAAAAATGCCCTCTGCGGCTTCGGGGCAGACGGAGAAAGCGGGAATCACGTCAGACGGCTATCCCGTCACAAAACCCATTGTAAAGCCTGACGGCGTGAACGTAACGCTAAGTGGAAAGAACCTGAACGTCGAGGTTGAGCTTGATAACAACACGAGCGTAAGCGGGCAGGCTGATTTGTCGAACTTATCGGAAAGCGATATTGCTTTTATCAATTTGAACTCCGACAATATAACCGCAAGCAGTCTTTATCCCCATTATCATGATATTGAATCAGCTGCACAGGAAGGAAAATTGGTAGTTCTTTTATTCGGAGATAGTGGAGAATCTGAATATGAACGAGCAATCATAGAACGCGTTGACGGTATGGGGATGTATTTATACTTTTATTCTCAAAGATATTACTATACTTATCAATATTACGAGAATAAACTGACATCTGTTTCATTGACCGAAACGCCTGTCGCCACGACGTCGGCAGTCGGCGGAATCAAGGCTCAAAGCGGATCGTCGGACGGTCAGAATTTCCCTGTACAGGTGAACTCTGACGGAACGGCGTTTATCAACATACCGATTTATAACGGGGAGGTGGAATAATATGGCAAATACTGATCCTCGGTATTATTATTTTAATAAAACGCTTTCTTTTTCTGATACTGGTGACTGGTATATGAAAGGGAATATTGAGTGTAATGGCGTTCGTTATGACCAAATCCGATTCAGTTCAAATTTTGTCGTTTATGAGTCTTTTGACAATGAGGGTATGCCTGATGTTACGACCGAAGTATATAATAACGGCAAATGGGTAAATGAAATTTATCGGTATGTTTATGTACCTGATATTACAGGGGGAGACGTCCCTAACCGGATTTTAAATAATGCAATAGAATCTAATTCCCCCGTTATATATAAAGGCACATATACTTGGAATGATACAATAGCTACTTACGGTGTTGCAGATATTTCTATTGATTTTATTTCATATCATGACACAAGCTATGACATGATGAAATTTACAATTACTAACTTACAGTATCGTAGTACCGTAACCGACATAACAGACACTATTTATACTTTTTCCTCTAATACATGGAATAATATTTATGGGAAAAACATTGAAATTGGTACTGATTTTTCCCCCTCATCTGCATTTTATACTTACTTGTTATCAAATTTCTCTTCTTTCGTATCTGCTACCGAACCAGCCACTTATACGATTGAAGAGGGAGAATACAAAGGTATAAACACGCCAAATTTTCCCGAATCCGATATAAACCAAGAAATGACATTTCAAGCTAATAACATAACTTACCAAGAAATGAGAATCAGACCAGCAAGAGATAATATAATTTACTGGGACGAAGCGCTTGAATATGGATACACGGCTTACAATGGAGCTTGGCAGGAAAATTCGGCTGATATATATTTGCATGAAAATACCACAGTTTCGAGTAATTTCTATAATTGGTTTACCGCGAATTTCCAAAAAGAAGAAGATTTAATCGAAAAAGAACTAACTACAGTCGACGGAATTACGCTCTTAACCTCGGGGAAGTATTGTGATAAAGATATCAAAGTAACGCCCGCAAATCCTGAAAACATAGTAGCTGGGAATATCAGAAGCGGGGTTCAGATTTTGGGCGTAACGGGGAATTACGCGGGAGAAGGTGTTACTTTACAGGAAAAGACAGTAAATCCTACTACTTCCGTGCAGAATGTAACGCCTGACGCAAATTATGATGGATTGAGTAAGGTAATCGTAAGTGCAATCCAGACGCAAACAAAAAGCGCCACGCCGACGAAAGGGGCGCAAAATATCACGCCAGATTCGGGGAAGTTCTTGTCAAGCGTATCTGTCGCTCCTATTCCAGAAGAGTATATAATCCCTGCGGGAGAAATCAGTATCACACAGAACGGCTCGGTATCTGTCAAGAATTATGAGACTGCAAACGTGAATGTAGCGGCTCCTGAACCTGCGTTGCAGGAAAAAACAGTAACGCCTACAAAAAGCGTTCAAAACATCACTCCCGATACGAATTACGACGGGCTCAGCAAAGTGACAGTCAATGCAATTCCCGCGGAGTATATTACACCTGCGGGGACACTGAGTATAACGACAAACGGGACGAAAGACGTCACGCAATATGCCAACGTAAACGTCAATGTTTCTGCGCCTGAGCCGACCTTACAGGAAAAAACAGTTGCGCCGGGAAAAACCGATCAGGAGATCTTGCCTGACGAAGGTTACGACGGATTGAATAAGGTAACGGTTCAGAGTGTCACGCTTGATGATTTATCCGGAACGGACGGTACTGAGCAAATGCTCAATCCGGGGACGGGAAAGATTGTAAAAGGAGGCATGGCGGAACTATACAGGATTCAAGCAAGAGCCCTGAATTTGGATAGTAAGACAGTAACTCCTACGACTTCGCAGCAGACAGTAACTCCGTCATCTGGGAAAGATGGTCTATCTCAAGTCACGGTCAACGCGATAGAGACGGAGACAAAGGAGGTAACGCCTGGCACCAGCGAACAGATAATTACCCCAACAACGGGAAAGTATCTGACCTCTGTCACAGTCGGGGCGATCCAGACAGAGACAAAATCTGCTACGCCGACGAAATCAACGCAGACGGTAACGCCTGCAAGCGGGAAATTCCTTTCCAGCGTCACAGTAAATCCCATTCCGTCGAATTACATTATTCCGACGGGAACGAAAGAGATCACGGAAAACGGAACTGCGGATGTTACCCAATTTGCAAATGTGAATGTCAATGTTCCCTCTCCGAACGCAACTGTAACAGAAAACGATGATGGAACAGTTGACATTGCAATCACTAATTTGTGAGGTATAATATGGCAAGTGGTACTTATTCATTGACGGTGAATTTTGATGAAAATGTAGAAACAGTAAATATACAGAGCGGAGATATAACTGTGCTGGTACAGACCAGTGGGAAAGAGGTTATACTCAAAGGAGATGAAATCTATGTTTCAGTCAATTATAAACCCGGATACAAATTATTTAGTCTGATAGCGACTGGATCATGGGAAAATGCCTTTTCCGAAATAAAAGACGGAAAACTTGTGATGAAACCTCTGGGAGATTTCAGCGGAGCCATCATCGTAAAAAGTAAGAAGGTGGAGGTCTAGTTATGGCTACAGTTAGCGGAATAAAAGTGTTCAAGGATTCGATTAAGTTTCCTTCTTATATTCTTCAGGTAGTTGATTACACATGTCCTGACGAGCCTAAGTCTACTTCATTTCACTCAATGATTATAAGTCCTTCTCTAATTTACAGCACTGGAATAGACTTTTCAGGGGGAGCTTTTACTACGGTTTACGATTCAGACGGATGGGCAAACACTTATTACAAAACAGTTGATTTTGGAGAGGCAGAACAGACAGTAGATGATGTTTTCTTTTCGTGGCTGGATGAAAATATTGTAAAAGAGCCTGAGACAAAAACCATCCGCACTTTGACGATCAACGGAACCGTAACGACAGAATGGAACGGAAAGCCTGTCAAACAAGTCACTGTCGATGGGGTTACTTACAAAATGCCAGAGACTTCTACAACATACACAATCGAAGGAGGGTACTATTTAGGGAATGATGAATTAACGGAAGTAGCGTTTGAAAAAGAAACCATCTTCTTTACGGTAGGAAGTACAAACTACGTCGGAATGGAAATGATTGCTTCAATGGGCGGTAAATTAAGATATTATCTTTCCGCTGACTCTTATATATATGCTTATGAAACGGCTTGGCAGGACTCTTCTTATAAAACCATTCTTCTTAGTTCCGGAAACCACGTTACGACAAATGAAACTTTTTACAACTGGTTTACGGCGAATTATCAGCCGTACGAAGAGCCCGTAACGTACACAATTAAAGCGGGAACATATACTTGGAAGAATGAGCCTACGGACCCCTATAAAAATATTTTACAATCCAACTTTAATATTACTTCTAACGGTAAAAATTATATAGGAATAAATATATATGGCAGTTTGGATTTTAGGTATGTAATAGCTGAGGGAAATGAGCAATTTGTTTATAGCTTTGAAGGCCATGACTGGGGGACAGAGGCTTTTAAAACTTTTGCCGTTGAGTCCGACGCTCTTGTTTCTGCTGAATTTTATAATTTTCTAATGGAAAATATATCAAATTATGAAGGAGCAGAGCTGTCTCTTATACACATCTGACGCTGCCGACGA
>ERZ1027036.1581-NODE-1581-length-9909-cov-7.558047_pt1 | contig 9909 bp, 9 predicted proteins | sample MGYA00519441_ERZ1027036 | MGnify/ENA primary metagenome ERZ1027036 (study PRJEB26926, sample SAMN06164792) | human gut metagenome | biome: ENVO:00009003; feature: ENVO:2100002; material: ENVO:00002003 | host: Homo sapiens | place: USA | collected 2012 ... | reverse complement strand
TCGCCTCTGCGGAGGCGACCAAAGGGCTTTCCGATCGCCCTTTGGAAACCTTCGGTGCGCACACTCCTGTTTATTGGTTTTGACCGAAAGTTTTTAGTTAGTGTGCCTTTCGTTCCCTCAATAAACACTACCATATAATAACATTCGGAAGCGAAGGCGAAGGGGTCAAGGGGGCGACCGCAGACATTCGTCTGTTTTCATTGCCCCCCTGTCGCCTCCGTGGAGGCGAAATCCCTGTGTAAACACACGAATGCAGTATAAAAAAAGTTACCAATTCAATCGCGCGAAAAGGTCAAGGGAGAACCTCCCTTGTAAGGAGAAAGCATCATGGGCATCGTGTCGCTGAAAGACTACCGCTGGGATGGCAGCAAGAAGCTCGAATTGAAGGACGCGGAGACGGGCGCGCCAGAGTTCGTGGATAAAAAGACGCTCAAGGCGCAGACGATGGAGAACCTTGCGGAAGCGGCGGCGCTGCAGGATAAACTCTATGCGCAGGGGCGTGAGGGCATCCTGATTGCCATTCAGGCGCGTGACGCGGCGGGCAAGGACAGCCTCATCAAAAAGGTGTTTGGGCAGCTGAATCCGGCGGCGCTGGAAGTCGCGGCATTCAAAGCGCCCAGTAAGGAAGAACTCAGCCATGATTATCTCTGGCGTATCATCCGCACCGTTCCGCCGCGCGGGAAAATCGGCGTGATGAACCGCAGCCACTACGAGGATGTGCTTGTGACGCGCGTGCACCACATGGAGAAGGGCTATGCCATGCCGCCGCGCGTGACGGACGACCCGGATTTCTACCCTAAGCGTTATCGGCAGATTTGCAATTGGGAACAGTACCTTTACGAGAACGGATACCGCGTCGTCAAGGTGTACCTGAACGTCAGCCGTGACGAGCAGAAGCGCCGCTTCCTTGACAGGCTGGAACGCGAAGATAAGCACTGGAAGCTTTCGGTGGATGACATGCGCGAACGCCGCCTGTGGAAGCAGTATGACGAAGCGTTCGAGGATGCCATCAATGCGACCGCGACGAGGGAATCCCCATGGTATGTCCTTCCGGCGGATGACAAGTGGTTCACGCGCTACCTGATGAGCGAAATTCTGCTGGATGTGCTGATGGATGTGAACCCGGATTATCCGCCGCTTGATCCGGCGGAAGCCGCGAAAGTTCCGACAATTCTGGCAGAGCTGGAGAATGGCGAATAATCAGCACAAAGTGTATTTTTTGTGGATTTCAAGGGAGAAATATGGAAGTACACATTTTGGTGTGTGCAAACCGGGTTGATTTTATGGGAAAGGCGCGGTATGATGAAGGACGTGCAGGGCGCAATGCCTTGCACGCAACGCCCGAAGGCAGATGCCTGAAATACAAAAGCATACAGCAATACGCCTTATGCGGCTCCTGCACAACGCCGTAGATTTCTCTCTTCCATGCTTCCCCGTCTACCCGATTCGTGGGCTGACGGGGATTCTTTTACTTATAAGCAACACCGCACAACTCGGCGGTGCGTCGGGCGATGCCTTTTCCGCACTGGGAATAGTATGAAAATCATGTTTTTAAGCAATCGCATCCGATTGAACAAAAACCCACGACTTTTCCTGCAAAAGCAAGAGGATTTTTCGCGGTTGATGGCGAATTAAAACGATTCGGACTGCACCTCGCTGCGGGAAAAACGGCAGAGCGCGCAGAACGAAAAACCAATCATTTTCCGGGCGTTTTCGCTGGTGGTGGCGGCGGAAAGCCCGACGGACGAGGTACTGGAATGGAAACAAACACCTATTATTATGCGGGCATTGACATCGGTTCTACCACCGTCAAGCTGGTGCTGCTGAACGAAGCGGGAGAAATGGTCTGGGGCGAATATCGCCGCCACTGCGCGCATACGCAGGAGACGCTGGCGGAGATGATGCGGGAAGCGCGGAAGAAACTCGGCGCGTGCCGCGTGAAGGTGCGCATGACCGGATCGGGCGCAATTTCGCTGGCGGAAGCGCTGCGCGTCGGGTTCGTACAGGAGGTCGTCGCGGTGGCGGAAGCGCTGCAGAAGGCCGCGCCGCAGACCGACGTCGCCATCGAGTTGGGCGGCGAGGACGCGAAGATTATCTATTTCACCGGCGGATTGGAAGAGCGCATGAACGGCGTGTGCGCGGGCGGCACGGGGTCTTTTATCGACCAGATGGCGGCGCTGCTGAAAACCGATGCGCCCGGCTTGAACGAACTGGCAAAGCACTATCATGAGCTGTACCCCATTGCGGCGCGCTGCGGCGTGTTTGCCAAGAGCGACATTCAGCCGCTGATTAACGAGGGCGCGGCGCGTGAGGATCTGGCGGCGTCGATTTTTCAGGCGGTTGTGAACCAGACGATTTCCGGGCTGGCGTGCGGCAAGCCGATTCGCGGGCATGTGGCGTTCTTGGGCGGACCGCTGCACTTCCTGTCCGAACTGCGGCAGGCGTTTGTCCGCACCCTGCACCTGACGGAGGAAACCGCGATTGTGCCGGACAATTCGCACCTCTTTGCGGCGACGGGCGCGGCGATGGCGGCGCTTTCGGACGGCGAGGACGAAGCCGTGCCGATGGATAGCCTGCTCGAACGCCTCGAACACGGCGTCATGCTGACCTTCGGCTTGAAGCACCTGCCGCCGCTGTTCCGCAATCAGGAGGAATATGCGGCGTTCAACCGCCGCCACGCACAGGCGAAGGTGCAGCGCGGCGATTTGGCAACGTATTCCGGCAAGTGCTATCTGGGCATTGACGCGGGTTCGACGACGACGAAGGTCGCGCTGATTGGCGAAAAGGGTGAATTACTGTACAGCTACTACGCGGGCAATTCCGGCAGCCCGATTGAGACGGCGCGCACGGCGATGCGCGAGCTGATGGAGAAGATGCCCGACACGGCGGTGATTGCGCGCTCCTGCTCTACCGGCTACGGCGAAAGCCTGCTGAAATCGGCGTTCCGGCTTGATGACGGCGAGGTGGAGACGATTGCGCACTGCACCGCGGCGGCGTTCTTTGACCCGAAAGTGGACTGTGTGCTGGATATCGGCGGGCAGGACATGAAGTGCATCAAGCTGAAAAACGGCTCGGTGGACACGATTCTGCTGAATGAAGCGTGTTCGTCCGGCTGCGGCAGCTTCTTGGAAAATTTCGCAAACTCGATGGGCTACACAGCGGAAGGATTCGCAGCGGAAGCCCTCTTTGCGCCCGCCCCGGTTGATTTGGGAACGCGCTGCACTGTGTTCATGAACTCCAACGTCAAGCAGGCGCAGAAGCAGGGCGCGACGATACAGGACATCAGCGCGGGTCTGGCGTGTTCGGTCATCAAGAATGCGCTGTTCAAGGTCATCAAACTCGCTGATCCGAAGGAACTGGGGCAGCATATCGTCGTGCAGGGCGGCACGTTCCACAACAAGGCGGTGCTGCGCGCGTTCGAGCAGCTTGCGGGCGTGGAGGCCGTCTGCCCGGATATTTCCGGCATGATGGGCGCGTTCGGCGCGGCGCTGATTGCGCGCGACCGGGCATCGGGCAGCGCTACACCCTCCTCTACCCTGCCGATACAGGACATTCTGGGCTTGCAGTGGCAGACGCGGACGGCGCGCTGTCAGGGCTGCACGAACCACTGTATGCTGACGGTCAGCCTCTTCCCCGGCGGACGGCGGCACATCACGGGCAACCGCTGCGAAAAGGGGCTGGGCAAAACCGCAGCGGGCGAAAAAGGCCCGAACGTGATGGCGTACAAGCTCAAGCGCATGTTCGACTATCAGCCGCTGACCGCCGAACAAGCCACGCGCGGCGAACTGGGCATTCCCCGCGTGCTGAACATGTATGAGAACTTCCCGTTCTGGATGACGCTGCTGACGAAGCTGGGCTTCCGGGTGGTGCTGTCTCCCGCGTCCAGCCGCGCAATCTACGAAAAGGGCATGGAATCCATCCCGTCGGAAAGCGAGTGCTATCCGGCGAAGATGGCGCACGGGCATGTGCAGTGGCTGATTGATCAGGGCGTCGGGACAATCTTCTATCCGAGCGTGTTCTACGAGCGGCAGGAGGACATGAAGACCCAGAATCACTTCAACTGCCCGATGGTTGTGGCGAATCCGGAGAACATCGCCAACAACGTCGAGGATGTGACCGAAGGGCGCGTGCGGATGCTTAAACCGTTCCTCGCGCTGACCAGCGAAAAAACGGCGGCGGACACGCTTGTGCGCTTCTTCCGCAAGACCTTCAATATTCCGGAGCAGGAGGTTCGCGACGCGGTTCACGCGGGCTGGGACGAGCAGCAGTGTGCCAAGACCGACGTGCGCGCCGAGGGTCTGAAGGTGCTGCAATGGATGGAGGAAAACCATCGGAAGGGCATCGTGCTGGCGGGTCGCCCGTATCACGTTGACCCGGAAATTAACCACGGTATGCCGGAGCTGATTGCCTCCTATGGTCTGGCGGTGCTGACCGAGGACAGCATCCCCGCGTCCTTCCATGGCGAGCATCCCCTGCGCGTGAGCGACCAGTGGGTGTACCATTCCCGCCTGTATGTGGCGGCGCAGTTTGTCAGCCAGCGGGATGATTTGGAGCTGATTCAGCTCAACTCCTTCGGCTGCGGGCTGGACGCCGTGACGACCGATCAGGTGGCGGAGATTCTGGAACGCTGCGGCAAGCTGTATACGCTCATCAAAATTGACGAGGTGAACTCGCTGGGCGCGGCGCGCATCCGCGTGCGGTCGCTGCTGGCGGCGATGGCGCAGCGCGAAAAGCGCGGCATCGTGGCGCATCCTGTGCCCGCGACGTATCATCGCGTGGAATATACCCGCGACATGCAGAAGAAGGGCTACACCATTCTTGCGCCGAACATGTCACCGATTCATTTCCGTCTGCTTCAGCCGGTGCTGGAGAAGTACGGGTATCACATCGTCATGCTGGAAAACGATACACGCTCCGCGATTGATACGGGCCTCAAATTCGTCAACAACGATGCCTGCTATCCGTCCATCATCACCGTCGGGCAGATGATGGAGGCAGTGCTGTCCGGCAAGTACGACACCGATCGCCTTGCGCTGGCGATGACGCAGACGGGCGGCTGCTGCCGCGCAAGCAACTACGTCGGTTTCATCCGCCGCGCGCTGGCGAAAGCTGGTCTGGGGCATATCCCGGTTATCTCCATTAACGCCAACGGCATGGAAACGAACGAGGGCTTCCGCTTCACGCTTCCGATGCTCATCGGCGCGGCGCAGTCGATCGTTTTCGGCGATTTGCTGATGCGATGCCTCTACCGGGTGCGTCCCTACGAGCTGGAGGCGGGCAGCGCCAACCGGCTGGCGGAAACATGGTCGCAGAAGATCATCGACCATCTGGTGAACGGCACGGGCCGCTACGGCGACCTCTGCCAGCAGTTAGTGGACGACTTTGACCATCTGCCGATTCACGAGGACATGAAGAAGCCGCGTGTGGGCATCGTCGGCGAAATTCTGGTGAAGTACATGCCCGTGGCGAACAACCACTTGGTGGATCTGCTGGAGGAAGAGGGCGCGGAAGCCGTTGTGCCCGACCTGATGGACTTCATGAACTACTCCGTTTACAACGGCAAGTTCAAGCACGAATATTTAGGCAAGGGCTGGACAAGTGAAGCGAGTGCGGTACTGGGCGTGAAGGGCATTCGCGCGCTGCGGCGTCCCGCACTCAAGGCGCTGGAAAAGTCCAAGCGCTTTGAACCGCCGATGCATATTGAGCAGATTGCGGAGCTGTCCGACCCGTTCCTTTCGCAGGGGAATCAGTACGGCGAGGGGTGGTTCCTGACGGGCGAAATGGCGGAACTGCTGCTGACGGGCGTGCCGAATATTGTGTGTATTCAGCCGTTTGCGTGCTTGCCGAACCATGTGGTGGGCAAGGGGGTCATCAAGCAGCTGCGGAAGAAGTATCCGCAGGCGAATATCTGCGCGGTGGACTTTGACCCCGGCGCGAGTGAGGTGAATCAGCTCAATCGCGTGAAGCTGATGCTTTCCGCCGCACGGAAAAATTTAGGGCAGGAAGCAAAATAATCGGATAAACACGCGGAAGGAGTATGGGAAAAGCGACCAACTCAATCGCGCGAAAGGGGTCAAGGGGGAAATTCCCCCTTGCAGGGTGCAGGGGCGGCGCCCCTGCTGGGGCTTGGGGCAACGCCCCAACTGTTCCGCGGGCGACCAGTATGCCCAACGCGCTCAACAAAGGCGCAGGCAGCGAAGCGTCCCTGCCAGTAACTTTGCGCTCCCGCAGGAGCGCCCCCAAGCTGCTCTACCCAACATCTATGCAGTGTCGCGCCAAATGGGCGCGACCACGCAGCCTGACCTCCGACCATAGCTGGTCTTTCCTGCAAGCAGGGGTTTCGCCTCTGCAGAGGCGACGAGGGGGCAATGAAAACAGACGAAGTCTGCGATCGCCCCCTCGACCCCTTCGCAGCGGACACTCCCCCACTTGATTTTTCTCGCAGCAAAGGGAACGCGGACGATTCCCCTTGCAGAAACGCTTCAACTTATAAGGAGGTACTTCCATGTCCCTGACCCGCAGTCTGCTGAAGGAATTGCAGATTTCGCCTGATGCGGCGGAACGCATCATTGCCGCTCACGCGGAATCCATCGACGCGCTTCGGCAGGAGCGCGATGCCGCACGCGGCGAGGCAGCGCAGCTCGAAAGCATCCGGGCGGCGCTTGCCGAAATGACACAGGCGCGCGACGAGGCGTGCCAGGCCCGTGACAGCGCCCGCGAGGAACTGTCGGCGCTGGGCGGGCAGTTTGATTCCTATCGTCAGCAGGTGGAGACGGAAAAGCACCAGCAGGCGCGCCATGCGAATCTTCGCGCTGCCCTGCAAAGCGCCGGGGCAAACCCTCACGCGCTGGATCTGCTGCTGCTTGCCCTCCACCCCGACGAAAGCGCGTTTGACGGCGACGAAATCACCGACCCGGACGCGCTGCTTACTCCCCTCAAGGCGCAGTACGGCGCGTTCTTCGCGCAGCCGACGCGCCTGCCGACCGACGTTGTTTCCCCGCCTGTGACCGCCGCGCCGCCGCTGACAAAGGAGGATGTGCGCCGCATGTCGCAGGAGGACATCAACCGAAACTGGAGCAGTGTCTGCTCCGTACTATCGAAAGGAGATTAATACCATATGGCTATTTCCAGCTTCATCCCCAAGGTTTGGTCTGCGCGCCTGCAGGAGAACTTCCACAAGGCGCTGGTGTTCGGCTCGCTCTGCTCCCGCAACTACGAGGGCGAAATCAGCCAGTGGGGCGACACCGTTCACATCTCCAACCTGTCGGACATTACCGTGCGCCCTTACGACCCGACGAAGGACCTCGCCGAGCCGGAAGCCCTCAGCGGCACGGACATTGTACTGACCATCGACCACGGCGCGTACTACAACTTCCTCATCGGCGACGTGGACGCGGCACAGGCGCGCGTTGACCTGATGGACGGCGCGATGCGCAACGCCGCCTATCAGCTGGCGGAGGATGCCGAGAAGTACATCCTCGCTACCATCCGCAAGGGCGCGGGCACGAAAGTGTCCGGCGCGATTCCGACGGCGGACAAGGGCGGACTGTACGGACTGCTCATCAGCATCAAGAACGCACTTGACCTCAAGCACGTCCCGCGCTTTGAGCGCAAGCTGATTGTGCCGATTGCGATTGAAGGTCAGCTGCTGATGGACGAGCGGTTCGTCAACGGCTCCGCGGCGGCGGAAGCGCGGCTGGCGGAGGGCGCTATCGGGCGTGCGGCTGGCTTTGACATTTACGTCAGCGCTGATTTGACGAACGAAATCATCGCCATGATTCCCGATGCGGTCACGTTCGCCAACCAGATTGCCCGCACGGACGCGTACCGCCCCGAAAAGGGCTTCTGCGACGGCGTGAAGGGCTTGAACCTGTGCGGCTGCAAGGTCGTGCAGCCCGATGGCGTGTATATCCACACCATTACGGCTTAATCCGAAAGGAGGATTCCCCTGATGACCGTAACCGTACAGGACGTGATGCGGCAGATGCGCAACTACTTCATTGCGTCGACTTTGACCGGCACGTTCACCGTTGCGGACGGCATCATTGACCTTGACCCGCCTCTTGCGCCCGGCGCGTGGGTCGCCATCGAAGGCTCCGGCTCGCTCGATGGCGTCCACCAGCTGGACGAAAACGGGAAACTGCCGGATGCGGCGGATGGGAGCTGGCGCGGACTGCTCCATCTCCTGTCCCCGACGGCGGATTTCCTGCGCCTGTGCCGCGACATTCGCGACTGGGCGGACAAGCACCCGGACGAAACGCTGCTGACGGAGAAATTCGGCTCGTACAGCCGCAGCCAGAGTTCCAGTGCATGGGAAAAGGTCTTTGAGCGCCGCCTGCGCCCCTATTTGCGGATGTTCCCGGAGGTGAAGGGCTGATGCTGACGGACTACTTCGAGCCGTTTACGCTGCTGAAATCCGCTTCCTGCCCTGACCCCTGCGGCGGGCAGCTCCAGCAGGATGTGACCGAGCTGCCCTTCCGCGCCGCCTTGGCGGATGCGCTGGGCGAAGAGGGCGAGCGCGGCGGAAAACCGTTCATCCGCGTGACACCGTATCTGCTGTGTGCGCCGGAAACGCCGCTGAAATTGGACGACATCATCCGCCGCGAGAAGGACGGCGCGCACTACCGCGTCTGCTCCCGCCCGGAGGACAGGCGAACGCCGCTGGGCGCGGGTTTCCCCTACGCCGAGGTGCGCTTGGAGAGAATGGAGGCGGACGCATGACGCTGCTTCGCGCGCTGGTCAGCCGCTTTTCCGCCCTGCTGGGCGATGTATATTATGAAGGAACTGTTCCGTCGGACGCGCCGTACCCATACGCGGTGGTATCCGCCAAAATCCCCGCGGCATTCGGCGGCACGGGCGAAATCACCCTCTGCTGCTATGAGCGCGGCGGGGACAGCCACACGCGGATCGCCGAGAAGGCGGCGCGGGTGATGCGCTTTTCCGGCAGTTTGGTGCACTACGGCGGCGGCTTGGCGCTGCTGCAATCCCCCAAATGCGCCATCGGGCATGAAAAGGGCGGCATCACCGTTCTGCGGATGACGATGGCGTTCACCCACTACCCGAATCAATGCTATTCCCTGCGAAAGGAGGAATTTCTTTGCTGATTTCCCATCATCCCGCGTCCGCAGAGTGCTTGCAGCTGGGCGAAGGGATGCTGCTCTGCGGCTTCGACATTGACAAGGCGCTTTCCAGCCGCGACCCGCTGGACTGCATGGCGGAGGCCGTCGCGGATGATACGAAGCGCATCGGCACGACGTGCGGCGGCGGCATCTTCCGCGCTGTGCCGCGCGAGTTCGACCCGGAGAGCGGTTCGCACCGGCTGCCCTTTGCCGGGAGCATCCGCCTGATTGACTGGCGCGTCACCCTCAGCGGCACAATGCTGGACGTAACGCCCGAAAATCTGGCGCGCCTGCTGCCGTCGGACACGGAAATGACCGAGCGCGTGACAACCCTCACGCCGAAGCAGGCGCGCAAGCCGCTTTCCCGCCTATGCTGGATTGGTACGACAAGCCGGGGGCTGCTGGTGATTGAACTGCGCAACCCGCTTTGCATTTCCGGCGCATCGCTGACGAGTGTGCCTGATGGCGCGGGCAGGCTGCCCTTCACGTTTCTGGCGCAGAATGACCGTCCGGGCGACGTAAATCTGCCCGCGCGCTTGTACTGGTGGAAGGAGGAGACGCATGACGCAGCCTGACGTACTTGCCGACGCCCTGCAAAATCCCGAATCCACCGAAACGCCGCAGATTGACTACGACGCGCTGGCGGAGGCGCTCACGCCGATTATCTCCGCCATCATCGCGCGGCAGGTAAATCAGCTGAGGTACACATGATACTAATTCGATTCTAAAACATGTCATCGAGCATAGCAGATTTTTCGTTCCGGCAAAGCTGAGTGAAGCGAGGCGTACT
>ERZ1027036.1559-NODE-1559-length-9989-cov-5.347292_pt1 | contig 9989 bp, 10 predicted proteins | sample MGYA00519441_ERZ1027036 | MGnify/ENA primary metagenome ERZ1027036 (study PRJEB26926, sample SAMN06164792) | human gut metagenome | biome: ENVO:00009003; feature: ENVO:2100002; material: ENVO:00002003 | host: Homo sapiens | place: USA | collected 2012 ... | reverse complement strand
AGCTTATAGAATAACAGATATTAGGCAATATAATCAATAAGCTATAGAACTAATACTATACCGCTGAAGATAATTATATAGGATCAGCATGTGTGTTTTTTATGAGACAAACACTTAATAAATCCGTGCAACGTGCACTTGCAGGATTTGCAGCGGGTATAATGGTTGCTGCTTCAATTTGGAGTATTTTGATTCCGCATGCTCATATACCATACCAGAAAGTAACGGATATGCATCTATGGCAGCTTTGTCATCTTGCTATGGTGGTACCGATTGCGGATGCGTATTATGAATCAGACGATCCGGAGAAAGTAGAAAAAGAATGGAAAATCATGAGGAAAACAGCAGAAAGGCTGAAAAGAAATTTTAATTTTTTGCGAAAACAAAAGGGTAAACTGTCACCATGGAAAATGAATATTTTTCGCTTTTTACCATCGCCATTTTTAGCGATTATGCTGGCAGTTACATTTGGAAGCAGTTTTATGCTTATATGAAAAGAATGAAGAAATGCGGATGCAAGGCGAAAAGGTACAGTGATTGGAGAAAAAAGCATGAAAAATGAAGAATATAAAAAATGTCAATTAAAGAATTTACAAAAGCAGCAGGAAGATATGAAAGTAGCCATGCTGGTATTTACGAAATGTGCAAGAAAGATTATCCGGATCCACAGGCATTTTTTGACAGTGTGAAGAGATGTCTTCGCCCAAATGGAAGGTTGGTTCTTAGAGATGTGACCAGTGACAACAAAGTATTGGTATGGCTAATGAATACATTGGAAATGCCGTTGGCAAATATATGCGGACATGGAGATGTCCAAGTGCCAACAAGAGATGTGGTCATAAAATGTTGCAAAAAAGCAGGATTAAAAGTAGAAAAATTTGAAATTCGTAAAGGTATGCGAATGCATTGTGTTGTGAGAAAACCTATGGGAAAGGCGATAGGAAATGAAAGATAAGTATCTTAGGGAAACACGAATGGTTGATTTTTCTAATCCGGCAATTCAAAAACTTATTCAAAATATGAAATGGAAGGAAATGGGTGAATTTGAAAGGATTAAGGCAATCTACAACTATGTAAGAGATGATGTTTTATTTGGATATAATATTGATGACGGAATTTCAGCTTCAAAAGTACTTGCAGATGGTTATGGACAATGTAATACAAAAGGAACTTTATTTATGGCACTTTTACGTGCCTGCAATATTCCATGCAGAGTACATGGTTTTACGATTGATAAAAGCCTGCAGAAAGGAGCTATGACCGGGTTTGTTTACCGTAATGCTCCAAAAAGTATTTTCCATAGCTGGGTAGAAATTAATTTCGAAAATCAGTGGTACGAACTGGAAGCTTTCATTTTGGATAAAACCTATATAAAGAAGTTACAGGAACGAAATCCGGAATGTAAAGGTGCATTTTGCGGTTATGGAGTAGCAGTCAAGGATTTCAGAAATCTCATTATTGAGTTTGATAGGAACAATACTTATATTCAGAGCGAGGGAATCAATCAGGATTTTGGTGTTTATGATTGTCCAGATGAACTGTTGAAGGAACATCATCAAGAAATTTCAGCCTTTAAAGCATTTGCTTATAGACATATTGGAAGACACCTCATGAATCGTAATGTCAGGAAGATTAGAGAACGATAGTTTTAAGCTTTTAGAATTAAAATTAAATTTGGAGGGTAATATGGCAGACAAAATACAAAATGCTTATGAAACATCAAAAAATATATATGACGATGTTCTTACGCAAAGAAATATTTTCAGCAAACTGTATATTAAGTTATTTTGGAGTGGCACTGATGATAATGATATAGCACGAAAAGTTTTAGCATATGTTCCTGATGACTTTTCAGGAAATCTTCTTGATGTTCCGGTTGGAACTGCTGTATTTACGGAAAACAAATGGAGTTCGCTGAAAAATGCACATATTACTTGCCTTGATTACAGCATAGATATGCTTGATCAAGCCAGAAAAAGACTTGGCAGTCATGCACATATCAAATGTATTCAGGGTGATGTGGGGAATCTGCAAATGGAGAATGAATCTGTTGATACCGTTGTCAGTATGAATGGTTTTCATGCATTTCCTGACAAGCAAAAAGCATTTCATGAAATATGGCGTGTTTTGAAACCAGGAGGCGATTTCATTGCCTGTTTTTATATCAGGGGAAAATCGAAACGGACAGATTGGCTGGTAAAAAATATTCTTGCAAAGAAAGGGTGGTTTTCTCCACCATTTCAGACGGAGAAAGAGCTGAGAGATATCCTTCAAAAACTATATAAAGAAACGGATATCCATGTTGACGGTTCTATGGTATATTTCCGTTGTGTGAAGTAATGCAATGATGCTGGATTTATAATAAAGTTTCAGATAATAAGTCTGGAACTTTATTTTTGTCTAAATGGATTATTGCCGTCCGTTCAGGTCTGGATAATGCTCGATTCTCATGTTAAGATAATAGAAAAAGGTTAGATAAAACTAACACAAAGAAATACCACTATGTGAAAGGAGAAGAAATTTGAATATAAATGAAATTGCAAGACTTGGAAGTAATGTGAAGCCTGTGATTCAGAATGAGAATTGCTCTGTTCTTATGTTAAATGATGCGACAGGAGAGGGCGTTATGACGGTTTACCGAGTAATGCCAGGTGTGATGATTTGTTTTTCAGACATGCACATGGAACAGTGCGCATCTGAATTTGAATTGAAGAATGACAGAAAAATATTCTGTATTGACCACTGCCGGGAGGGAAGAATTGAGATGGAGGTAAAGCCAGGTGTGTTCAGTATTATGCAGGAAAATGAACTCCGTTTGGATAACAGAGAAAATCATAAGGGGACGACTTATTATCCGTTGAAGCATTATCATGGAGTCAGTATTTTCATGGAAGTTGAGGAAGTTCAGAAGGCACTTGATGAAATGTTTCATGGATTTTCCGTATCTATTGAGGAGCTTCGAAGCCGTTATTGTTCAGAAGAGAAACCTTATGTAATTCGTGGAGATAAGGAACTGGGGTCAATTCTTTCCGGATTTTACCAGAAAAACATGGCACATCCGGAACTTGCAAAAGCAAAAGAATATTATCAGATAAAAGTCGTGGAATTATTGTTGTACTTAAACACGATGACCGTAGAAGACAGGAAAGAAGTCAGACCATATTATTACAAAACTCAGATGGAAAAAATCAAAGGGATTCATGCGCAGATCACAGGGAATCCTCAGACACGGTTTACCATCGAAGAACTTTCCTCTATGTATGAGATTCCACTGACAACTATGAAAAAATGCTTTAAAGATGTTTATGGAGATTCTATTTATTCTTATCAGAAGAGATACCGCATGAATCTGGCTGCAAATATGTTGTTACAGGATAAGGCGAAAGAAATACAGGAGATCGCCTCCTGTTTAGGATATGAAAATCCGGGAAAATTTTCATCTGCATTTCGAAGTGTGATGGGGCTGTCTCCGGCAGAGTACAGATTCAGAAAGGAAACATATGATGGAAAATAAAAAAGTATCAGAAAAAAAGGACAGCTGGCTGAAAGTGTTGCTGAGCTATACCGAAGGAAGCGGGCAAAGGCTTGGAATATCCGTTGTTTTATCTGTTATCAGTATTATCAGTGGACTCATGCCATATTATTGCATTTACCGTGGCATTGATTTGTATATAAGAAATCTGAACCAGGCTCCTATGCAGGAAATTTTAAAGTGGTGTCTATATGCCTTACTCTTTTACACTATAAAAATCGTAAGCTTTTCCGCATCCACATGGATATCACATATAGCAGCCTATCACATATTGGAGGGTTTAAGGCTCCGCCTGACAGACCGGTTTCTGAAAGCACCATTAGGAGATGTGGAAGGGCACAGTATTGGTGAAATCAAGAGCATCATGGTAGAAAAAATCGAAAATATGGAACCACCCATTGCTCATATGATTCCGGAAGGAAGCGGACATATCCTGCTTCCGGTAATCAGCTTTATCGCTTTGCTTACGCTGGACTGGAGAATTGCACTGGCTTCTCTTGTAACCGTTCCATTGTCTTTGGTATTTATGACACTTACCATGATTATCAGCGGAAAAAGTTTCACTCAGTACGACGAATCCAATGCACATATGAACAGTACTATTGTGGAATACATAGAGGGCATAGAGGTTATTAAGGCATTTGGCAGGGCAGGAACCTCTTATGAGAAATATGCAAAAGCAATTCTGGATTATAAGAAATTCGTTGTGAAATGGCTGTCTTCCACCTGGATTACCATGAAAATGACATTCGCCCTGTTTCCATCGACACTGCTTGGAACTTTGCCTGTGGGACTGTATCTGACGATGCATGGTCAGTTGACCATATCACAGCTTGTGCTGGCAGTCATGCTGTCCATGTCCATGGTGACATCTTTTGCAAAAATAGAGGTATTCTCTGAAAATCTTCGTGAAATGCAATATAACATCGAAAGAATACAGGATTTTCTTACGATGAAAGAATTGCCGGAGCCTTCTGTATATGCAAATATCAACAGCTATGATGTGAAACTGGAAAATGTGCATTTCTCTTATACCGGTGAGGAAAAGGACGAGGTGATGCATGGAATTGACCTGACAATGCCAGCAGGAAGTTTTACCGCATTGGTCGGACCGAGCGGGGGAGGTAAATCCACGGTAGCAAGGTTGATTTCAAGATTCTGGGATGTGACATCCGGCGGCATTACCATAGGCGGTGTAAATATTAGGGAAATGCCATTGTCACAGCTTTCAGAAATGATTAGTTTTGTGACACAGGATAATTTCCTGTTCCGGTGTTCTATCATGGAAAATATACGTCTCGGCAATCCGACTGCATCGGATGAAGAGGTGCGGGAAGCGGCAAAAAAGGCATGCTGCCAGGAGTTTATAGAGAAGCTGCCGCAGGGCTATGATACCCCGGCAGGGGAAGCAGGAAAACGGTTATCCGGTGGAGAAAAGCAGAGGATTGCCATTGCCCGAATGATATTAAAAAATGCACCAATCATCATTCTTGACGAAGCAACTGCATTTACGGATCCGGAAAATGAGAACAAGATCCAGAAGAGTATAGAAAAACTGACAAAAGGCAAGACATTGCTGGTCATTGCACACAGACTTTCCACAATCACAGATGCAGACAAAATCGTTGTTTTGAAAAATGGCTGTATAGAAGGGGCGGGAACCCAAGAAGAGCTGCTTCAGAATTGTCAGCTTTATCAGCGAATGTGGCAGGCTCATGTGGGAGCAAGACACTGGGCAGTGGGAAGTCAGAAAGAAGGTGAAGACTCATGTTTGGCACTGTAAAAAGAATCATTGACTGGTGTGGCAGTTTTAAAAAGAATCTGTATATCGGTTTTGTTTTTTCCTTTTTTTCAGGCTGGTTTGCGGCAATGCCGGTCATATGGGCGGCATATACGATCGGAAAGCTTGTAGAATGCGGGGGGCAGGGAAAAACTATTTCAGCGGATTGGATTGGGAAAAGTATCGTAATTCAGCTGCTTTTCATCTTTCTGCGTTTTCTGTTTGATTATTTAAGGGCAAGATTTCAGGAGTCGATCAGTTATGAATTGATTGCCAGAGACAGACTGGCAGTGGGAGATGCGCTGAAGCGTGTATCTTTAGGATATTTTCAGAACATGAATACAGGTACGATTCTTAATTCCATCACGACAGGCCTTCATACACTGGAAGGAATGGGAATCCGTATGATTGATAACTTTGTAGGAGGTTATCTGAATTTTATCTGCATCCTTTTGTGGCTCACCTGTGTGAACTGGAGAGTAGGGCTGATTGCAGTAACGGGTGCCGCTGTTTCCTTGATATTCCTGTTCATCATTTCAAAATACAGTACAAGAAATGCACCAATCCTTGCTGCGGCAAACAAGGATCTGACCGGAGCAACCCTGGAATACGCGAGAGGACTTTCTGTAGTGAAATCCTTTGGAAAAGCAGGAGCTTCTATGGAGTCAATGAAAAAAGCATGCAGGGACAGCCGTGACATTAATCTGAAAATAGAATGGGGATATATTCCTTATAATGCACTGCATCTGCTGGCGTTAAAAACAGCAAGTGTGTGTATCGTAATTGCTGCGTTTTATCTGGGATTTTCCGGACAGTTGGATTTTACTTATATGATGTTTGTGATTCTGCTGTCATTTCATGTGTTTGGTTCTTTGGAGCCGATTGCAGACTGTGCTCATGTACTGGCTGTCATTGATGACGCCCTGGAGCATTTGGATGAATTGACAAAAGAGTCATTCATTGATGCAGATGGACAGCAGATAGAGATTGCACACTATGATATCGAATTTCAGAATGTAGATTTTTCTTACGGGGAAGGGAAGGAAAGAAGACAGGTGCTCCATAATGTGAATCTGAAAATTCCGGAGTATTCAGTTACAGCAATCGTGGGTCCTTCCGGAAGCGGAAAATCTACAATCTGCAATCTGATTGCCCGGTTTTATGATGCAGACAGTGGAAGTGTTCGTGTGGGAGGACATAATGTGAAAGAATTTACCTGTGACAGTCTGTTATCCAACATTTCCATGGTATTTCAGAATGTATATCTGTTTCATGATACAGTGAGGAATAATATTTGCTTTGCAAAACCGGATGCAACAGAAGCGGAAATGGTAGAAGCGGCAAAGAAAGCATGTTGCCATGAATTTATTATGGCATTACCGGAAGGCTACAATACTGTCATTGGGGAAGGGGGTGGGAGCCTGTCCGGTGGAGAAAAACAGCGCATTTCCATCGCAAGAGCGATTCTAAAAGATGCACCAATTATTATACTGGATGAAGCAACAGCCAGTGTAGACCCGGAAAATGAACATCTGATCCAGGCAGCTATATCGGAACTTACAAAAGGAAAAACCATAGTAACCATTGCACACAGACTGGCGACGATTGAACAGGCAGACCAGATTCTGGTGGTAGATAATGGGCAGATTATTCAGAGAGGAACCCATAGAGAACTTGTGGCTGTTCCTGGAAAATATAAGGATTTTGTAGATATTAGAAGTCAGTCGGAAGGCTGGAAAATCGGCTAAGGAGGAACGAAAGACATGGAAGAATCAAGAAAATTATCAGGAAAGGATCTTATTACAATAGGAATCTTCTCTGCAATTTATTTTATGCTCAATCTGGCAGCTATGTTTACTGGATTTGTGCCAGTGTTGTGGCTGCTGTTACCGGGCGTGACAGGAATTGTGACCGGAATCCCATTCCTGCTTATGACAGCTAAAGTGAGAAAACCAGGGGCAGTATTTATTATGGGAACAATTACTGCATTGCTTTATTTCGTGACTGGTCAGTTTACAGTATTGTTACTGATTACATTTGCTATTGCATGTATATTGTCGGAACTGTACAGGTCTGTGACAAAGTATGATAACAGTTTTACACATATGATGATATCGTTTGTGTTTTTCTGTTATGGAATGCTTGGCTCTCCACTGGCAATATGGGTGTATAAAGACAGTTTTTTGGCGCAGATTCAGCAAAATGGAATGTCTGCAGAATATGTCCGGTCTTTATCGGGATTGATTTCTATGCCAATGCTGATTATACTTTGTATCTCTCCAGTCATAGGAGGCGTGATTGGAGCGTTGATTGCTAAAGGTTTATTCCGTAAGCATTTTAAGAAAGCAGGGATTGTCTGATGAATAAGATAACAGTCATCAATCATCTTGATCCAAGAGCTGGGCTGTGGCTGCTTTTAATGGCAAATATTGGTATGTTCTGTCAGAAAAATTCTGAGCAGGGGAGTATGCTTTCAGGCATATTTCTCCTGCTTATGCTGGTGCATGGACTATATAAGGCGGCAGGTAAAGGTATCATTTTACTTGTTTCTTTCCACCTTTTACTAATGTATGTATTTCCGCAGTGCCCCGCATGGATGAATATGGTGTTTCCAGTTTTAGTTAATTATTCATTGCGTATGCTGCCGTGTGTTTTGGCAGGTTTGTTGCTGCTTCGAACATCGTCCATGCAGAAAATGATCGCTGCCATGTATACACTGCATCTACCACAAGGATTTATCATAGCAATGTCTACGACACTTCGATATTTTCCAGCTTTGAAAGAGGAGTTCGTACATATAAATGCTGCTATGAAACTTCAGAATATCTCATGGGCATCCCGCTTGGAGTGTACGGTAGTTCCATTGATCGTGTCTGCAGTCAATACATCGGATGAAATAGCAGCGGCGGCAGTGGCAAGAGGAATCGAGAACCCAGGAAAAAAGACTAGTGAAATAACACTTCACATGGGAATTTCAGACGGGTTGATAATGATTTTGGTAACATTTGGAATTCTTATAGTGGTGATCGCAGGATAAAGAGAATGATAAAGTTTGAAAATGTAAATGTAACAATACAAGGGAAAAGAATTCTGTCAGACGTGAATCTGAAGATACAGGATGGAGAGTTCGTATTGATATGCGGGGAAAGTGGATGTGGAAAAACCACAATGACAAAACTGATTAATGGATTGATTCCACATTTTGTGAGGGATGTCAACGTAGATGGAACGATTACGGTTTGTGGGAAAAATGTTGCAGAGATACCTATGTATGAAATTGCAGAGCTTGTAGGGTCAGTTTTTCAGAATCCAAGAACTCAGTTTTTTTATACGAATTCTAATGCTGAGATGGCATTTGGCCTGGAAAACAGAGGCGTGGAACCGGAATATATGCGAAAAAGAATTAAGAATACAATAAATGAATTAGATATAGGGAAGCTGGAAGACCGAAATGTATTTTCCATGTCAGGTGGTGAGAAACAGCTTCTTGCGTTTGCATCAGTATATGCCATGAATCCGCAGATTTATGTGCTGGATGAGCCGTCAGCGAATTTGGATATAGCAGCGATGGAAAAGCTGAGTGAAAGAATGAAGGTAATTAAGGAGAAGGGACATACTGTAGTTGTGGCAGAGCATCGTCTGGCATGGATCCAGAAATTCGCAGACAGAATTATTTATATGAAAGAAGGACGTATAGAACAAGAATTTACATCAGATGAGTTTAAGGCTTTGTCTGATCTGAAACGAAAACAAATGGGGCTCAGAAGTATCGTTCCTGAACAGATACAGATCCCGGAGATTACAGGAAACTCAGAAGACGCAGTACTTCAGATTTGTAACCTTTCATGTAAGAGAAAGAAACAGATGATTTTTCAGAATATTAGTTTATCTGCAAGAGCGGGAGACATCATCGGTATCACAGGGGAAAACGGTGCCGGAAAATCTACTTTTTGCAATTGCTTGTGCGGTCTGCTTAAGCCCAAAGGCGGCGAGATTCTATATCAAGGGAAAAAGCTGTCGGAAAAGGCCCGGACCAAACTGTTCGGGATGGTCATGCAGGAAGTCAATCATCAGTTGTTTTCAGATAGTGTGAAAAATGAATGTATGCTTGCAAATGAAGAAGCCTCTGAACAAGAAATCAGGGAATTACTTGAAAAATTTGACTTGGAAGAGTATGCAGAATATCATCCGATGATATTATCTGGTGGACAAAGACAAAGGCTCGCTGTTTGCCAGGCAGTAATGAGTGGAAAAAAACTGCTTATTTTCGATGAACCTACCAGTGGACTGGATTTTAGGCATATGTGTCAGGTGGAAAAATTGATGAAACAATTGTCAGAAGAAAAATATATTATTATAGTTGTAACACATGACTATGAGTTTTTGAATCGAGCTTGTAAGAGGTATATTAGAATAAATAGTTAACTTTTAGGAAAGGAAAACGGATTAAAGGAAGAAATTATCCATTCATGAACGGCTTGAGATTAATAAGAGGATTATTCAAGAAAAGCAGGGAAAAGATAAGCCGGAGAGAGGGGCTGATCGGGGTGTGAGATAAGTATAATATTATAATTCTAATGAAGGATGTAGGGAGTCAATCCCTGCATCCTTTTTTAATGCGTAAATATGGATTGAACGTTATAATGAAAGCAGATTGGAGATGTTTTTCTTCTAACC
>ERZ1027036.1557-NODE-1557-length-9998-cov-4.505783_pt1 | contig 9998 bp, 11 predicted proteins | sample MGYA00519441_ERZ1027036 | MGnify/ENA primary metagenome ERZ1027036 (study PRJEB26926, sample SAMN06164792) | human gut metagenome | biome: ENVO:00009003; feature: ENVO:2100002; material: ENVO:00002003 | host: Homo sapiens | place: USA | collected 2012 ... | reverse complement strand
CACTTATGCGATCGTCGGCAGCGTCAGATGTGTATAAGAGACAGATTTTAAACAACGTATACTTGATATGCTTGATATTGCTACAGCAGGCAGCACAAAGGCTTCTGTAATAGGAACCATGCCTGTTACACAGAGCATTAATACCAGGGCTACTTCAATCAGAACCTTTGGCTCATCCAAGAATGAGAGAAGCACACCTGCCCCGGCAGCAAGACCTGTGCAGCCGCTTATGACTGTAAAGATGGGAAGCACTGCTTCTTATAAAAAGGATCATGCTAACAGAGTTGTTGCCCTGGCATGTTCAACAGGTGGTCCTAAATCACTTCAGCAGGTTGTTCCATATCTTCCGAAGGAATTAGATGCCGGTGTTGTGATTGTACAGCACATGCCTGCAGGCTTTACCAAATCCTTGGCAATGAGACTTAACGAGATTAGTAAGGTTACTGTCAAGGAGGCTGAGGACGGCGACATTATCTCCAAGGGAACAGTATATATAGCTCCGGGCGGAAGGCACATCAGGCTTGTCAGGTCAGGAACGGATACGAAGGTTGTATTATCTGATGAACCTCCTGTAGATGCGTTAAGACCTTGTGCGAATGTTATGTATGAATCACTTGTAAGTTCACCTTATGATGAGATTATATGTGTTGTTCTTACGGGTATGGGTGCAGATGGAACCAATGGCATTAAGGCATTGAAGCAGCATAAGAAGGTATATGTGATAAGTCAGAATGAAGCGACAAGTATTGTTTACGGTATGCCGAGGGCTGTTGCCGAGGCAGGCTTGGTAAATGAAGTAAAGCCACTAGAAGAAATCGCAGATGCGATAACAAGAAACACGGGGGTGCGATAAATGGACGTAAGCCAGTATTTAGAGATTTTTATTGATGAAACAAAAGAACATTTGCAGAACCTTAATGACCTTCTTCTTGTGTTAGAGAAGGAGCCTGAGGATAAGGCAACAATTAACGAGATATTCCGTGCAGCACATTCTCTTAAGGGAATGGCAGGAACCATGGGATACAAGAGAATGCAGAATCTCACACATAATATGGAGAATGTTTTCTCTGAGATCCGCAACGATAAGATGAAGGTAACAGCAAGTCTCATCGATACTCTTTTCCAGTGTCTTGATGCACTTGAGAGCTATCTCAACAATATTCAGGAGACTTCTGATGAGGGTACAGAGGACAATGAAGCGATTATCAAGCTTCTTAATGAGTTCCTTGCAACAGAGGGCAATATGACAACCGAAGCTCAGCCGGCTCCAACGGCACAGCCTGAACAGGCAGCACCGGCAGCCGGAAGTGCATCAGGGAATGCAAAGTATAAGGACGTCCAGCTTGCAGATTTTGAGCAGCATGCTATCAATGAAGCAAAAAAGAAGGGCATGAATGCTTATGGATTTACGGTATATCTTGATCCTAATTGTATACTTAAGGCTGCCAGAGCATTCCTGGTATTTAAGGGAATAGAAGAGGTTGGTGAGGTTATTAAGTCTGAGCCTTCGACACAGGATATCGAGGATGAGAAGTTTGATTTGGATTTCAGTGTATTCGTTGTGTCAAATGAGAGCTACGATAAGGTACTTAATGTCATTAAGAATGTATCCGAGGTTAAGGACGTTGTAGGCGGAGAGCTTGAGGAGGTTAGTACTGAGGCTCCGGTACAGACGTCAGCAGCTGCTGCACAGAACGAAGTTAGCACTGCAAAAGAAGCACAGGCTCCTGCAAAAGCAGACGAAAAGAAGTCCGCTGCAGCACCTGCTAAGTCAGGAAAGGCAGTTGCCAATCGTTCAGTGCGTGTAGATATAGACAAGCTTGACACACTTATGAATCTTGTGAGTGAGCTTATTATTGCAAAGAATGGTCTTGTATCCATCAATAATTCTACAAGTGAGAATACTGTTTCTGGAAGACAGAATTTTAATGAGCAGATTGAATACCTTGAGAGAGTTACTACATCACTTCATGAGTCTGTTATGAATGTACGAATGGTTCCTATTGAGACAGTTGTAAACAGATTCCCAAGAATGATAAGAGACTTAAGCAAGAAGCTTGACAAGAAGATGGAACTTTACATGACAGGTGAGGAGACAGAACTTGACCGTACTGTTATCGATGAGATTGGTGACCCGCTCATGCACCTTCTTCGTAACTCTGCAGATCATGGTCTTGAGCATGCTGATGTCCGTGCACAGAGAGGAAAGCCTGAGGTAGGTACTATATTCCTCAATGCATATCAGGATGGAAACAATGTTGTAATTGAAGTAGGCGATGATGGTAATGGTATAGATGTAGAGAATGTCCGTAAAAAGGCTATTGAAAAGGGAACAATTACCCCTGAACAGGCAGAAGTAATGACCGATAAAGATATTATCGATTTACTTTTCCGCCCAAGTTTCTCAACATCTGAGAAAATTACAGATGTCTCAGGAAGAGGAGTTGGTCTTGATGTTGTTAAGTCTAAGATTGAAGCTCTCGGAGGAGATGTAGAGGTCAAGACAAAGCTTGGAGAGGGAAGTACATTTATTGTCAGACTTCCACTTACACTTGCTATTATTCAGGCTCTTATGGTTAAACTTGGTGATGAGCAGTATGCAATCTCCTTAGGTTCAATAGAAACACTTGAGGATATTACAAAGAGTGATATCAAGTATGTTAATTCAAAGGAAGTTATTCACCTCAGAGATAAGGTTATTCCTATCATTCGTCTTGGAAAGCTGCTTGATGTTGAATCAAGCAATGAAGACAGCGAGAACATGACAGTTGTTATTGTGCGTAAGGGTGATAAGAGAGCAGGTATTGTTGTAGACAGTCTTATCGGTCAGATGGAGATAGTTATCAAGTCGCTTGGAAGCTATATCAATGTTAATAAGATGATAAGCGGTGCTACAATCCTTGGTGATGGTGATATTGCTCTTATCATTGATGCAAATACTCTTGTATAACAGGTGGAGGAGAATATACTATGGATGCTTTAACAACAACACAGTCAACGGCAGCAAAACAGTACATTGTAATTAAGCTTGGCAGTGAACAGTATGGTGTTAATATCAACTATATTGATAATATTGTAAGAATGCAGAGGATAACGAGAGTGCCTAAGGCTCAGTCTTATTTTAAGGGTGTCATCAATCTGCGCGGAGAGATTGTTCCGGTAATGAGCCTCAGACTTAAGTTTGGACTGCCGGCTGATGAGATAACAGACAAGACAAGAATTATCATTATCAAGCTTGAACAGCAGGCAACAGTTGGACTTATCGTAGATCAGGTTAATGAGGTTGTCACACTGGATGAGGATTCAATAGAAAAGACCACTGTAGATGCGAATAAGGATATGGCAGGATACATCAGCGCAATCGGAAAGAATAAGGGAGAGCTTATATCACTTCTTAATATCCAGCTTGCGATTACAGATAAGGATACATCTAAGGAAGATTAACAGCTTGTCTGAAAGGAGATGTCATGGCAGAGAACACACTTGATAATCTTAATGACTTACAATTTGACGTCTTAAAGGAAATAGGCAATATAGGAGCCGGTAACGCTACCACTGCATTGGCTAAGATGATGAATATGAAGATTGATATGAATGTGCCGAGAGTTGATCTTGTGCCTTTTACCAATCTTCCCGATATTTTCGGTTCACCGGAGGAAGTGCTTGCGGGAATACTGGTACAGCTTGATGGGGACATAAAAGGTATGATGATGTTCCTTGTTAAGGAGAAGTCCGCACATAATCTTGTGAATTCATTGATGGGCGGCATGATACAGAGCAGTGGCGACGGATTTTCGGATATGGAGCTTTCAGCACTGGGAGAAATAGGTAATATTATCATTGGAGCATATCTTTCGGCTATGTCCAATCTGACAAGTCTTAAGATTTCCTCATCTGTACCATATATTTCAATTGATATGGCAGGTGCACTGCTTAGTGTACCGGCAATTGAATTTGGTAAGCTTGGAGATAAGGTGCTTCTGATAGAGACGCAGTTTGGTGAGTTGGATTTTGTGAACGGATACTTTCTTATGGTACCGGAGCTTGAATCATATGATGCAATATTATCGTCATTAGGCATGTAAATTCTACATAATAGGAAAAGTATATGGGAAATATGATTAAAGTGGGAATGGCAGACTTGAATGTCTGCCGTTACCCTGATAATTTGACAACATTGGGATTGGGCTCATGCATTGGCGCATGTATATATGATCCTGTAACAAAAATTATTGGAATGGTGCACTATATGCTTCCGGACAGTACACAGATCCGTAATAACCAGAATATAGCCAAGTTTGGTGATACAGGTATAGCGGAGACAGTTTCAAGGATGGAGAAGATGGGTGCATCCAGAAGCAGGATGGTTGCTAAGATTGCGGGTGGGGCACAGATGTTTGCAACTTCGGCGGGAGCAGGCGGCATAACGATGAAGGTAGGAGAAAAGAACGCTGAATCCGCCAAAGTTAATTTTAAAAAACTGGGTATACGCATAATCGCCGAGGACACAGGGCTCAATTATGGACGTACAATAGAATTTTATTCTGAAGATGGTTCATTACTTATTAAGGCAGTTGGAAAGGAACAAAAAAGAATATGATTTTTAGAAATCTTCCGGCGCTTATTACGCTAGTGGCTGCTCTTGTCGCCTGGATTGTTACTTTTATCTATAAATATGAGCTTACCAAGGCATTGATTATTATTTTTGCTTCTGCATTTGTCTTTTTTATTATAGGGATCATAGTCCGGGCAATTCTTAATCGCTTTCTTAATCCTGATACGGATAAAAAGGAAAAGACAGAAGAAACTGAAGATACATTGGAGAGCAATGAAACAGAAGAGGAAAACTAATTAAATATTGTTTAAAAGTTTCATAAAAGAGGGTAGCAAAATGGACGAAAACAGCAAGGAAAAGCTTTGGGATTTATATGCAAAGAATAAAAATCCTGAGCTGCGCGAGAAAATTATAATAGAATATGCTCCCCTCGTTAAGCTGGTAGCCGGAAGATTAAGTATGTATCTTGGTTACAATGTTGAGTACGAGGATCTTGTAAGTTATGGTATTTTTGGATTGATTGATGCAATTGACAAATATGATTTTAATAAGAATGTCAAGTTTGAAACGTATGCCAGTCTCAGAATCCGAGGTGCAATTCTTGATCAGATAAGAAAGATGGATTGGATTCCAAGGAGTGTAAGACAGAAACAGAAGAAGATAGAGTCCGCAATGTCTAAGCTGGAAACCGAGTATGGACGAGCCGCCACAGATGAGGAAATTGCCAGAGAGCTGGATATTTCCACGGAGGAGCTTGACACATGGAATGGACAAGCGAAGGTTTCTAATATTGTTTCACTGGAGGATTTTATTGAACAGGGCAGTGAGATAAAAATGGATGCATCGCACAATTCCCAGTTTGAACAACCGGAAAGAGTTGTGGAGAAGGCGGAGCTTGCCCGGATGCTGGAGAAAGCATTAGATACCTTGACAGAGAAAGAAAAAAGCGTTGTTTTATTTTATTATTATGAAGATTTGTCATTGAAAGAAATAAGCAGGGTACTTGAGGTATCTGAATCAAGAGTATCGCAGTTACATACTAAAGCGATTCAGAAGATGAAAAAACATCTGGGTGGATACATGGGGCTGTTATCCGATCAGATATAATATGAGGACAATTATATGGTGAAAAATGGGTATTTCATGATTTCGGTGAAGCAGGATGGGACTTATGTCAGTATTGTAGAACCGCAAGAGGGCGGAAAAAGGACAAATGCCGAAGAGATAATAGAATATCTCAACAGCAGAAGATTTGAAGACTTTAATAAGGATGATATCCGGGCAGCTTTGAAAAATATAAATACAGCATCTTGTTTCAAGATTAGTGATACGGCGATGAATTCAAGCGCCGCTTTTTGTGTTTATAACATTGATAAAAATAAGATGAGTGCAGAAGCAATATTATATCCACCTGTTGGAAACGGATCACTAATGACTGTAAGTGAGATGAAAGGCGACCTTATGGCTAAGGGTATTACTTATGGTGTCGATGATGCGATTATAAAAGAGATTGTGGAGAATAAGATATATAATACTCCATTTGTATTCGCGAGGGGTACCGAACCGATACAGGGAAAAGATGCCAGTATAGAGTATCTTTTTAATACGAAGCATGTTGCCAAGCCCAAGATAAATAGTGATGGTACGGTAGATTATCATGAGCTTGATCTTATAACCAAGGTATCGGCGGAACAGGTGGTTGCAAGAATCATTCCTGTTGTGAAGGGCACTCCGGGTAAAAATATTATGGGAGCTGAGCTGCCACCGGAGAGAGTGACCAAGAAGAATTTTAAGTTTAGCAGAAATGCATATATATCGGAAGATGGATTAAGTCTTATTTCTAAGGTTAACGGACATGTCACATTAGAGGGCGACAAGATATTCATTTCAGATATATATGACGTTCCTGTTGATGTCGATAACACAACCGGAGATATTTCCTATGAAGGAAATATAATTGTCCATGGGAATGTGCGGGCCGGATTCACACTCAAGGCATCAGGTGATATAACAATCATGGGAGTTGTGGAAGGCGCGAATGTCGATGCGGGTGGCAATGTCATGGTTAATCGCGGAATTCAGGGTATGAACAAGGCCGTTGTACATGCCGGAGGTGACATTACTACGAAGTTCGTTGAAAATGCTACTGTTTCGTGTGGTGGAAGTATTGAAACGGATTCATTATTACACTGTAGTACTTCAGCAGGTGATAAGATAAATGTTAGCGGAAAGAATGGTCTGCTCGTAGGCGGTACGGCAAGAGCAGGTTCCACCGTAACAGCGAAGCAGATTGGAAATAACATGGGTACAGTGACGAATGTCTATGTTGGTGTTGACCCGGCTTTGCGTAAGAGGGTAAAGGAGCTTGCTGCTGAGATTACAAAAGCTAATTCTGACAGAACCAAGCTCAGACAGGTTGTGGCGGCGCTCAGAAAAAAGATGGAGCTGGAGGGAAAGTTAGATTCCCAGAAGCAGGAAATGCTCCAGACTTCAATGAAGAATCTTATTATGCTTGAGCAGTCCTTCAAAAAAATGACAGAGGAGTACAATGCGGGTAAACAGGCCTTGTCTGAGAATGTTGAGGCAAGGGTTAAGATTACGGATTGTATTTATCCGGGAACCAAGCTGTCATTCGGTGATACGGAGTACCGCATAAAGGATAAAGCGGTATACTGCCAGTATGCTAAGCAGGGAGCAGATGTAGTAATGCTTCCATTATAAAGAAAAGAGGATTTATATGAGACCGGTAGAGATGACGGGAATTGTAAATCGTACAACAGACTTTGCCCAGGTTAGACAGAATGAAGATCAGAAACCTGTTATGGAGCAGGCTGCTTTTCAGACCCAGTTTAATAAGCAGGTCGAGAAAAATTCAGACACTGTTGTTAAAAAGCGTGATTCTGAATGGAATAATGAGAAATTCGATGCGAAGGATAAAGGGAAGAATAAGTATTATTCCAATATCAAAAAGAAGATGAAAGAAAACTTAGAGGAGGATGAAAAGGCGGAACCGGAGAAACATACAACCTTTGACATCCGAATCTGACAGTCAGGTGAATGAGATGACAATGCTGGAAATTGTATTGCTGCTTATAGGAATAATCTGTATTGCCGTAAGCTTTATGTTCTCTGTTAAATTAGATGGTACGGAGAAAACACAGAGTACGGGCACGAAATTATCGGATAACCAGAAAGAAGATATAAGAAGACAGATTACATCGGTTTTTAATGAACAGACAGTACGGATAACCCAGACAGTTGAGGATAGAACACGCGATGAACTCGAAAGGCTGTCCAATCAGAAAATAAAATAGTTTGCCGAGTATTCCGATACGGTTCTTGGGGAAATCAATAAAAGCCATAATGAAGTAATGTTCTTGTATGATATGCTTAATGAAAAAAGCAAAGAGGTTCATAACAATATACGTGATATGCAGAAGGCGGCTGATAAGCAAAAAGCTTCCATTGACAGAGAGAGTCCTCATGCTCCGAAGGATAATACAGATCCTGATAAAAACCATATGGAAGAGGCGGCACTGCTGTACAATGCTGAGATATCCGCGGCGGTTGATGCGAACAAAGCAGTGGCTGTAAGCACGGATGAGAATGTGCAGGCTGGTGGTGTTGAAACGGGTGACAACAAGAGAGATAATGTCCTAAAATTATACAAACAGGGTAAGTCTGTTATTGAAATAGCTAAGACACTGGGAATAGGTGTAGGTGAGGTCAGGCTGGTTATAGATTTGTTTAAAGGTACGAAATAAAATGAGACTTAAATATTTTTTACGTGGTGTGGGAATAGGTATATTAGTTACCACAATAATTCTGACAGCAACACATGCTTCTGAAAGAAGGATGTCTGATAGTGAGGTTATTGACAGGGCAATTGAGCTTGGCATGAGCTTTTCAGCCTCACATTCCGGGCAGCAGAGTGGGACGGAAGAAGCATCCCATGATGAATCATCCACAGGGCAGGAAACTTCCGGCGATGATGTCACGGATGATTTGCAGCATGACGTTGAAACTGAAACGGAGATGGGGAGTCAGAGTCCTTCAGAGACGGTTTCAGAATCGACGAGTGATGGAGAAGCTTCACCCGGAAAAGAATCAGAGGCAGTTACCGGGATGACAACGCAGGCAATAACAGAAACAACAGAAACAACAGAAACAACAACTGAATTAACAACAGAGAATAATAATGCCGGTTCTGCTGCCGGGGTAATGAACAATGAAGTTACCTGCACAATAAACATTACCAAGGGCATGAGTTCAAGAACAGTATGTGATATGCTTAAGCAGAATGGAATTATAGAGGATGCAGCAGATTTTGACAGATACCTCATAAAAACAGGTTATGATGACAAGATAAGGGTCGGCGAGGTTGAGGTTAATTCGGGTATGACTTATGAAGAGCTGACAGCATCATTATATAAGAAATGATAATTATGATTAGCATGTTTTGATACCCGGATCATAATTATATTCGTGAAGAAAAATAATCTGCCACGATAATAAAAAATGCTTGCAAATTATGGTTGGTTATGTTATCCTTAGTTTCGTGTGAAAAAACACATGTGTGGATTTCCTATGGTCCCTTGCTCGGGGTGACGGAAAGCTGAAGCACATGGAAGAATATTAAAAACCACAGGAGGTACTAAAATGAGCGTAATTTCTATGAAGCAGTTACTTGAGGCAGGTGTACATTTCGGACACCAGACAAGAAGATGGAACCCTAAGATGGCAGAGTACATCTACACAGAGAGAAACGGAATCTACATCATCGACTTACAGAAGTCCGTTACTAAGGTAGATGAGTGCTATCATGCATTAGCTGATATCGTTGCTGACGGCGGTACAGTATTATTCGTTGGTACTAAGAAGCAGGCTCAGGAGGCTGTTAAGACAGAGGCTGAGCGTTGTGGTATGTACTACATCAACGAGAGATGGTTAGGCGGTATGCTTACTAACTTCAAGACAATCCAGAGCAGAATTGCACGTCTTGTTGAGATTGAGACAATGGAGCAGGACGGAACATTCGATGTTCTTCCTAAGAAGGAAGTAGCTCAGTTAAAGAAGGAGATGGACAAGCTTCAGAAGAACCTTGGCGGTATCAAGAACATGAAGAAGCTTCCTGATGCTATCTTCGTAGTTGATCCTAAGAAGGAGAGAATTTGTATCCAGGAGGCTCATATCCTTGGAATTCCTCTTTTCGGTATCGTTGATACTAACTGTGATCCTGAAGAGTTAGATTACGTTATCCCGGGTAACGATGACGCTATCAGAGCTGTTAAGCTTATCGTTGCTAAGATGGCAGACGCTGTTATCGAGGCTAATCAGGGTGAGGCAACAGATGTTGAGTACTCTGAGGATGCTGAGGCTGTAGAAGAGGCAGCAACCTGTCTCTTATACACATCTCCGAGCCCACGAGACAGGCAGAAATCTC
>ERZ1027036.1542-NODE-1542-length-10071-cov-5.128295_pt1 | contig 10071 bp, 7 predicted proteins | sample MGYA00519441_ERZ1027036 | MGnify/ENA primary metagenome ERZ1027036 (study PRJEB26926, sample SAMN06164792) | human gut metagenome | biome: ENVO:00009003; feature: ENVO:2100002; material: ENVO:00002003 | host: Homo sapiens | place: USA | collected 2012 ... | reverse complement strand
GCCTTGGTGTTATACCATATTTTCTTTTGAACATCCGGTTGAAATTCGACAGATTTGAGAATCCACATTTCTGTGAGATTTCAAGAATCGAATCATTGGTAGATGTGAGCATTGCACGTGCTTCTGTGACACGGAAGTCATTCACATATGAGATAAAGCTCATTCCGGTATGGATCTTAAAAAATTTCATAAAATGCGATGGACTATAGTGGCAGAAATCTGCAATTTCTTCGATGGATATATCTTCATAATAATGTGTGGAGATATACCGGATGATACTTTTCAATTTCTCTTCATGCTTATCACTTTGCGCAGTCTCGTTTACTTTTGGCGGGTGCGTTATCAGCAGGTATATAATCTGGATAAGCCCCCCTTTGATAAAAAGCTGATACGCATAGTCTTTTTCATCACTTTTTTCATCTAATAAATCAACAATATTACTGATTTCCTTGTATAACGTGTGCCCGGGTGTCAGATAATGACGAATCTGGATATCTCCGTTAAAAAAAGGATCGATAAATTTTTGCTGCGTCACGTCATCTGCACCAAAGGCAAGAAAGTGCTTTGAAAAAAGTATATTTTCATATTCCATAGTCGAATTCTGTTTACCTTCAATGGAATGAAGCATTCCGGGAAGAACGATGACGATATCCCCGGACGAAACCTTATATCTCTGAAAATTGAGGGTAACGTATCCGCGTCCCTTCTTGATCACGATCATTTCGAACTCGTCATGCCAATGAACCGGTACACTTGCAAAATCCATCGGAATCGAACATATATAGGTGTTATATTGATATTCATTTTGAAAGTGAATCTTGTTTTCGTTTAATTCGATATTAGACACAGAGTCCGGATTTATAATCTCTTTCATGGCAAATACCCTCCTAATTGATAGAATAGTATCATATTGTGATACTATTTTGCAAGAGAAACGTTTCCAATTCGTGATATTGTATTATTATCAAAGAGCGTATAACAGCTCAAGTGAAAACGAAAGGGGTATACAATGAAGGTAAAACAGGAACTTGAAAAACTGCTTGGAAAAGAAATCGCACAAAGCAGCAATGAAGAAGTATATTATGCATTGCTCAACCTGACAAAGCAGTTAGCAGATGACCGTCGCATGGAAGAGACGAAAAAGAAGATTTATTATGTATCGGCAGAATTTCTGATTGGAAAGCTGCTCTCGAATAACATGATCAATCTTGGAATCTATGAGGACGTCAAAAAAGTGCTTGCCGAAAGCGGAAAGACACTTGCGGAGATTGAGGAGATTGAGGTAGAGCCATCTCTTGGAAATGGCGGTCTGGGGCGACTTGCTGCATGTTTCCTTGATTCAATCGCAACACTTGGATTATCGGGTGCGGGTATTGGATTGAATTATCACCTTGGCTTGTTTAAGCAGGTGTTCGAAGACAGAATGCAGAAAGAACAGATAAATCCATGGATCAAGGATCAAAGCTGGCTTAGAAAAACAGATGTGACATACCCGGTAACATTTGGAAAATGCACGGTGCAGTCGAGATTGTATGAGATTGATGTAACAGGTTACAATAACCGTACCAACAAATTATGCCTGTTCGATGTAGAAACGGTGGATGAGTCCATCGTAGATGCGAATCATCAGTTTGATAAAACAGACATAGAGAAGAACCTGACATTGTTCTTATATCCGGATGACAGTGACGAAGATGGAAGAAAGCTTCGTATCTACCAGCAGTATTTCATGGTAAGCAATGCCGCAAGACTCATTATCGATGAGTGTAAGGCGAAGGGAAGTAACCTTTATGATTTGTTCGACTATGCAGTAATCCAGATTAATGACACACATCCAACCATGATCATACCTGAGTTGATTCGCCTGCTTGTAGCGGAAGGGATGAACATGGATGCAGCGATTTATGTTGTAAGTAAGACCTGCGCATATACAAACCATACAATTTTGGCTGAGGCACTTGAGAAATGGCCTAGACATTATCTGGCAGAGGTTGTTCCGCAGCTTGTCCCGATTATTGAGATTCTGGATGATAAGGTAAGAAGACGGTTTAGCGATGAGAGTGTGGCAATTATCGACCGGAATGATCTCGTTCACATGGCACACATCGATATTCATTATGGATTTAGTGTAAATGGCGTTGCGTATCTTCATACGGAGATTTTGAAGAATTCGGAGCTTAATAATTTTTACAAAATATATCCGGAGAAATTCAACAACAAGACAAACGGCATTACATTCCGCCGCTGGCTTCTCTATTGTAATGAATTGTTATCCGATACGATCACGGAGTGGATTGGGGACGGATACAAGAAAGATGCAATGGAATTAGAGAAATTACTTGCATTTGTAAACGATGATGACAAGCTTGAAAAGCTCCTTGAAATTAAACATCAGAACAAGCTTCGCGCCAAAGAATATTTCAAGGAGACACAGGGAATCGAATTAAACGAAAACTCGATTTTTGATATCCAGGTAAAACGTCTGCATGAGTACAAGCGTCAGCAGTTAAATGTACTTTATGTTATTCATAAGTATCTGGAGATCAAAGCGGGCAAGCTGCCGACTACGCCGGTTACGGTTATATTTGGAGCAAAGGCTGCACCTGCATACACGATTGCAAAGGATATTATTCATTTGATCCTGTGCCTTCAGGAATTGATCAACAACGATCCGGAAGTGAGCCCGTATCTGAATGTAGTTATGGTAGAAAACTACAATGTTACGCTTGCAGAAAAATTAATTCCTGCCTGTGATATTTCGGAGCAGATCTCACTTGCATCAAAAGAGGCAAGCGGAACCGGAAATATGAAGTTCATGTTGAACGGCGCGGTTACTCTCGGAACAGAAGATGGTGCGAATGTTGAAATCCATCAGCTTGTTGGCGATGACAATATCTATATCTTTGGAGAGTCAAGTGATGCGGTGATTGATCATTATGCGAAGGCGGACTATGTCTCAAGAACATATTATGAGAACAATCCGGTATTGAAGGAAGCCGTTGATTTTATTATCAGCGACGCGGTGATGGCACTTGGAAATGCAGAAATGCTGCATCGTTTGTATAATGAGCTTCTCAACAAAGACTGGTTCATGACATTTATTGATTTCGATTCTTATGTTGATGCCAAGGAACGTGCATATAAGGAATATGAGGATCGTAAGGCGTGGGCGCAGAAGATGATGGTGAATATTGCGAAAGCAGGATTTTTCTCCTCTGATCGTACAATTGCTGAATATAATAACGATATTTGGAAAATAATAAAATAGGATCCATTGATAGCAAATGCACGCAGAAATTAGTAATAAGTAACAAAAAAAATTCAAAAACACTGTGTGATTTGACCAAATAAACAAAATATTGACTTTTTTCATTGCAAAAAGTTTTTAAATGTTGTATCATTGACTCATGAAATGGAAACGTTACCAAAAACGATACAACAAACGTTTCCAAGGAACGTATACGTAACTATAAACAAAGCAAATGAAAAGATTAGAGGAGGAAAAAGCATGAAGAAGAAATTAGCAGTTTTAGGATTAGCTGCAACAATGATGATGTCACTGTTTGCAGGTTGTGGAGGAAAGGGAACTTCAGGAGGGAAGGATGCATCGGCTGATAAGGGTTCGGTATATTACTTGAATTTTAAGCCGGAAGCAGATGCCCAGTGGCAGGAGCTTGCCAAGATCTACGAAGAGGAGACAGGCGTAAAGGTAACCGTTGTTACAGCCGCATCCGGTCAGTATGAGACAACTCTTAAGAGTGAGATGGGTAAATCAGAATGCCCTACATTGTTCCAGGTAAATGGTCCGGTCGGTCTGGCATCATGGAAGGATTATTGTGCAGATTTGTCTGACACAGAAGTTTACAAGCAGCTTACTTCAGAGGATTTCGCTTTGAAGGATGGCGATAAGGTAGCAGGTATCGGATATGTTATTGAGTCCTATGGTATCATCTGCAATAAGAAGCTTCTTGCGGAGGCAGGTTACTCCATGGATGACATCAAGAACTTTGCAGACCTGAAGAAGGTAGCAGAAGATATTACAGCAAGACGTGATGAGCTTGGATTTGATGCATTTACATCCGCAGGTATGGATGGTTCTTCAGACTGGAGATTTAAGACTCACCTTGCAAACCTTCCTGTATACTATGAGTATCAGGCAGACGGAATCAACAACACAAAGGCAATCAAGGGCACATACCTGGATAACTACCGTCAGATCTGGGATCTGTACATTAATAACTCAACAACAGATCCTAAGCAGCTCAGTGTTAAGACCGGTGATGATGCAGTCGCTGAGTTCGTAGCAGAAAAAGCAGTATTTTACCAGAATGGTACATGGGCATACTCAGATATAAGCTCAGTCGGTGATGAGAATCTCGGAATGCTTCCGATTTATATCGGTGTAGACGGAGAAGAGAATCAGGGACTTTGTACAGGTACAGAGAACTACTGGTGTGTAAATGCTAAGGCTTCCGAAGCAGACATCAAGGCAACAGAAGATTTCATGGCATGGCTTTCTACAGACGATACAGCACTTAAGGCAATCTGCGGTTCACAGGGTGCAATGCCATCCGGAGCAGACGGAATGGGATTTGTTACTCCATTCAAGAAGAACCTTGAGTCAGATAACCTTCTTGTGAATATCGCAAGCCAGTATGTGGCAGATGGCAAGACACCTGTAAGCTGGAACTTCACAACAATGCCTTCTGAGACATGGAAGAACGAAGTAGGATCAGCTCTTACTGTATATGCTTCCGATCAGACAGATGCGAATTGGGATCTTGTAAAGAAAGCATTCGTTGAAGGCTGGGCTACAGAGAGTCAGGCAGCAGGAAACTAGGATCAGGAAGCCTGATAAAACAACCTGTAATTAAAAAGGGAGGAGACAGTTCCTCCCTTTTTTAGAAGGTAATTGTTCAAGGGCGTAGGAGGTATAAGATGGAAAAGGCGGTAAAAAAATATTGGCCAATATTTTTGTTACCGACTATGGCTGCATTTTTGATAGGATTTATTATTCCTTTTATTGAAGGTATTTACTTGTCTTTCTGTAACTTTACAACAATCAAGGATGCAAAATTTGTCGGAATACAAAACTATATAGAAGCATTTAAAGATTCAAATTTCCTTGGATCATTTAAATTCACTACGTTATTTGCAATCGTTTCACTTGTGTTGATCAATGTACTTGCATTTTTAGTCGCACTGGCGTTGACACAGAATATCAAAGGAAAGAATATTTTCCGTACAGTGTTTTTTATGCCAAACCTGATCGGAGGTATTGTATTAGGTTATGTATGGCAGCTGATTTTTGATGGTATTTTCGTGAAGTTTGATACAGCCCTGAAGTTGAATGAAACATTAGGTTTCTGGGGACTGGTTATTCTTGTAGGATGGCAGCAGATTGGTTACATGATGATCGTATACATCGCGGGACTTCAGGCGATCCCCGGAGATATTCAGGAAGCGGCTATGATCGACGGAGCTACCAGAATGCAGAGATTGTTTAAAATTACAATTCCGAACATGATGCCATCGATTACAATTTGTACATTCCTGACGATTACGAATTCGTTCAAGTTATTCGATCAGAACCTTGCTCTTACAGGTGGTGAGCCACTTCATAAGACAGAAATGCTTGCCCTGAATATTTATAGCACATTCTATGGCAGAGTAGGAGCTGAAGGGGTTGGACAGGCGAAGGCAGTTGTGTTCTTCATAATTGTAGTAGCGATTGGATTGTTACAGTTAAAGTTGACAAGAGATAAGGAGGTGCAGCAGTAATGAAAAAGAAAGTGATGGGAATACTTGCAACATTATTTTTTACACTCGTTTCAATTGTATTTGTTGCTCCAATCTTTATCGTATTGATTAACTCGATGAAGTCGAAGACGTTCATCAACCTTGAGACATTTAAGCTGCCTACAGAGGAAAGCTATGTTGGACTTGAAAACTATAAGACAGCAATTACCCAGTATGATTTCCTGAAAGCGGTAGGCTGGACATTGTTTATTACAGTTTTTTCAGTTGCGGTTATCCTGATCTGCTGTTCCATGACAGCCTGGTTTATTACCCGTGTTAAGAATGTTTTTACAAAAATGATTTACCTCTTATGTGTATTTTCCATGGTCATACCGTTCCAGATGGTTATGTTTACACTTTCCGGAACGGCAGACTCCCTCCATCTGAATACACCTTGGGGAATCGTGATTGTGTATCTCGGTTTTGGTGCCGGACTTGCGGTATTCATGTTCACCGGATTTGTAAAATCAATTCCGGTAGAAGTGGAAGAAGCTGCAATGATTGATGGCTGCTCACCACTCCGGACATTCTTCTGTGTAGTAGTTCCTATGATGAAGCCTACATTCATTTCCGTAGGTATTCTTGAAGCAATGTGGATCTGGAATGACTTCCTGCTTCCGTACCTTGTACTTGACATTAAGGAATTCAAGACAATTTCCATTGTCATCCAGTACATGAAGGGAAGCTACGGCCGTGTTGATATGGGCGCGATTATGGCATGCCTGATCATGGCAATCATTCCGGTTGTTGTATTCTACTTATGCGCTCAGAAATATATTGTCAAAGGGGTTGCGGCTGGCGCTGTTAAGGGTTAATATATAATCACATTTTTACAGGAGCGATTATATGACAATCAAAGATATAGCAAAATTATCTGGATACGGTATTGGTACCGTATCCAGAGTAATAAACAAACAACCGGGTGTAAGTGAGAAAGCGCGCGAAAAGATATTGAAAATTATCGAAGAGAGTAATTTTGAACCAAACGGAAATGCCAGAAAGCTGAAACGATGTGGCGGAAATACAGTTACAATTATCATGAAAGGCCGACACAATAGTTTCTTCATGGAGATTCTTGACCGGATTACACTTCTGCTGTCAGAACTGGAAGAGGTTGTATCCTGTCAGATTATCGATGAAGATGGGGACGAGGTTGCAGAGGCATTAAAATTCGTTCGTGACAAAACCTCGAAAGCGATTATTTTTCTCGGCGCGAATTTAGCTCTTTTTGATGAACGTATGAATGAACTTGACATACCCTGTGTTGTTGCAACTACGAGTGCAAAGGAGTTAGCGTTCGACAATGTTTCTTCCGTATGTGTCGATGATGAGACTGCAACTATGGAACTCGTGCAGTATTTAACAGGCTACGGACACAAAGATATTGTCGTAATGGGTGGCGAGATTTCAGATAAACAGATCAGTTTCTCGCGTTATCTTGGGTGTAAAAAAGGCTTTGAAAAAAGTGGTCTGGAATTTGATCCGGATAAGAATTATATGGCTTGCCGGTACTCGTATGAGGCAGGTTATGAGACAACAAAAAGACTACTTGAAAAAAACATACATGTGACAGCGATTGTCGGGCTGTCAGATACGATTGCGGTTGGCGCAATTCGGGCAATCGAAGATGCCGGGAAAAAAGTACCGGATGATATATCGGTGGTAGGCTTCGATGGTACAGTCATATCGAGATTTTACACACCGAGAATTACATCAATGGGTCAGGACATAAACAGTATTGCAAAGCGGAGTGTGGAGCTTTTGATGAAGCACATACATTATACACTGGGGTGTGAACATGATTATGCCCCACACAATCTGATCGAGGGCGAAAGCGTACGCAGAGTATAATTGTTTTGCCTTGACGTATATGGAGGACATATATGGATAAAACAGCAGGAATATTGTTCGCGATTTCCAGTCTGCCATCAAAGTATGGAATTGGCTGCTTTTCCAAAGAAGCATATAAATTTGTGGATTGGTTAGTGGAAGCAGGTCAGACGTTCTGGCAGATTTTACCTTTGGGACCTACCGGATATGGAGATTCTCCATACCAGTCGTTTTCCACATTTGCCGGGAATCCGTACTTCATAGATCTGGAAACTCTAATTAGCGAAGGTTTATTGACAAGAGAAGAATGTGATAGTGTTGACTTTGGAACAGACGAACAGTCTGTTGATTATGAAAAACAATATAATGGACGGTATGTATTGCTCCGCAAGGCTTGTGAGAGAAGCAGGCATAAGAACAGTACAGAGTATAAAGCGTTCTTGGAGAAGAATGAAGCGTGGGTGTATGACTATTGCTTATATATGGCAGTAAAAAATCATTTTGGTGGAATGAACTGGACTGAGTGGCCGGAGGCAATTCATAGTCGTACAGAACAAGGTTTACGTGAATATAAAGAGAAGCTGGCAGATGAGATTGATTTTCAGTTATTCATGCAGTTCCAGTTTTTCAAGCAGTGGTATAAGCTCAGAGCTTACGCCAATAAAAAAGGAATTAAAATTATCGGAGATATTCCGATTTATGTATCATTAGATAGTGCAGATGCATGGTCACATCCGGAATTGTTCCAGTTAGATGAACAATGCACACCAAAGGCTGTTGCGGGATGTCCGCCGGACGGATTTTCGGCGGATGGGCAGCTGTGGGGAAATCCTCTTTATGATTGGGATTACCACAAAAAGACATCGTACGCATGGTGGATCGAACGGCTTTCATTCTGCTTTGAGTTATATGATGTTGTACGTATTGATCATTTCCGTGGTTTCGATGAGTATTATTCCATCCCATATGGGGATAAGACCGCGGTAAATGGCAGTTGGAAGAAAGGTCCTGGCATGGATTTGTTCCATACAATCGAAAAGAAGATTGGCAGGAAATCCGTGATTGCGGAGGACCTTGGTTATATAACGGATACAGTCCGTAAGCTTGTTGCAGATAGCGGGTTCATGGGGACGAAAGTGTTGGAATTCGCATTTGACACAAGAGATACGGGTTCGGCGAGGGAGTATTTACCTCATAATTATATTGAGAATTGTGTAGCGTATACAGGCACGCATGACAATGAGACACTGGTCGGCTGGTGGCAGGAGGTCGATGACCAAGGCAGGAAAAAAGCAAGAGATTATCTGTGTGATTACTATACACCGGCAGATAAAATGTATATTCCGCTCATTGGCGTAATCATGCGAAGCAATGCGAAAATCTGTATTGTTCCGATTCAGGATTACCTTGGCTTAGACAACAGGTCGAGAATGAATACGCCTTCTTCGGTTGGCAGCAATTGGAGATGGCGGGTAGACAGCAAAGAGTTAAATAAGACTTTAGCCAAGGAGATAAAAGCGATTACGGTTCGGTATGAACGCTGTAACTAATTTATAACTGACGATTTTTTGAATGCGCCCCGGGTTTTTATGTTACCAGGGGCGTTTTTCATAGATACGCCGGATAAGCAGAAAAGCCTGCAGGATTATCTTAATATGGCGGATCAGTCTATGTATGAGAATAAGAGAAAAAAGAGGACAACATAAGACAGAGGGACGATTATGAGGAGGAGATCGGTTATGATAAATGTTACAGAGATTATGAAGCGTGGAGCGGAGAACAGAAAACTTCCGCCATGGGTGAACATGCGCCATGCGTGGATGGTGAATGATGGATTGCGCGACAAAGATCTGGAATATCCGGAAAATGTTGTACAGATTAAGAATTTAGATTATAAGAAAAGATTGGATGCAGAGCAGTTTGCTGCGATTTTGGATAGCTGGAAGATGGATAAGAAAAGGGAGATGATGTATGCATCATCCGGGGATGCGTCGGACATTGATTCAGACAGTTATGTATCGAACAGTCTGTTTGATCTTTGTGTGCCGGCATCTTATATGGGAGACTCGGATAAAGCATATCCGGTGATTGTCAGTGTGCATGGTGGTGGCTGGTTTTATGGAGATAAGAAACTGTATAGCCATTATTGCTGTCATTTGGCACAAAGCGGATTCGTAGTTGTGAATTTTAATTATCGTCTGGCACCGCAGAATAAATATCCGTCTGCCATAGAGGATGTAGCATATCTCGTAAAATATATTGATGATCATGCGCGGGTGTTTGGCCTGGATATGAATCGGTTTTTCATGTTGGGAGATTCGGCGGGAGCACAGCTCACTGCGCAGTATTGCATTGCTGCGTCAAATCAGGAATATCGGGAGAAACTGGATTATTTTACCTATGATTTGTCTCTTATACACATCTGACGCTGCCGACGATCGC
>ERZ1027036.1525-NODE-1525-length-10123-cov-5.565952_pt1 | contig 10123 bp, 5 predicted proteins | sample MGYA00519441_ERZ1027036 | MGnify/ENA primary metagenome ERZ1027036 (study PRJEB26926, sample SAMN06164792) | human gut metagenome | biome: ENVO:00009003; feature: ENVO:2100002; material: ENVO:00002003 | host: Homo sapiens | place: USA | collected 2012 ... | reverse complement strand
ATTAAAAAACATTATCCGCTGAACAGTGCAATAAAGCACTCCTACGGATTTTTACAAAATGAGGTTTTTATGAAGATTGTACAATTAGAATATTTTTGTGCGGTTGCAAGACTGCACAGCATAACGCAGGCTGCAGCCGAGCTTTATGTTACACAGCCCGCTGTTTCAAGTGCAATTAAGGAACTTGAAAAAGAATTTAACGTCAGTCTGTTTAACCGTTCAAAAAATCATCTGACGCTTACAAAAGAGGGTGAATTATTTTACCAGAAAGCTCAAAAGCTTCTCGCCGAGTACAAACAAACGCTTAACCAGCTTCACGACATAGGAAGAACTATTTCAGCGGTAAAAATAGGAATCCCACCTCTTTTGAGCACAATATTTTTTCCTGAAATGATTAATGATTTTCACAGGGAATATCCCGACATTCCTTTTGAATTATTTGAATATGGTTCAATCCGTGCTGCCAATCTCGTGCATGAAGGCATACTTGACGCAGCATTGGTAAATATGCACTTTTATGAAATAGATAAGCTTAATTCCATACAGATTATGCAGGATAAAATCGTTTTTTGTGTATCAAAAAATCACCCCTTTGCCAAAAAGAAAGAGGTGACTTTTGACATGATTAAAGACATGCCACTTATTATGTATAACACCGATTCTGTACAGAACGAAACTCTTGATGCAATATTTAAAAATTCGGCGATAAAGCCAAATGTCATACTGCACGCAAGCCAGCTCTACACAATAAAAAGCTTTATCTGCGAGGAATGTGCCGGAGCATTTTTGTATTCGTCGCTTTTAAAAAAGCTTCCCGGTGTTGTCGGAATTCCAATTACTCCCACAATACACCAAAGCATCGGTCTCGTATGGAAAAAAGGCAGTTACACAACCGACAGTACCGATAAATTTATTTCATTTGTAAAAAAACACACTATTTTATAGGAATTTATCAAGTTCAGTCTCAACACGCTTATTGATTTTAACCTTAGGATTTTCCGTAATCGTTCCTCTTGAGACAACCATTTTTACATGGCGTAATGCTCTGAGGTCATCGAGCGGATTTTCCTCGGTTACAATCATATCTGCACATTTATCTTTTTCGAGCGTACCGGTAATATCACCGATTCCCACCATTTCGGCGGCTCTTGCAGTTGCCGTATACAGTGCAAACGCATTGGAAACACCCGTATATTTGTGGAAATAATACAATTCTCTCCAAAAATCATACTGTGTAATCCACGGACATCCGACATCATTGCCAAGAACGACAGGTATATCATTTTCAAGTGCCGCTTTCGCACATGCAATTATTCCCTCAAACACAACATTTCCGTTAAATTGTTCAACTTCAGTTGCGTTAGTAATTGAACGATCAAACAATGCATACGGAAGTGCAGGTGAAATTGTTGTGCAAAGAAATGCCTTTCTTTCCTTGAATAACTTAATTGTATCATCATCAATTTTTGCACCGTGTTCAATTGAGTCAACTCCATTTTCAAGTGCAACACGCACCCCCTGCGGAGATTCAACATGTGCAGCAACGACATAGCCATTTTCATGTGCCTTGTCACAGACTGCCTTTACCATTTCAGGAGACATTTTTAATTCACCCGGAACACCTTTTTCTTTTGCGTCCATTACGCCGCCTGTAATCATAAGCTTTATCAAATCAACCTTTTCTTTTTCCGATTGCTCCAGATGTTTTAATGCTGTATCTATACTGTCCGCTGCAACAGCAACAGAGCCAGCCATATGTCCGCCAGGCACGGAAATTCCTTCATTAGCGGCAAGTATTCTTGGTCCTATCTTTGTTCCCGCATTAATCTCATCTCTTAATTTTGTATCAAAACTTCCAAGTCCGCCAACCGTTCTTATTGTTGTCACACCGCTCATAAGCTCTGTTTTTGCAAATCCGGCAACCATACCGTATGCAATTGAACGCATAAGTGCATTTCCCATAAGTATTTTTACCAGTTTCTCATTATCACGCTGTTTTTTCTGCGGCTTGCCATTACCTGCAAGGTGAACATGCATATTTATAAGACCGGGCATAATATATCTGCCTTTTAAATCAACTTTTTCATATCCATTCAAATCCGTGCCTGCCTTGACAATATCCTCAATTTTATCATTGTCCGTAAGTATGACGAAGCCCTCTTTTACCTGCATATCTTTGGTTCCGTCAAGTATTTTTCCGTTAATATAAGCATATTTCATATTTTTATACTCCCTGTTTTTGAGATTTTTATTTAATACCAATTAAACAAAATCTTACGCACTGATTGACTTTCCTGTGTAAAGCTGATAATATCTGCCTTTTTCTTCCATAAGCTGGTCATGTGTACCACGCTCAATAATTCTTCCCTGTTCCATAACCATAATACAGTCTGCATTCCGTACCGTAGAAAGACGATGAGCGATAACAAATGAAGTTCTTCCTGTCATAAGTGCATCCATACCACGCTGTACAAGTTTTTCTGTACGTGTATCAATAGAAGAAGTCGCCTCATCAAGAATAAGAACAGGAGGATCCGCAACTGCTGCTCTCGCTATTGCAAGAAGCTGACGCTGTCCCTGACTAAGGTTCGCACCACCGCCGGTAAGCACTGTGTTATAACCATCAGGAAGTCTTTTTATAAATCCGTCAGCATTAGCAAGCTTTGCGGCAGCCATACATTCTTCATCAGTTGCATTAAGTCTTCCATATCTGATATTGTCCATAATCGTGCCTGTAAAAAGGTTAGTATCCTGCAAAACAATGCCCAGGCTTCGGCGTAAATCGTCTTTTTTAATATGATTAATATTAATTCCATCATAACGGATTTTACCATCCTGTATATCATAAAACCTGTTAATAAGGTTGGTAATTGTTGTCTTTCCGGCACCGGTAGAACCTACAAACGCAAGCTTCTGACCCGGTTTTGCGAACATTTTTATATCGTGAAGCACGATTTTATCAGGATTATATCCAAAATCAACTCCATCAAATGTAACATCACCCTGAAGTCTTGTATACATTTCATCTTTATTTGCAGCATTTGGTTTTTTCCATGCCCACATCTCTGTCTGTTCTTCAGTTTCATGGATTTCACCATTTGAATCATAACATATATTTACAAGTTCAACATCACCTTCATCTGTCTCCGGTACTTCATCACAAAGGTCAAATACCCTGCCGGCACCTGCCATAGCCATTACAATGCTGCTTACCTGCTGGCTTATCTGTGTTACAGGCTGTGTGAAACTCTTGTTTAATGAAAGAAATGCTACAAGTGTACCGATTGTAAGTCCGGAAAAGCCGCTTAACGCAAGCACACCACCTACAAGTGCACATAAAACATAACTTATATTTCCTATATTTCCATTGATAGGCATTGTAATATTTGCAATTTTATTAGCATTGTTGGCACTTTCTCTTAACTTGTTATTAATCTGCTTAAACTGTTCAAGACTTTCCTGCTCATGACAGAATACCTTAACAACCTTCTGCCCTTCCATCATTTCCTCAATATAAGCATTTACTTTACCGATATCTTTCTGCTGTTCAATGAAATATCTGCCGGATGCAGCGGAAAGCTTTGATGTCACAAAAAGCATAATTGCAACCATAATAACAGATACAATTGTAAGTGGTATATCAAGAACTATCATACTTACAAATGTTGATACAAGTGTTATAAGTGAATTAAGAACCTGTGGAATACTCTGGCTTATAAGCTGTCTTAATGTATCAATATCATTTGTGTATACCGACATGATATCTCCATGTGCATGTGTATCAAAGTATCTGATTGGAAGTGATTCCATGTTAGTAAACATCTCTGTACGGAGCTTTTTCATAGTACCCTGACCAACATTTACCATAATTCTGTTATATCCGTATGAACATAAAACCCCCACTGCAAATATTGCTACAAGTTTTAAAAGAGCCTGTGCAAGCGGTGAATAATCAGGAACTGCCATCTGTGTAAGCGGCACAATGTAATTATCAATAAGTTTCTGTATAAATAAAGTTCCACACAATGTCGTAATTGCCGAAACCAATATGCAAACGACCACCATGAAACATGCCAATTTGTAATTTTTTACTATATAAGAAAGAAGTCTTTTTAATAATAAAAGCGGATTCTTCTCTTTGTTCTCATTTTTATTTTTCATGTCTTCCTCCTATTCTCACTATTCTGTCGATTCATCGAAATCACCGCCGCCCTGCATCTGGACTTCACAGATTTCGCGGTAAACTTTGTTATTTTGCATAAGATTTTCATGTGTATCAAAGCCACTGACTTTTCCATCTTCAAGAACAATAATTCTGTCGGCATCCTGAATACTTGAAATTCTCTGCGAAACTATAAGCTTTGTTGTTCCTGGAATTTTCTGGGCAAATGCCTGTTTGATTTTTGCGTCTGTTGCAGTATCTACAGCACTTGTCGAATCATCAAGAATAAGAACCTTTGGTTTTTTAAGCAATGCTCTCGCAATACAGAGTCTCTGTCTCTGACCACCTGAAACATTAGTACCGCCCTGTTCTATCCATGTATCATACTTCTTAGGCATTCTCTCGATAAATTCATCAGCACATGCCTGTTTACATGCCTCAACACAATCTTCATATGAAGCATTGTCATCACCCCATCTGAGATTGTCAAGTATTGTTCCTGAAAACAGGACATTTTTCTGTAATACTACAGCCACCTGATTACGGAGTGCATCCATATCATAAGTTCTTACATCTTTTCCGCCAACACATACAGAACCTTCAGTAACATCATAAAGACGGCTTATAAGGCTCACAAAACTTGATTTTCCGCATCCTGTACCACCAATAATACCAATTGTCTCACCTGCATTAATATGAATATCAATATCATGTAAAGTATCCTCTGTACTGTTTTTTCTGTATGAAAAATTAACATGATTAAAATCGATTCTTCCGTCTTCCACTTCTCCATAAGGTTTTTCCGGATTGGCAAGGTCCGCTTTTTCATTAAGAACTTCTGAAATACGCCTTGCACTTGCCGCACTCATTGAAACCATTACAAATATCATTGAAAGCATCATAAGTGCCATAAGCATGCTCATTACGTAACTGAACATTGATGTAAGATTACCAGTTGTAATTGAACCCGACACAATAAAATGTGAAGCAAACCATGACAATGCAACAATACATCCATATACAACAAGCATCATAGTCGGATTGTTAAATGCAAGAAATGACTCGGCTTTAACAAATGTTTTATAAAGATTATCTGCCGCTTTATTAAACTTTTTCTTTTCATGGTCCTCACGTACAAATGCCTTAACAACACGGATTCCTGAAATATTCTCCTGAACGCTCGCATTGAGTTCATCATATTTTTCAAAACCTGATGTAAAAACCGGTGTTACTTTATATATAATAAAGAAAAGTACAAATCCCAAAAATATAAGTGCAACAAGAAATATAATACTTAATCTCGGACTTATTATTACACACATTGTAATACTGCAAATCATCATGAGAGGTGCTCTCACAGCAATCCTTATTATCATCTGATAAGCATTCTGTACATTAGTTACATCAGTTGTCATACGTGTTACAAGACCTGCTGTACTGAATTTATCAATATTAGAAAATGAAAATGTCTGTATATTTTCATACATTTTCTCTCTCAGATTACACGCAAATCCTGTTGATGCTGCCGCCCCATACTTTCCTGCCTGTATACCACAAAAAAGGCTCAAAAATGCTATAATAAGCATTATTCCACCATAAATACCAACCTTTCTCATATCTCCGGCCTGTATTCCTTTATCAATTATTGAGGCTGTTATAAATGGAATAAGAATTTCCAAAAAAACTTCAACTGCAGTAAATATTGGCGTTATAATTGATTCTTTTTTATATTTGCCAATACATTTTGCTAATGTTTTTATCATATTTTTATCATTCTCCCTTCGATTAAATTCACCTTATAAGTCTACAGTCAGCATGACTTGATACTGTCATATACTTTCTGCAAAAGATTTCTAAGCTGTCCTTTTTCATCATCATTAAGTGCCTTTAAAAGTTCCCTCTCATTTTCATCCATTGAAGCTCTTGCCGTCTTGCATATCTCCTCACCTTTTGCCGTGAGCTTTACATGTTTGATTCTTTTATCATTTGAATCATAAAACCCCTCTATCATCCCCTTTTTTTCCAGACGTGCAGCAATTCCTGCCATCGTTGCCTGTTTAACTTCAAAATGCTTTTCAAGTTCTTTTAGCGTTATCGTCTCATCGGCTGCCTCGCTGATAGTTGCGAGGACCTTAATCTGCGAAAGGGTGACATCATCGCACATCAACGTATTATTAGCCTTTCTTCCAAGTGCATCGTTAAGTCTCTTTATAAGTTCACCACAATGCAATGTTTCTCCAAACATATGCTCATTCCTTTTCATAAAATTTGATAAATAGTTTCTTCTAGATTTTCTAATATATTACAAAAATAACAGCACGCTGTCAATAGCGTGCTGTTATTTTGCGTTTTTATTATCTGTTTTTACAAACAGTTTTTATTTTGCTCTTTTTCTGTCGTATACGACTACTCCTGCCATTCCTGCCAATGCAGCAGCAAGAATTATCATATACATGAACATACCTAAGCTGTCACCTGTTGAAACTGATGAATCCGGTGTTACAGTTGAGTCCGGTGTCTCTGTTGTACCCGGTGTCTCATCATTTCCTGGATTTTCAGGTGTTGACGGTGTTATATCGCTTCCTGAATCCTTTGCTGCGTATACTACAGCATATGGGCTGAATGACTCTGCCTCGAATGAGAAACCATTTTCATCCGCTGTAACTGCTACACTTTCAAGAACTCCGTTGTTATTCATATGGAATACATACAGATTGTAATCTGCTGCATTGATTCCTTTTTTGTATGACATAGTAATCTTAATCTTACCACTTGAAAGCTTAACAACTTTTCCGTCTGTTGTTTTAAGTGAAATATCATAATAATCCGCATTCTTTGAATCGAATCCCTTGATATTCTTTTCAGCAATAGCCGCATCAATCTTTTCAGATATTGAAGCTGCTGCTTTCTCAACATTTAACTTAATTTCACTTACTGTAAGGTCTTTACCTTCTTCATCTTTAACCTTTACGTCACCTACTGATGCAATATCCTTGAAATCAACAGTATCTTCATTTCTATCAAGGTCAACTTTGATGTCTATCTTACCTGGATCGTCAGGTTCAACAACAGGCTGCTTTTTAACAAGACCATTAATTGCATCTGTTATTGCCTTTGCCATTGCATCTACCTTTGCCTGTTCTTCTGATGTAAGTGTTCTGTCTACTGCTTCGATTGCCTTTGTTACTGCTGAGAAATCCTCATAATCATCTTTGTTGAGGGCTTCTGCTGCCTTAATAGCCTCATCTACTGCTGTGTAGTCTGCTGCAACCGGTTCCGGCTTAACATCTCCTGATTTATAGTATGCAGGTGTCCAACCCTCAAAGTAATCTTCAAGTTTTACTGCTGATGCTTCTTCATCAGTCATCTTATTAACGCCTGCAGCTCTGCTTGAAGTGCTTACCTTTGTTCCGTCTGCAAGATGTGTATTATATTCATAATACTTAGCCTTTGCAGGTGTTACATTACTCATTGAAGTAAATCCTGCAGGAGCGATAGTATTAGCATCTTCAACTTCTGTATTTAAGAATACAACCTTTGAATCTGCTCTCCATGGTCTTGCAAAATATGTCTTTGTTATACCTTTGTTAATTCCCGGATAAGAAGTCTTTACAACTTTACAATTGTTGAAAAGATAACCTAACTGTGAAAGTGCCTTTGACGCAACAATGATACTTCCTGAAGCTGCTTTGTCACCGTATCCATACATGCTTAATGTACAGCCGTCGAATACCGCACTACCATCACCGCAGATATAATCTGTTGTACCTTCGATGACACAATTCTTAAAATATGTATGCTCTGTATTATTTCCTGTAAACATTGTATCCTGTGAACTTAAGAACTGGCAGTCCTTGAATTCGCTCTGGTCTGCTTCAATGAAAATAACACAAGCTCTTTCCTTATTTTTATAAAGTTTGATATCGGCATCTGTTGCTTTAGAACGGTCAACCTTAGAGTTATCTCCACCTTTGCCTACGCCATCTGCAACTTCTTCTGTTGTCATATATCTGTTGAATGAACTTTCATATATAACACCTTCTGAACGGAACGCTGTAGCTGTAGGAAGTACATTAACTGTTGCTCCCCAGTGGCCTGTACCCATTCCGATTTCAACGCCTTTTTCATACTTATCAACTGCTCTTGCTTCACTGTAATAACCGTTCATATCGGCACTGTAGTAAGTATAACCTGAACCATAATACCATGTTATTGTTGAGCCTGCTTCACTTGAAATAGTAACATAAGGAGTATCAACCATAACCTGCTCTCTGTATAAAGCATCTGTAAGAGTAATTGTTACTCTCTCTGTTGTTCTTGTCATTCTGCCTATATACTTAACTGCATCTGTTATAGTCTCAAACTGCTGGCCCTTACCCACTTTTACCTCAGCCTGATATTCAACAGGTGATGTATCTGCTTCTGTTTCAAGATAAACATCATTCAAAACATCTGCACTGCCGACACTTACATGGTCATATGCGGTATACTTTTCAGATACAACTGATGTATCGTACTCGCCTGCTCTTAACTGTGCTTTGTATCCGTCACCTGTTACATCAAATGAATAAGAATAGCTACTGTCTGATTTGTTTGTAAATGTAATCTTTGTAACATCTGAAGCTTTGTCGTCGGATGTTACGAACTTACCTGAAACATTAACCTTTGCTCTCTGTGTTGCAGCGATTTTTACATCTGTATAATCTCCTGCTGCCTTGTTTAACTTTTCTGTAACTTCATAATCGTCAACACCGCCTAATACTACTGAATAGTTTGAGCTTGAATTAATACTTACATTTGAAAAACTGTAAGAACCGTCTGTCTGTGCTTTTACATCAACCTCAATCGTTGAAAGCTTTGAATTATCAGGTACAAATTTAACTGAAACTGTTCCTTTTACAGCATCTGCCGGAATTCCCATAATACTTCCTGAAACTTTTGCAACTGCATCGGCAACTGCTTCAAAGTCTTTAACAGCCGTAGCATCTTCACCTGTAAGTTCGAGAATATTGCCGTTATCGGTATCATTAATCTTAAATCCTACAGCACTTATTGATACTTCGTACCTGGCACTGCCGTTTACTCTCTTTAATACAACGGAATACTTGCCGTTGCTGTCAACCTGTGCAGTAACCGTCTTTGCAGAACTGTCTGTAAGACTGTCAAACTTAATCTCTGTAATTCCATTTTCTGCTGCATTTGCCACTGTACCTGTAACTGTGACATTTATAATCGGATTATATTCTGTCAAAGCCATTGTTCTGACCTTAACATCTCCGCCTGATATAACAGGAAGATACTTCTGTCCTTCTTTTTCAACAATATAACCTGTAATATCATCCACTGTTACAGACTGTGTTGTTGTCTTCATCTGAACAGAATATCCGCTGTCAACACTGCCGATATATACAGGTCTGTCAGTTGCAGCATTTGAACATACCTGCTCATATTTTACTTTTGTTGTGTCATCTTTTACCGGAAGATATAATACGCTTCCCTGTCTGAAACGAAGTTTGTCACTGTCATATGTAACACCACTGTTTCCTGCATCCTGTGACACATACAAAATGCCGCCGGACTCTCCGGCTGTTCCATCAAGAATTTCCCCTGCTGCAGGTGCTTTCTTACTTGAATTCGCTGAAAACGAATACGTTATTTTTCGTGTCTGTGTATCCGCGGCCTTTGCCGTAACGCCTAATCCTACAGGCATCCCCGATACAATCAAAGTAACCGCAGAAACTGCCGCAAATACCTTTCTAAATAATTTGTTAAATCGCATAAAACCCTCCGAACATTTTACTAAATTATATTTTTAACCACACACTTCCTTTCATTATCACGCTTACCATTAATAAAACACGCAGTGAACTAATAACTAAAAATACCCATAAGAAAAAGAAAAGACTTTTGCGTATGTGTTTTATTAAAGTATGTATAAATAATACACTTATATTATAAATG
>ERZ1027036.1524-NODE-1524-length-10131-cov-4.046844_pt1 | contig 10131 bp, 6 predicted proteins | sample MGYA00519441_ERZ1027036 | MGnify/ENA primary metagenome ERZ1027036 (study PRJEB26926, sample SAMN06164792) | human gut metagenome | biome: ENVO:00009003; feature: ENVO:2100002; material: ENVO:00002003 | host: Homo sapiens | place: USA | collected 2012 ... | reverse complement strand
ACGAGATTTCTGCCTGTCTCGTGGGCTCGGAGATGTGTATAAGAGACAGGGGTGGCGGTAGGAAGATTAAGGGAAAGCAGCTGTTCGTCAGGAATGTTTTTCAAATACTTGATCATGCCCCGCAATGTGTTGCCGTGGGCTACGATCAGGATATTGTCCAGCGTCCGTAGAGAAGGGAGAACTGTTCCTTCCCAGTAGGGCATCATGCGGGCAATAGTTTCTTTCAGTGATTCCGTTCGCGGAAGTTCGCTGTCCGGCACTCCCTTGTAGCGGGGATCCCATTTGGGGTTGGCGGGATCGTCCTCCGCCAGGGGAGGAGGCGCCACGTCATAACTGCGCCTCCAGATCAGTACCTGTTCGTCTCCGTATTTTTGAGCCGTTTCACTTTTATTCAGGCCCTGGAGCATGCCGTAGTGCTTTTCATTCAACCTCCAGCTTTTGGAGACGGGCAGCCAGTCCTGGTCCAAACGGTCCAGCACGCAGTTGAGCGTTTTCACGGCCCTCTTGAGATAAGAGGTGTAGGCATGGTCAAAGGCCATTCCCCTGTCTTTCAGAAGGTCGCCCGCGTGGTTGGCTTCCTGTATTCCCAATTCCGTCAGATCCACGTCCGTCCATCCGGTGAATCTGTTTTCACGGTTCCACGTGCTTTCTCCATGGCGAAGAAGAACAATTGTTTTCATATTGATCAATTTAGACAGGCGTCCTCCGGTTTTCATACAAAGGGATGAAGATATATGACATGATCACATTCCACGGAACGGAAGGCCTCCGTTCCGTCCGGCCCCGTCAGATTTCTGGCGGAGGGGAAGGGTATTCCGAAGATTCGGAGAAGAGAGAAAAAAATTGTTATTGGCAACCGTCTTCAAATGAATTAACTGTTCAACATGATGAAGCAATATAGTTTCAGTTGGTCTGCCGCACTGATGGCCGTCGGAGTGGGAGCATTGGCATGGGCTGGCCCTGAGGCTGTCCAGAATGTACAGAAACCCGCTCTTTCCGGAGGACCCCCCGTTGTGTTCGGGTTCGGCGGGGAAGGGAACCAGGAGTTCATGCTGAACGGGAAACCCTTCCAGATCCGCGGCGCGGAGATGCATCCCCAGCGCATTCCCCGGGAATACTGGAGGCACCGCATCAGGACCGCCAAGGCTATGGGGCTGAATACTATTGCATTTTACGTGTTCTGGAATGACCATGAGCAGCCGGACGGCAGCTTTGACTTTAAGACGGGCAATCGGGATCTGGAAGGGTTCCTCAAGTTATGCCAGGAGGAAGGCATGTGGGTTTTATTCCGCCCCGGCCCCTATGCATGCGGGGAATGGGATCTGGGTGGGCTGCCTCATTATTTGCTGAAGGATCCCAAGGCCAAGTTGAGAACTACGGAAGACGCCAAATTCATGAAGGCGCAGACGCGTTATCTGGAGGCCGTGGCTCGTGTGGCGGAGCCTTTTTTAGCCAAAAACGGGGGCCCCATTCTGATGACCCAGCTTGAAAACGAATACGGGAGCTACCAGCGTAAAGACCGCAAGTATATGGAATGGCTGAAGGCGTTCTGGAGCAGGAAGGGTTTTGGCCCCTTTTACACCTCCGACGGCGCGGGAGAACATTTTCTGAAAGGCGTGGTGCTTCCAGGCGTGGCCGTAGGGCTGGATCCGGGGCTGAACGACGGCCATTGGGCAGTGGCTAATAAATGCAATCCGGGAGTTCCCGTTTTTTCCTCGGAAACGTATCCGGGCTGGCTGCGGCACTGGGGGGAGGGGAATTGGGCTCCCACCCCTGGAGTGGTCAACCACGTCCGCTGGTTTATGGACAAGGGGCGTTCCTTCAGCTTGTTCGTTTTCCACGGAGGCACCAATTTCGGATTCTCGGCCGGAGCCAACAACGGAGGGCCGGGAAAATACCAGCCGGACCTGACGAGTTATGATTACGGTTCTCCCGTGGATGAGCAGGGGCGGATGAATGAATATTATGCCCAGATGAGGGACATCATTTTGAAAAAGTTGCCTCCCGAAGCCGCTGTGCCGGAACCTCCCGCGGACATTCCGGCCATGGAAATTCCGGAGTTTACGCCCGCAGTGCATGCCGGCCTTTGGGAGAACCTGCCCAAGCCTTTCCGGTCCAAGTTCCCGCAGCCTCCCTATTTTGAACAATGGAACCAGAACCAGGGTATTGCCGTTTACAGCACGGCCGTTCCGTCAGGACCGCCTGAAACGCTGGAATTTACCAATGTCAATGACTATGCCCAGGTGTATCTGGATGGAGAGCTGGTCGGCACGCTGGATCGGCGGCTGGGGCAGAAGAGCGTGAAACTGCCGGAGCGCAGGAAGCCGGGGACGCTGGAAGTTCTGGTAGAGGCCATGGGGCATATTAATTTTCATATCAGCATGGAGAGTGACCGCAAGGGGATTTACGGTCCTGTGAAACTGGGAACGCGGGAGTTAAAGAACTGGACGGTGAGGGCGCTTCCCCTGAAAGCTGATTCCATTGTGCGGGCTCCCAAAGGAAAGGGGCCTTCCCAGAAACGGGAAGGGGCGCATTTCCGGGCCGTTGTAAATATTGAAGAGCCTCAGGACACGTTTCTGGATATGTCCCGCTATGTCAAGGGGTATGTATGGGTGAACGGAATCAACGTGGGGCGCTATTGGAATGTGGGACCTCAGTTAAGGCTGTATGTCCCGGCCCCATTCCTGAAAAAAGGGGAGAATGTGATTGATATTCTGGACCTGCACGAAAAGGAGCCCAAGCCTGTCCGCGGCATGAAGGAACGCAACAAGGAACCCGGAAAGATAAATACCAAAAACCTGGACAACCAGTGGTAATGCTGGTGCGTTTTCCGCTTGCGGTTCCGGATTTTCCATGAATTTGAACTATGGGAAAGACCGCAAGCGGGGAGTAGATTTCCTGGCGCCGCAGTTTCCCGGGAATGCCGGTTTGAACATTTCTCCAGCCAATGCCGCAGGGCGGAGTGGCGGAACCGGGCTTGCCCGAAACGTTCATCCAACAGTTCGCCAAACGCTTTTTCTATTGTTGCCGGGCTGTCCGGAAGAGCGCGCTCCTGGCTGGCCCGGCAATGGTTCCTGGCGTTTTTATTTCCATGGGAACGGCGGTTCCCATGACGGTTTTTCGCAGGGCATGAGGAAGAGCCGCCGATGGAACGGCGAGTCTCACAGCGTTCCGGCTTATGGTTTTTTCAGGATTTTGACGGATAGCCGACACTCTGGGCGTACAGGACTTTTTTGAGGACGGGGAGCTTCAGGCACTGCTGGATATAATTGGCGTTAATCATGGCGCGGAACACGGTGCCGAGCCCTTCGGAAGCACAGAAAAGGTAAACGTTTTCTCCAATAAACCCCGCATCCGTGCAGGCCGTGACCAGCTTTCTCCTGGCATCAAAGTCTCCCGGCTGTTTGGACTGGTCTACTACATAGACCAGGTTTAACGGCGCGGTAGCCGCGAATTCCTGTGTTCCCGTAGCGGCCCGCATGTCGCCCTGAACCACTTTCTCCAGCCGGTGGGTTTCCGGCCTGTAAAGATAGGTGCCCTGCGGCAGAACGACATAGATTTCTATTTCATTGGAATTCCGGGAAGACGGCGCCGTGCGGTAGTCGGGATCGTCCCGGTTGACGCCTTGCGCCGCCCAGAGCAGGGAGGACAGGATTTCCACCGGGATAGGTTTGTCTGCAAAGGACCTGGTGGAATGCCGTTCATGAAGAACCTGCATGAGGGGCTTTCCTCCCTTTTTATCTGGCGGAGGCAGCACGATGTCGTTACAGAGAGCCGTTCCGGAGAAGAGGATTCCCGAAATGACGGCCAGAAACGGACTGAGATGAGAGAAAGTGTTCATAGGCAACGGGAAAAACATATGTCAGCCAGGAATAATCAGCAGGATACTTGTGTTTTTCTCATGTTTTTGGAAACATGAAGAGGCCTGATACTATAAAATGGCTATGAAAATACAAGGAAAAATACTCTGGTTTGATTCTTAACGGGTTCCGGGAAAACGAACCTTCAGCAAAAGACCATTGTTTCAAGTTGACCTCGGAAAGGTATTGCGCTTTTATGTCACACGGAACAGGGATAAAACCGTCTCATCCCCCACCCCAATTTGCTTCAACGCGTTCAAGCTGCATCCCCATGAATCCTGTCAATCCTCTGCGTCCCGGTTTTCCCAAGCATAAAAAATCCTCTTCCGGCGGAATTATTATGACTATTGTCCTGGTGCTGGCTCTTGCCGCCGGAGGGGTGGCTTACCACCGGGTTTCCGTTCAACGTAAGGCTGCCGCCGCTGAGCTGGCGGCCAGAAAGGAGGCGGAAGCGAAAGCGGCGCGTGCGCGGAAAGCCGCGGAACTGGAGGCGGCGCGCAGGAAGGCGGAGGAACGGGCGCGCGAGGAGGCGGAGGAAAAAGCCCGTCTTGAGGCGGAACGCCTGGCTGCTGAGGAAGCCGCCGGAAAACGGCAGAACAAGGAACCGGAAGTGGCGGAGCCTTCCCCTGAGGAACCGAAGGAAGAACCCGTGGTCCAGGAGGAAGATCCGCGGCTGGAGATTTTCAAGAAGCCTGTTCTTCTGGTCAGCCTGAAGGCCAATAACGCCGCCAACAGAAAGTTGTTTACGGATGCTTTCAATCTGGCCCTGGAAACGGGCCGCTATGACTTGTATGCCGATTTCCTGCGCTCCAATCTGGAACGGGATGCCGTGAAGGTCATCAAATTCGGCAAATTTGACGCGTCCATGTACGATCAGAGCCCGTACCTCATGCGCGCCAATGAGCTGTACCAGCTCATCAGCAAAGTGGGAGCGGAAACCATCCAGGAACAAATCAAGGAGAGTTCCCCCAGGTATTTCTATCCATGGCTTTTTTCAGATCCTTCCGATCCCCTCAGACTTTTCCTGCGCACGATGGCGCGGGAGCAGACACCCGGGGAGGAGTGGGGAGGGATTTTGAGGAAGTGGGCGGAATTCTGGATGAAAACCTCCGCCATGCCCCGGAGCAGGTATTCCTCCCTGGCGCTGGCCTGCGCCATGCTGAATCCCCGCATCGCTTCCAGCCCGTCCAAGCTGAGGGCGTCTTCTTCCACCAATATTTCCACCACGCCTTTGACGCTGGAACAGGTATTCGAGTACTTCATGGAGATGGATGAAGCCCGTGAGCTTCTCACGGACATTTCCAAATTAAGCCCTTCCGAGCTGTTGTTTGTGGTGGATGTGCGTCTGCCGAGGTCGGAGATGGATTGGGCGCGCAAAAAGGTGCGCCTTACCCGGAAAGGATGGGGCGGAGCCTATTCCATGATCCGTTACCGGATGGACCGCGCCGCACTGGGCAAGGACCCTTACACTAATTATACCTTCCAGGAGATTCTGGATGAAGGCGGCATTTGCATGGACCAGGCCTATTTTGCGGTGAATACCGCCAAATGCAACGGCATTCCCTCCGCCTATGTTACCGGGGACGGCAACCGCGGGCCGCATGCCTGGGTCAATCTGCTGACGACGGATGAAACCTGGCAGTCCTACGGCGGGTACGGATATAATACGGGGCATTTTTCCCATCCGCACAACTGCAAGTCAAAGCATGAATCCACCCTTCTCCAGGGTATGGACAAGAAGGTGAATGGCGCCCGGCTGGATACTTCCCTGGATTATCTTTCCCTGGCGGACCTGTTTGAGGAGATGCAGAAGCCGGATTGCGCCCGGGTAATGCTGGAAGCCGCCACTCAGGCCACTCCCGGCAGCCCCCTGGGCTGGGAACGCCTGATTGCTCTGATGGGCCGCCCGGAGAGCGGCACGAAGCTGGAAGAATGGGATGAACTGGTGGCCATGATTAAGCGCAAGTTCCGTTCCCGTCCGGATTACCTGGCCATGGCCGCCCGCGTGGAAGATGAGTATATTTTCCCCATGAGGGACGCTTCCACCAATAAACGCCATGTTGCCCGCGATTTGAAGAAGCTGGAAAAGGAGACGGACGAGGGGCGCAGCGACCTGACTTCCGCCGCCATCAAGCGGCAGGCGGATCTCCTGATGGAAAACGGGGACAAGGCCGGGGTGGCTGCCCTGTACCGGAAGTCCATGAAGGATTATGCGCGCCGCGCGGAAGTATTTGAAGCGCTGATGGGGCAATATTACGAGTACGTTTCCCAGGATCAGGAGGCCGTGCTTCAGCTGGCCAAGGAGGCGGAATCTTCCTACAACCGGTATATCCGGACTAAATCGGGCGATTATTTCAAGGTAAAGAAGGAAGCCGCCATCCAGCGGAGGATAGCCGGGTATTATGAAAAGGGAGGTAATGGGAAAAAAGCCGACTCCCTGCGCAAGGATGCGGAGAAGCGGGAGAAGAACAGCAAGAAGGGCATCCGGGAAGAAAATTAGTGCGGAGGTGCCTGCGGCCTTTCATTTTCGGGTGGGTTCGGCCGTATTCGTTTCCGGTTGCGGCATACCCGCGGAATGAACGTTTTTAGACTGGAATGCTGTCTTATCTTCAATTAATACATGACTTATATGGCAAGAGAACCTTACGCGAACTTCTGGCCCAAAGTGGCGGATACCGCTTTTGTGGCGGAAAGCGCTGATTTGATTGGAGATGTTACCATTGGGGAACATGCCAGCGTCTGGTACCATACCACGCTGCGCGCAGATATCAATAAGATCGTCATTGGTGATTACTCCAATATCCAGGACAACAGCTGCATCCACCTGGCAGACGATTTCGGCTGCTATGTAGGCAAGTACGTAACCGTGGGGCACGGCGTGATTCTGCACGCCTGCACGGTGGAGGATAATTGCCTGATAGGCATGGGGTCCATTATTCTGGATGGAGCGGTCATCGGCCAGGGGTCTGTGGTGGGAGCGGGCGCGCTCATTACCAAAGGTACCGTCATTCCCCCCAATTCCCTGGTGCTGGGTTCTCCTGCCAAGGTGGTGAAGGACCTGGGGCCGGAATCCGCGGATAATAACCACAAATGGGCGGAAAAATACGTCAAGGTGGCTGCCCGCTATACGGAACGGGTTATTAATCCCGGTTTTTAACATGTGATTTCCGCCCGCCATGCCGGATGAAAATTTGATTGCTCTGGAACCTTACGCCCTGCTTTACACCCGGGCCGGGGCGGGTGTGTGCCTGCGTGATCCGCTGACCGGCAAGGTGGGCGTCATTTTCATGGAGCTGACAGACGGCATGGCCCTGGAACGCTGCCTGAACGGGGAACGCCCGGTACGGCCGGACACGTCTTCCCTGCTGGCTCACTTTTTATCCGCCATGGAATGCCGGGTGAGGCTGGTGCTTATCAACGGCCGCAAGGATGAAGTCTTTTATGCCCGCGTGACCATAGAGGCCGCCAATGAGGTGATGGACAAGCTGGTGGAGCTGGACGCCCGCCCTTCAGACGCCCTGATGATGGCAGTCCGGTTTGGAACCGCAATCAAGATTGTTCCCTCCGTATGGGAGAGCATGGAGAACATTCTGCCCCAGCTGGAGCAACTGGATGCGGATTCCCCGGACAGCCGCGCTCCGGTATATGTGGGAGATTCGTGAACATTGCCTTTTCCGGCCTTGTGTTCCTGCATCCGCTTTCCTTCCGGCGGCATGGCTGTTGCATATGGGGTTTCTGCTTCTGGGAGGACCTACTTTTTATAAAAAAAACTTGCTAAGGCACGGGAATCCTTATACATTCGCCGCACATCACTTCAAGTGGGTAGATTCCCGAGCGGTCAAAGGGGGCAGACTGTAAATCTGTTAGCATTTGCTTTCGAAGGTTCGAATCCTTCTCTACCCACCACTTTTCATTTTATGGCGCGTTCTTTCAGAGAGCGCGTTTTTTATTGTTTCATCATCCCCATGATACCGGGAAAGGAAAGAGGAAGCGGGGTTCTCCGAGCAGGATGAACAAAGTGTTTTTTTCTGCCGGATGCCGGCGGAGAGACGGTTTTGTGAATGACTTGTTCAGCCTATCGACAAGACATGCCGGTCATGTTAGATATCCTCCCTTGCCATTTTTTCACTCCTGCCGTTTTTGCTATGTTGACCACGCTTCTCATTCTGGGTGTATCCGCCGTTTTATTTGTCCAGGGGAGGATTCGTTCTGATCTTGTCGCGCTGTGTTCCCTGCTCTGCCTGATGATGTTCGGGATTTTGAGCCCGGAACAGGCGCTTTCCGGCTTTTCCAATTCCATTGTGGTGATGATGGTGGGGCTTTTCGTGGTGGGAGGCGCCATTTTCCGGACGGGCCTGGCCAAAATGATGGGCGGCAGAATCATGAAACTGGCCGGCAGGAGCGAGTTGCGCCTGCTGGTGCTGACCATGCTTGTTACAGCTGGCATAGGCGCCTTTGTCAGCAATACGGGGACGGTGGCGCTGATGCTGCCTATTCTGGTGAGCCTGGCTGCGGACGGAGGCATTCAGACGAGCCGCCTGCTCATGCCCATGGCATTTGCCAGCAGTATGGGCGGCATGCTGACGCTGATCGGCACGCCCCCCAACCTTGTCGTCAACAACCAGCTTCAGGAGGCCGGAATGGAGGGGCTGGGCTTTTTTGCGTTCACCCCCATCGGCCTTGTCTGCATCGTGACGGGCATTCTGGTGCTGATCCCCCTCAGCAGGAAATTTCTGGGACGTCATGACGACAGGGCGGAACACGAGGCCAAGGGGAAATCCCTCAGCCAGTTGATAGATGAGTACCAGATTATTAATAATCTTTACCGCCTCCGGGTGTTGAAGGATTCCCCTCTGACGGAACATCCTCTGCATGATCTTCAGATACCGGACCTTTACCGCGTGAATATTGTGGAGGTGCGCCGCAGGCATTCTGGCCGGCATTCCTTCCTGCAGACGGTCAGCCAGACTATGGCGGGTTCAGATACGAGGGTGGCCCGGGGCGACGTCATTTATGTAATGGGAGAGTTTGAGGACGTGGCCCGTTTTGCCCGGGAATATGGGGCGGAGATGATTAACCGGAAGACGTCGGAAGATACGGATTCCCTGTTGAAAAGCAAATTGAAGTTTGACGAGATAGGCATTGCGGAAATGCTGCTCATGCGGAACTCGGACCTTATCAACATGCCCGTGAAATCTTCGGGGCTGCGCGCCAAGTACGGGGTCAATATTCTGGCCATCCAGCGAGACAACCATTACATTTTCCATAATTTGAAGGATGTGAAGCTCCAGTACGGAGATACGCTGCTGGTTCAGGGAACCTGGACGGATATTGCGCGCCTGAGTGAGAAAACCTTTGAATGGGTTGTAGTGGGCCAGCCTCTGGCGGAGGCCTCCAAGGTGACCCTGACGCATAAGGCCCCCCTGGCCGCAGGCATTATGCTGCTGATGATTGCGGCCATGGTGTTCAACTGGGTGCCTGCTGTGGCGGCGGTATTGATTGCCGCCGTCCTGATGGTGTTGTGCGGCTGTCTGCGCAATGTGGAGGAGGCGTACCGGACGATCAACTGGGAGAGCATCGTGTTGATTGCCGCCATGCTGCCGATGTCCGTAGCGCTGGAGAAGACGGGAGCCTCAGAGGCCATTTCCCACGGGCTGGTGGCCGGACTGGGGGGATTCGGGCCGTTTGCCCTGATGGCGGGCGTCTATTTCACGGCGTCCCTGCTGACCATGTTTATCAGCAATACGGCTACGGCGGTGCTTCTGGCGCCTATCGCCCTGCAATCCGCGGCGAGTATGGGCATCAGCCCCTATCCGCTGCTGCTGGCGGTTTCCGTAGGCACCAGCATGTGTTTTGCCTCTCCCTTTTCCACGCCGCCCAATGCCTTGGTCATGCCGGCGGGGAAATATACGTTCATGGATTACGTGAAAGTGGGCGTTCCCCTGCAGGTGATTATGGGGCTGGTCATGGTCGTGGTGATTCCGCTGTTTTTCCCGTTCGGGAAGGCTTGACCGGTGGGAGTTCATGCGGCGGAAAAGGGGCATGGCCGGGGAATTTGCATGTATTGCTAAAAAAAGAGAGACAACCGGCACGTACGGGAGTAGAAAAGGATTATTCAAGAACCCCGTTTAATCATGAAGTATTTGCTTATTGTTCTGGCCGTTGCGTTCGCCATGCCTTCCATGGCGGAGGAAGACGCTCCCAAGAGAATGACTTCTGCGGAGAAGAAACTGTCTCTTATACACATCTGACGCTGCCGACGATCGCATAA
>ERZ1027036.1522-NODE-1522-length-10133-cov-6.263445_pt1 | contig 10133 bp, 8 predicted proteins | sample MGYA00519441_ERZ1027036 | MGnify/ENA primary metagenome ERZ1027036 (study PRJEB26926, sample SAMN06164792) | human gut metagenome | biome: ENVO:00009003; feature: ENVO:2100002; material: ENVO:00002003 | host: Homo sapiens | place: USA | collected 2012 ... | reverse complement strand
GATTTCTGCCTGTCTCGTGGGCTCGGAGATGTGTATAAGAGACAGCTATAAAATACAATATTACCCTGCAATACTATTCCCCGTATAAAGCTGGTAATATCTTCCCTTCTGCTCTATAAGGTCATCATGCGTACCACGCTCAATAATGCGTCCCTGCTCAAGAACCATGATACAATCACTGTTCTTTACGGTGGAGAGTCTGTGCGCGATGACAAAGGTCGTCCTGCCGTGCATGAGCTTATCCATACCATCCTGTACCATCTTCTCAGTTCTCGTATCGATTGAGGAGGTAGCCTCATCAAGAATGAGAACAGGCGGGTCTGCTATTGCTGCCCTCGCGATTGCGAGAAGCTGTCTCTGACCCTGGCTTAAGTTGGCACCGTCACCGGTGAGCATCGTGTTGTAACCGTCGGATAACTTGGTGATAAAGCTGTCTGCATTGGCAAGCTTAGCCGCCGCGTACACCTCCTCGTCAGTCGCATCGAGCTTGCCATAGCGGATGTTCTCCATAACTGTTCCGGTAAAGAGGTGTGTGTCCTGCAAAACTATTCCGAGGGACTTTCTTAAATCGCTCTTCTTAATCTTGTTGATGTTGATTCCGTCGTAGCGGATTTTACCATCCTGAATATCATAGAAGCGGTTGATAAGATTGGTTATTGTCGTCTTGCCTGCTCCGGTTGAGCCTACGAAGGCAATCTTCTGTCCCGGCTCAGCGAACATCTTTATATTGTGGAGAACTATCTTGTCCGGATTATAACCGAAATCCACATCATCGAATACCACATCACCCTTCAATTCCTTGTAGTCGGTAATGCCTGTGTCCTTGTGATAGTGCTTCCAGGCCCACATTCCTGTGCGCTTTTCGCTCTCCCTGATTGTACCGCCATCCTTAACTGCATTTACAAGTGTAACATATCCATCATCTACCTCCGGCGTCTCATCGAGAAGCCTGAAGATTCTCTCACCACCTGCAAGAGCCATGATGATACTGTTAAACTGCATGCTCACCTGATTGATAGGCATGTTAAGGCTCTTGTTGAAGGTGAGGAAGCTTGCAAGACCTCCAAGTGTAAAGCCGCCGACTCCGCCGAGTGCAAGCGCACCTCCGGCTATAGCTATGATAACGTAGCTGATGTTACCAATCTGGGCATTGATAGGTCCTAAGATGTTGGCAAATTTATTCGCATTGTAGGAGCTGTCGCAGAGCTCTTCGTTAATCTTGTCGAAGCGCTCCATGTTCTCCTCCTCATGGCAGAATACCTTTACGACCTTCTGACCACCCATCATCTCCTCAATAAAGCCGTTTACCTCACCCAGGTTCTTCTGCTGCTTTACGAAGTACTTTCCGCTCATTCCGGTAGCCTTCTTGGTGACAACGAGCATAAGACCCACAAGCACAAGAGTTAACAGTGTAAGCGGTATGTTAAGGATAATCATACTTGCCAGCACACCTATGATGGTGATTGAGCTGTTGATAAGCTGAGGGATACTCTGGCTTATCATCTGTCTGAGCGTATCAACATCGTTGGTGTAGATTGACATGATATCGCCGTGTGCATGTGTATCAAAATATTTTATAGGAAGGGACTCCATGTGTACAAAAATCTCATCCCTTAAGCTTCTCATGGTTCCCTGTGTAACATAAACCATCATCCTTGTATTTACATAGGCTGCTATAACACCCACCGCATAGAAGCATGCCACTCTTATGATTGCGTGGAGCAGCTGCGTATAATCAGGTACGGTCTGCTGCATCAACGGCATAATATACTGGTCAATAAGTGTTTTCGTAAACATGGTTCCCTGTATCGTAGAAAATACAGTGAGTACAATACATACAAGAACCACTATGCACTGCAGCAGATAATTCTTAGCCACAAAGCCTATTATTCTTTTAAATACCTTTCCAGGATTAGCGACTGTAGGCTTCGCTCCTCTTGGCGGTCTTCCTCCCATTGGTCCCGGCATTATGCTTCACCTCCGTTTTCATCAAAATCACCGCTGCCTCCGGTCTGTGACTCATATACATCGCGGTATATAGCGTTAGAAGCAAGCAGCTCCTCATGTGTTCCGATTCCGTTGATACGTCCGTTATCCATCACGATTATGCGGTCCGCACCCTGAACACTTGAAATTCTCTGTGCAATGATAAGCTTCGTTGTCTGCGCAATCTCCGTGGCAAATGCATGACGGATCTTCGCATCGGTTGCAGTATCAACAGCGCTTGTGCTGTCATCAAGAATAAGTATCTTAGGCTTCTTTAAAAGTGCTCTGGCAATACACAAACGCTGCTTCTGTCCACCCGATACATTCGTACCACCCTGCTCGATGTAGGTGTTGTACTTGTCCGGGAATTTCTCAATAAATTCATCCGCACATGCTAATCTACATGCTCTCATGCACTCCTCATCCGTGGCGTTCTTATCGCCCCAGCGAAGGTTGTCGAGTATTGTTCCGGAGAAAAGCACGTTCTTCTGGAGAACAACGCTCACCTCATCACGAAGTGTCTCAATGTCGTACTCTCTTACATCCCTGCCACCGACCTTTACACTACCTTCATCCACATCGTAAAGACGGCTTATAAGGTTCACAAGGCTTGACTTGGAGCTTCCGGTTCCGCCGATGATACCGATTGTCTCACCGGATTTGATAGTGAGGTTGATATCATTTAACACTCTCTTGTCGGCGCCCTTATTGTAGCCGAAATTTACATGGTCAAATACAATCCCTCCGTCCTTTACCTCATAGCAAGGGTTATCAGGATTGGTGATATCAGGCTTCTCCTCAAGCACCTCTGCGATACGCTTTGCACTTGCCACACTCATCGAAATCATTACAAATATCATGGAAACCATCATAAGGTTCATAAGAATTGTCATACAGTAGGACAGGAGGCTCATAAGCTTACCTGTTGTGAGAAGTGCTCCACCTGAGCCGACAATCATCTTTGCGCCGACCCAGCTTATAAGCAGGATACAGGTATATACCGTAATCTGCATAACAGGGTTGTTGTATGCAACCGTCTTTTCTGCTTTTACAAAAATCTTGTAGATATTGTTGCTGGCATTCTTGAATTTCTTCTTCTCATAATCCTCACGGACATAAGCCTTGACAACACGGATTGCCGATACATTCTCCTGAACACTCGCGTTCAGCTCATCATACTTAGGAAATGCCGCATTGAAATACTTGGTCGCATGTCCTATGATGACGGCAAGAATACATGAGAGTATCACTAGCGCGATAAGATATATAAATGCAATGCGCGGACTGATGATAAATGACATTATCATCGCACAGATTAAGCTCACCGGTGCCCTCATACACATTCTTAAGAGCATCTGGTATGTATTCTGTACATTTGTGACGTCCGTTGTAAGTCTTGTCACAAGTCCCGCTGTGCTGAACTTGTCAATGTTAGAAAAGGCGTAGGTCTGGATATTGTCAAACATACCCTTTCTGAGATTCTTTGCAAAACCTGTTGAGGCCTTCGCTCCGTAAACACCACCCATGATTCCGGCAAACAATCCGACCATGGCAATCACTACCATGCAGCCGCCGACCATGAGTATGTAGCCCATATCACCCTTCTCAACACCATTGTCGATAAGTGATGAGAGCAGATACGGAATGAGCATTTCCATAAGCACCTCTAAAATCATAAAAAAAGGGGTCGCGATGGATGCTCTCTTATACTCTTTTACATAAGCACCTAATGTCTTTAGCACTGTTCATCCTCCTTGTTCATATCATTGATATTGTTTTTCATCTTCTCTATAACATTCAAAAAGACCTGTTTTTCCTCTTGTGTGACATTCTGTTCAAGCTCCTCGTGGAGCATATCGATGACGCGCACCGTAGCAGCGTGTGTCTCCTCGCCCTTCTGTGTGAGAACTATTTTCTTGCAGCGCCCGTCGTTGTCGTCCGTGCGGCACACCAGGTAGCCCTTCCTCTCCATAAGCTGAAGTATATTGGTAACCGATGACTTGCCTATACCGAACTCCTCACCTATATCCTTCTGGTACACGTCCACATCCTTATGCCTGCTTAGATATCCAAGGATATGCCCATGCATTACCGTTACCTCGTCAAAGCCGGCCTCTACCAGCTTCTTTTTCAGCTGGCGAAAAATAGTGTTGTCCATCTTCTTAATCTCGAACCCCAAATAGCGTTTCTTTTCCAACTCGTGCTCCTTTCCTCATGATGTGGCTTAGATAAAAACCCATACATAACGGACATGGTGCCATTATCTATAGCCCGGTTATCCGTTAAAAGCCTTAACCTTCAGCAAAAAACTGTTCGAGGTCGAACAGTTTGATACTGAACTGTTCGACCTCGAACTATTATAATTTTAATTTTTTTTAAAGTCAAGAATTTTTTTCCATCGTTGGCTGTTTTCATCACGCAGCATGCGTATCCTGTCGTGGTCGCTTATGCCGTCTCCTATCGGCTCAATCCTGTCCAATATATGCACGTCAAAATATCTTCTCTCCATACCGCCTGTTTTTTTTCCTGTACAATGTCCAGTATCTCCTGCATCGCGGCAGGTTATAAAAAGAGGAAGAACCGGCACATTATTTTTCACGGCATAGTAAAATGCACCGTTTTTCAGCGGGCGCGGTCTGTCATAGCCCCACCACTCAGACTGCTCCGGAAATACGAGGACGCAGTCGCCTTTTCCAAGATAGTACGACACAGCACCGTTGAACCGTCTCACCAGCCTGTGTCCCCGTGGAAACGGCATTATACCGAACGCCCTCATGTACTCACCGAGCCGCCCCCTCCGATTGTTAAAATCCGCCACCATGACCTTGAGCTGCCGTCCCCGCAGCACACCACTCCTTTTGAGTGCCCATTCTACCACCAGTGCATCGAGCTTGTTTATGTGGTTACAGGTGATTATCATGCCATGATTATCTTCACCGCACTCTCCCTCACCCTCTTCGTAAAATCCATAAATTCGCGTGCGGAATATGAAGCGGTTCACAATCCACATAAACGGCTTGATTATAAACGTGCGTATCAATGCCTGCCGAAATTTTAAAGCCCCCGTCGGAATATAAGGAAATTTTTCATCGACCGGAAGGCTGCTGTCGTAATCTACCGGGTCAAGATGTGCATTGAAATCCCCCCTTTTCTCCGCCTCCTTTATCTTCACAAGCACATCGGGTGTTGTGTATGCAAGCTTAAAATAATTCATCAATACTGCACCCTCCCGATTTTCTCCCAGCCTTTCGGATTCACGCCAAGCACCGCACGCCCCACGATGAGGATGTATTCCATGTAAAAAAATGGGTGCACCAGCATTAAGCACAGCTTATTAAACCATGACAGTCCGATATTTTTCCAGTCTGCAAGCACTGCCATCACGGACAGCGCAAAAAAAGCGGTATAGATAAGCATGAATGCCGCCGCTGCCTGCCATATTCTAAATGTAACCAGATTAAATACTGCCGCCACGGACAAGGTTCCGATGTATGCATACACAAGCCACAGCGACAATATATAATAATTATCGATAAAAGCCCTCACCCCGCGGCGTTTTAGAAGCTTGCGACAGTAGAGCCTGTCTGCAGCCACCATTCCTGTCATCCAGCGTGTTCTGCGCTTATTGGTGTCCGTATGCGATGGTGCCTCCTCAAGATACAGCTTCGCAAATGAATAGTGAAAGGTCTTTATCCCCTTGCACGCACAGTCGCGCTGCAGCTCCATGTCCTCCGTGAGCGTCTGTCTGTAAATCCAGCCGCCCCACTCCTCGACCAGATCTCCTCTTATAAGTATTCCCGTTGTTATCGGCATAGTGGTGAGCCCGAGCGCGCTCTTGTACCTGTTCCCAAGCTCATCTATAATCGGCCATACCAGGCCATTTTGACAGGTTATGGCATTTACCACTTTTTCTGAAGCGCTGTTTAAATAACCCATGCTATAATTTCCGACCAGCTTCCGCCCCGTTATCACCTGCGCCCCGCTTGCAAGCGCATCGTTCATATCTGCCAGGAAATCCACATCAAGCCGGCAGTCCGCATCGACGATTATATAACCATCATATTTCTTTCCCGCTGCCAGAATATGCCTTATACAGTAATCAAGACAGTCACCCTTACTCTTCTGCGCCTCATCGACATACACCTTCGCACCAATCTCCCGCGCATAGCCAATCACCTCGTCGCGCGGATTTTTAACAACCACATAGGTGTCGAACAGACTATAATCCGCACTATAGCTCTGCTCCTCTATGCTCTTAAAAAGCGGCAGCACCGCCCTGCCCTCATCGCGCGCCGGAACAATGAGCGCAAAACGGTGCCTTCTCCCACACTTCAAGCTTTTTTGCGGAAAAATCCACCCGAACCAGCCAATCAGCCGTGGAAAATACAGTACCAGAAATATTATTGTAATAAAAATCAAAAAATTGTTTCCCATATATTATCCCCTCTTTAATCAGCTGCACTGCAAAATTTACATGCATATAAATGTTTTAAATATATTATCTAACATACAAATAAATTTGATTTCTCTGCCTCCCATAATCTATATATACCTAATCGCTACGATGTTGGAGACAGAACATGCTCTGTAAACTTAGCGTGTTTAACGTATTATATTTTTTATCCTCTCATACTGCTCTAATATCTCATCGTGCGCATGGAGCTTATATATACTGTGCAGCTTCTCAATCTCCCAAGGTTTCACATTTACTGTGTGAATATACGGAAATATTCGGAGAGATTTGCAAAAATGCTGCAGCACGGTGTTTGGTCTATAACGCTTCTGCTCATTATATTTTTCGGGGAGAAAGAGCTTATTTTTACATACGCGGTTCAGCGCTGTCTGGTCGGGAAAGAACATTTTTCTCTCGCGGCACATTTTTCTCGCATTTTTAAATAAACCATTTTCACGACATCGCGGCATATTAAAAAGCAGCACGCCCGTGTTCATGTAATTATATTCGATAAACCATTTCCCGAGAAAATCCCTCACACCGGCTATCTCAAAATCAGATATACCCATGTTGTAAAGCGGCTCTATATCATCGCAGGCGACCACATCCGCGTCGAGGTAGAGAAGCCTGTTCACAAGAATGTCGTCCGCATACAGCCGCAGCATGGAATACGGCGTGTATACCGTGTCCTTATTGACCCAGCCGGCGAGCTCATTTTTAAAATCTTGCGTTTTATCAATCAGCAAAACATGACTTTGCGGGCACACACCCGTCACAATATTCTCGATAATTCTCGCCTGCTGCCAGCATATCGGTGTGTAGTCCTCGCGCATATTTTCAAGCCCTGCGGTAAAAATGTAAATATTTAACTCGCCCTTATAATATTTTGTTATGGAAAGAACAGCTATCAGTATGCCGTCAAAGGCGCGTGAATTGCCGCAGAACAGGATATTCATGGGAGCCTCCTTAGATTAATAATTCAATCCGTTATCCGCAATCCGCTTTGTTGCTTTATAATAGTAAAATCACTTGTTCTTAATATATTCTACTTTCTCATAGGTGGAATTTTCACTGCGCGCCGTCATGGCATCGTGCACTTGATTTCGCAATTTCACGGCAGCTTGTCTTGGGTTTATTGTGGTGTCCGGATAGAAAGGTCCGTCAATATATATTGTGATTTTTGTCCTGAAAAGGTGTTTCTGATAAGTTATGGTAAAAGAAAATGCAGGGCGGTCATATATTACCGGATAACGGAAGGAGCTCTCGTTAAAAGGACGAATTTTCGTGTAATAAGGCCAGATATGTGCCTCGGGGTAAATAAAAACCGGGTGCCCCGTGCCGATGTGGTTCTCGAGCTCCCCGAGGAAATTTTTCATGCCCCCGAGCTTATTAGGTATCGGAAAAGCGCCCAGCATCTCCATGATATTTTTTGTGCCATAGAGGGAGACATTGTCCGGGTGTGCCAGTATGATGGCTTTCCTCGGGAAGCTTATGCATGCCGGAATGTAACCATCTCCCGGGATCTGGGTATGATTTCCATAGAAAAATGCCGGCCTGCACCTGCCATCACCGCCATCCCGTAGTCCGCACAGCTTATCCTTCCCCTCTATCCTCATGCAGAACCGGAGCTTCATGTATATAAAGGCAGCCGGAGTCATTATTATGTGATACAGCACCCTCGCAGCCACCTTCCACAGCCTTCCGTGGCTGTAGCGGTAATTTTCACCGACAGTTATCGTGTTCCTCTTTATGCCGGAAAATTCATCCTCCAGCTCGTTGTCATAGTAATATACTTTTCTATGCTTCATGAGGAATATTATTTACATAAAAAATTCAATTTATTCTATATGTCTGACGACATTCTTTGATTTACAAAATGCATAAGTTAAATCATTTTTTCGTTCATTATATTCCTTTGGCAATTTGTCCGACCATGACTGACAAATTGATGCAAACTAATATTTACAATCCCCATCAAAAAAAATATAATAATACATGTCAAAAACTAATATCACAAACACAAGGAGTTCCCATGAATAAATCCTTCACCCCAAAAATAACCACAAAAAATATTTTTTACATAATTCTCATCTGTTTCATCCTCTCGGTCATACCGCTGTATGTAATCGGCATGTTCGCGCACCCGAGCGTCGACGACTATTACTATGGCACGGAGACTGTGCAGGTGTGGAATGAGACCCACTCCATCGCATCGGTTGTAAAATGCTCCTTCAACGAAATGATTAACACCTACAATATATGGCAGGGCAATTTTTCAGCAATCTTCCTCATGCGCCTGCAGCCTGGAATATTCGGTGAGCAATACTATTTTATTGCGCCGCTTATACTTCTCAGCGCGTATATGGGCTTTTCGATTTTCTTTTTTTACACTGCGCTGAAAAAAATATTCAAGGCGGACAGCTACCTTGCCGCGACTGTGGGAATCTGCCTCACCTTCGTGTCAATGCAGCTCTGCACGACACCCAGCGATTCATTTTACTGGTATAACGGTGCTATATATTATACATTTTTTTACAGTCTCATGCTGTTTCTCTTTGCGCTTCTTATAAGAATAAGAACCGCCAAAGCTGCCAGCACGATTATCCTCACTGCAATAAGCTCTGTATCTGCCTTTCTTATCGGTGGAAGCAACTACGCAGCTGCACTTTTCATGTGCATTATTCTGGCTCTGAGTGCGGGTGCCGCAGTTTATTTTGTAATACTTAGGAAAAATAAGGTCATCCGTCCTTACCATATGGCGGCATACCTCATCGTCGCAGCCGCAGCCATGGCAGGACTTTTTATAAGCATGGCGGCACCGGGAAACGCTCTGCGCCAGCAATCCGTGGGCGGAAGCACCGGCATTGTAAAGACCTTCGTCTACACCTTTGCATTCGGCGGTTACAGCATCGCCAAAGTGTTGAATGCTCCATGCCTTATATTTTTTATATGCATGATTCCGGTATTTTACCGCATAGCAAGGCGCAGCGGCTTCACCTACAGATATCCGCTCCTCGTCGCAGTGTTCACCTTCGGTCTGTACTGCTCAATGGGAACGCCTGTATTCTACGCGCAGGGGCTGCGCATGCCGTACAGAATGATGAACATTATATTTTTTGCCGCGTATGTTCTCATCACCTTTAATCTTATATATTTTCTGGGATGGATTGGGAATAAGATAAAAACAGAAAAAAGGCATATATTCCTTGATGACATCGTTAATAATTTTTTTGAAAAAATAAAAGCAAGCCGCAAAAATGCCCTCCTCGCGCTTGCCATAAGTCTCTGTGCCTTTGTAATCGCCTGCATAGGCTGTATAGAGGTCGGTGAGACGGAATATAAGAGCGGTGACGCAGGCTTCAGCCAGCTTCCTCTGTCCGCCGCTGCAACACTCTCACTCATAAACGGCGACGCCAAAACCTATGACTGCGAACTGACTGCCCGCGATGAATACCTAAGAAGCACAGGCGATGACGAACAGTTCGTGACTGTTCCCGCCCTGTCGAAGCGCCCGGCACCGATATACCACTCCGACATAACCGATGACCCCGGCGACTGGCACAATGCACATGTCGCCATGTATTACCGGAAGGAATGTATATGGACGGAGTGATAAATTGTTAATAACTCTTAAACCTTGGCTTAACAGTGATAAGGAAGTAATTCTTATTTTTACTGTTGGCTGACAGATTCG
>ERZ1027036.1517-NODE-1517-length-10156-cov-4.701812_pt1 | contig 10156 bp, 7 predicted proteins | sample MGYA00519441_ERZ1027036 | MGnify/ENA primary metagenome ERZ1027036 (study PRJEB26926, sample SAMN06164792) | human gut metagenome | biome: ENVO:00009003; feature: ENVO:2100002; material: ENVO:00002003 | host: Homo sapiens | place: USA | collected 2012 ... | reverse complement strand
TCGGAGATGTGTATAAGAGACAGGTTATTATATAACCATCAAAGAGAGAAAGAAATCTCCCAAAGATATTTAACTAAGAAGGCAAAAGTAACAGATGCCTGATTAGATTAAAAATACAAGTTCAACAGGAGGTCAGTCCCATGGACAGTATAGTTTCAGATTTTTATCAATATGTCAGTGGTATGATGAGTGAAGGTTCCTGTGAAGAAAGAGACCTTTGCCAAGCGTAAAAGTCCAGTAGAAAGAAAAGAAGATCAAAGATCGGAGAGTACGAAAACTGGAAGCAAAGAGAAAAAGATGAATCACTCATAGATGTATTGAATAAAAATACCGCATATAACATAGAATGAAAAATGTGTAAAGAAACATTGAAAGGACATGTTATAATCTCAGATTTGTTATAAAAGCAGGAATGACTTGACAGAAGATTTAATACATAAAGTATTGAATGGATATGAAAATCATTCAAGTGATAAAATAACAGACGACAAAGGTCTCACAGGAACGTAGAATCGCGAATAATCTCCGATACAAAATATAAAATTATAATAATAATACAATTAAATAACACTAAAAATGCACTTTCAAAAGGAATTGAAGGTGCATTTTTTTGACATTACAGACCTCATATGGTAGAATAATGAAAGAGTATCGGCTAGTGCCTAATGGACACATTCAGACCAAAACTAATATTTCAATGACAATGAGGTGAGTACAGTGGATAAGTATGAATATAAGTTAAAGACAGAAGAGATGCTGGAACTTATGGAAGATGGAGAATACAGAAAAGCAGCGGCAGCAGCAGATCTGATTGACTGGAAGCGTGTCCGTAACGCAGGGATGCTGATGAATGTCAGTGATATTTATGAGAAAACAAAAGAGTATCAGAAGAGCTACGATGTGATGAATCTTGCATATCGCCGTTCCGAAGGAAGCCGCAAGGTAATCTATAAGTTATGTTCTCTTGCAATTAAGACAAAGAATATAGATGAAGCAATTGACTATTATGACGAATTTATCCAGATTGCACCGAAAGATCCGAACAGGCATATCCTTAGATATCAGATCTTAAGAGCGCAGAGAGCGCCGATCGAACAGCAGATTGAGGCTCTGGAGGAATTTAAGAAGGCAGAATATATTGAAGAGTGGGCTTATGAACTGGCGAAGCTTTATCGCGAAGCAGGTATGATGACAGAATGTCTGGAAGAGTGTGATGATCTGATCCTCTGGTTCAGCGAGGGTAAGTATGTTTATAAGGCAATGGAACTGAAGATGCAGTATAAGCCATTGTCACCATCGCAGCAGCAGAAATATGATCACAGATATGAGAAGCTTTCTTCAGAGACAGAAGAAATACCGGATCTGGCTTCCTATTTAGGAGAAGACGAGGAAAAAGATTCTGCGTCAGAAGGAGCTGAAGCACTTGGAGATACAAGATCAATCGGGCTGACAGAACAGCCGGTGATGGAGAACGACAGTACTTCCGATGTGATTGACACGGATGCGGTTACTTTGGAAGCGGCAGAAGAGCCGGATGCCAAAGTAGAAAATCCGGAAGAAGCAGGAGTAGAAACAGCAGAAGTTATAGAAGCTTCCGAGGATGAGTCAGAAGTTCAGCCGGCAACGGTAGAGACAAGTGGAGATAAGAGAACACTTAGCAAAGATACTGCTTCCATACCGATTGTCAGTAAGAATCCGGTAAAACCAGTCAAGAAGAAACTTGGAGATACGATGCGGTTAGATGAAGCTCTGCAGCAATTGCTCAATCCGAAACCGGAAGTTCAGGCAGAACCGGGAGAAGAAGTCGAACCGGATATGACAGATCTGGAAGAGGATATTGCAGCAATTGAGGATGTAGAAGATCTTGAGATCGTGAATCAACTGACAGAAGAGAAGAAAGCTGAGGAAGCCAGTAAAGAACGAGTAGTTCCATCAGGGATGAAAGAACTGATACCGGAACCGGAGACAGAAGAAGAGCTTATAGAACAGGCAGTGGAGGAGGCTTCAGAAGATGTCTCAGAAGATGCAGTTGCTATAGAAGCAGGAGATGGAGAACCGGAAGAGGAAGAAGTTCTTGAAGTAGAAGAGGCAGAACCAGAAGAGGAAGAAGTTCTTGAAGTAGAAGAGGCAGAACCGGAAGAGGAAGAAATCCTTGAAATAGATGAAGCTGAGTCAGAAGATCTGACAGATGAATCAGAAGATTTGTCTGAGGTGGAGGAACTGATCTCAGAAACTGAAGTTGTCAATGATGAAGATGATTCAGAAGGAGCAGCAGTAAGAGAGACTATGGACAATAAAAATAATGAAGAACCAATTTTATCACCAGAGATACAGAAACTGATTGATGAGATTGAAGGTGTTATTCCGGAAGAGGAAGAAGTAGATGCAACAGTAAGTTCAGAAGAAGTTCTTGAGGTAGAAGAAGAACCACATGAAAATATGGGAGAGCTTGCGGATGATCTCAGACTCGGTGAGGATGAGTACGAAGATTATGATGCGTATGACTGGGATGATGCAGAAGAGTTTGACGAAGACGATATTTTAGATGATTATGAAGAGTCTGATGACGATTTGTTGGATGATTATGAAGAGTCTGATGACGATCTGCCGGATGATTATGAAGACGCTGATGATGATCTGTTCAGTGAGGAAGAAGGATATGAAGATCTGGATGCCTATGGTTATGAAGAAGACGATGAGGATGATGAAGTAATCAATCCAAGAGATCTTTTCACAGCAGAAGATAAGATTTCAGATGATGATCTTCTTGGTCTGAATTCTTATGAAGAAGTGCCAAATTTTGAAGATGAATTCAGCGTGAATCCAGCGCATAGTGAGGAACCGGATGACAGAGAGATTCCGGATGAAGATGACGGAATTGATATCATGTCTGCGACGACACCATTGAGCCGTAAAGAGACTGCAAAATTGATCGCAACAGGTAAGACATCACCATTACCATTAGATGAGATTGCAGATGCAATGTCTGATACAGGATTTATCGTACATGGTCGCTATGATCTTGAAACACAGAGTGGAATCGGTACAAGAGCAGGGCTTACAGAGGAACAGAAAAAACTCTTCTCTTATTTTGTACCTGTGCGTGGTATGAGTGAGCAGCTGGTAGATGTACTTGAGCAGGATAAGAACTGTACAAACCGCAAAGGAACTTCCAGAACAGGAAACCTTCTGATCATTGGAAACAAAGGAAATGGAAAGACAGTCCTTGCTGTTGATGTTGTAAAGGCAATCCAGAAGCAGCGTGATATTCGTCAGGGTAAGGTTGCAATTGTGACAGGTGAGTCACTGAATAAGAAGAGAATCGGAGACATTTTCCGTAAATTGTACGGCGGTGCACTGATCATTGAAAAAGCCGGACAGATGAACGAGAAAACACTCGCCAAGCTGAACAAAGCAATGGAGCAGGATACAGGAGAACTTCTGGTAGTTCTTGAAGAGCAGAGAAAACCACTGGACAGACTTCTTTCTTCCAACAGAGAATTCAGAAGAAAATTTACTTCCAGACTTGAAGTGCCGATCTTTATTAATGATGAGCTTGTAACATTTGGACAGACTTATGCTCAGGAAAATGGTTACAGAATCGATGAGATGGGAATTCTCGCACTGTACAGTAAGATTGATTCTTTACAGCGAGAAGATCATGCAGTAACAGTAGCAGAAGTGAAAGAAGTGATGGATGATGCGATCGCTCATTCACAGAAAGCTTCCGCAAAGAAGCTTGTGAAGAGAGTATTTGGAAAGAATACAGATTCTTCCGACAGAATTCTACTTTCAGAGAAAGATTTCAACATTTAATGACATATATTTGTTAAGAATTAATAGACAGTCAGTAAAACGACTGTCTATTTTTGTGCAATAATACATTTTCTCTTTCTTTTTTATACAGTATCAAGTATAATAAAACTATAGTGTTCAAGGGTAGAATGAAACTTTGTTACCAATTGAAAGATTCGGTAATGTGCCTTGATCTATAAGAAATTGTATGGTTTTTAAATCATTACAATCAGGAATATATTTGAGCAGTGAGGTGGCTTTATGGTTAAGAAAAACAGCACGAAGACGAAAGTGCAGCCTTATGAGATCGGAGAACTTGACCATTATCTTTTTGGGCAGGGAAATCATTATGAGATTTATAAAAAGATGGGTGCCCATGAGGTGACAAAGAACGGAAAAAGAGGAGTATATTTTGCGGTATGGGCTCCTCATGCAGTAAACGTTTCTGTAATCGGAGAGTTTAATGACTGGGATGAGACGAAAGATAAGATGAAGAGAGGGGAGCCTCTCGGAATATATACATGCTTCGTTCCGGAGGCGAAGAAAGGGGATTTGTATAAGTTCTGTATAGAGACACAGGCGGGTGAGAAGATTTACAAAGCAGATCCATTTGCTAATTATGCAGAGCTCCGGCCGGGAACAGCTTCCAGAATCACAGACATTTCTAATCTGAACTGGTCAGACAGTAAGTGGATGACAGCTCGTGAGAAGTGGGATAACAAAGAAGAACCAGTGTCTATTTATGAAGTACATATGGGTTCCTGGATGAGACATCCCGGAAGAGAAGATGAAGGATTTTATACATATCGTGAGTTTGCAGAAGCAATTACAAAGTATGTAAAAGAGATGGGATATACTCATGTCGAGTTGATGGGAATCGCAGAGCATCCGTTTGACGGTTCCTGGGGATATCAGGTGACTGGATATTATGCACCAACTTCACGCTATGGAACACCGGAAGATTTTGCATATATGGTAAATTATCTTCATAAGAATAATATCGGTGTTATTCTTGACTGGGTACCGGCGCATTTCCCGAAAGATGCACATGGTCTGGCAGATTTTGACGGAACACCGACATTCGAATATCCAGATCCGAGAAAGGGCGAGCATCCTGATTGGGGAACGAAGGTTTTCAATTATGAAAAACCGGAAGTTTCTAACTTCCTTCTGGCGAATGCATTGTTTTGGGTTGAACATTATCATGTAGATGGACTTCGTGTAGATGCAGTGGCATCTATGCTGTATCTGGACTACGGAAGAGAAGATGGACAGTGGATTCCGAATAAATTTGGCGGAAATGAGAATCTTGAGGCGATTGCATTCTTTAAACATCTGAACTCTGTAGTTTGCGGAAGAAATAAAGGCGTTATGATGATCGCAGAAGAGTCTACAGCATGGCCGAAAGTGACAGGATCTCCTGAGGATGACGGACTTGGATTTACTTTGAAGTGGAATATGGGATGGATGCATGACTTTACAGAGTACATGAAACTGGATCCTTATTTTAGAAAAAATGCACATCACATGATGACATTTTCTATGGAATATGCATATTCAGAGAACTATATTCTTGTACTTTCTCACGATGAGGTTGTTCATCTGAAATGCTCCATGTTGAATAAGATGCCGGGAGAAGGATGGGATAAGTTCCGCAACTTGAAGGTGGCATATGCATTTATGATGGGACATCCTGGAAAGAAGCTTCTCTTTATGGGACAGGAGTTCGCACAGCTTCGTGAGTGGAGTGAAGAGAGAGAACTGGATTGGTTCCTTCTTGCAGAAGAACCGCATCAGCAGATTCAGAACTGGTATAAAGATTTGCTTCATCTTTATAAGAAGAATAAGGCATTGTATGAGTTGGATAATGATCCGAAGGGATTTGACTGGATCAATAAGGATGATATCTTCCGGAGTATTTTTAGTTTCACAAGACATTCAAAAGATGGTAAGAAAAATCTGCTCTTTGTATGCAATTTTACACCGGTAGACAGACCGGATTACCGTGTTGGTGTTCCGAGAAGAAAGCAGTTTAAGCTTGTTCTTAACAGTGATGAGACAAAATACGGCGGATCAGGAGAGGAACGCCCATTGGTTTACAAACCAGAGAAGCAGGAATGTGATGGTCAGAAATATTCCTTTGCATATCCTCTTCCGGGATATGGTGTGGCAGTATTTGAGTATTAAGTTGTATAGTATAATGTTTTCCACGAATAGATGGAACAGGAATTAGACATACATTAATTTGCCCCTGCATAGATTGTAAAAAACAAACTATGCAGGGGCTTTTCTATGAGAGAATATATTGAGGAGCGTGCAGTGGAAATTGCAAATTATATTATAGAAAATAATGCGACAGTGAGACAGACAGCAAAACAGTTTCGGATTAGTAAGAGTACGGTGCATAAGGATGTTACAGAGCGCTTGCTTCAGATCAATCCATCACTGGCTCATGAAACACGTAAGGTTTTAGACACCAACAAATCAGAACGTCACATCCGGGGAGGGCTCGCTACCAGAGAAAAATATTTACACTTGCATGCTTCCAATTATTGAAGTTAATGTTACAATAAAAGAAGATATTCAATCGGAAACACGAACATTGAGAGGAGACTGTTCAAATGCGGGTGGCAATCGTTGAAAGGGATGAAAAAGTATTAGAAGAACTGAAAAAAGGTTTAAAACGCGTAGATCCGAATTACAAGTTGGCGGGGATTGCAGGGAACGGACAGTCTGCATATGAGATGATAACAGTTATGCAGCCAAACCTTGTTATTATGGACATTGGGCTTCCGCGGATGAATGGATTAAATCTTTTGAGAAAATTACGCACGGAAGGACGTGAGTTCCGTGTGATTATTATAACAAAGGATGAAGATTTTCAACAGGCAAAGCAGGCAATCGATCTGGGGGTGGACGGATATTTAGTACAGCCGTTCCGGCCGATGGAGCTTAAGAAGGCATTAAGCCGTATTCATGAAAAAATCAGGAATGAATATTGGATGCAGGCTTCTTTTACTGTTGAAAATGTTCTGTTAAGCTGTAGATATGGAGAAATCATATCGAATCAGAAGTTAAATGAAATGACTATCCGGAAATATGGTTTTACAGTGGATGATCCGGGATATTTATTTACGGTTTCAATGGCAGACGAATACGAGGAGCAGAAGGAAAATATACGTGGATTTCTCGAAGAAATCTGTAGACGTGAGTGTGGATTTTCGGCATCTGTTATATGTTCGGATCGATGGAAACAGGTGTATCTGATCATTTACCGGGTACGTGAAGCAAGGAACTGGAAAGAATATTTTCAAAAAAATGTGGTTACTGGGTTATGTAGGAATTTTCCGGGGACAATTATTTGTGTATGGATAGAGACAAAACAGCTGATAAAGCTGGCAGATGCAATGATTCAGGCAGGAAGTCTCATGGAATGGAATCTTCTTCAGCCGCGAGGAGTTTTAATCTGTCAGCAGACAGTTGAGAAATTTGAAGCTGTTCCGGTGCGTTATCCGGTAGAATTAGAACAACGAATGCGAGAAATGATTTTCGATGAAAACAAGAAAGGAATTGCCAGACAATTTCAACTTGTTTGTGAGGAAATGAAAAGAGAAAAATATTTTCCAAAAGAAATAAAATACAGTATTATTCGTTTTTGCATGGCAGCTGGATTGAATTATAGAAATTATGGCGGGGAGATTAACGAAACAGAAATCCTGAGTCTTATGCAGCAGATTACCTATGCCATCAGCTGGAAACAGATAGAGAAAGCGATTCAAGGCTTGGAACGGATGATATCATATGAGCATAAATTTGAGCAGTACAGTACGCTTATCCAAAAAGCAATGGAAATTATAAGAAAAGAATATGACAGTGGTATTACATTGGAAGAAGCAGCGAGACAACTTTATGTATCGGAAGAATACCTGAGTTCTCAGTTTAAGAAGGAGACAGGATATAATTTTACAGAAACTGTGAGGAAATACAGGATAGAAAAAATAAAGGAGCTTCTCAGGACAACAAAATATAAGATGAATCAGATTGCGGGGCTTGTCGGTTACTCTGATCCCAAATATATGAGTAAGGTGTTTAAAGAGGAGGAAGGAATTTTACCGACGGAATACAGACGTAACTCCAATGGGATTTCATAATTAGGAGTAATTTCATATTGCTTATAGAAAAAAGTAGAGAATAAGAGGCATATTTAATTAAAAAAATACACTTTTATAAAAAATTTCGCCCTTCTAAATATAAAAAATATGCTATGATATATGTGAAAAGTGAAAAGGATTTCATAGCCGTTAAGGCAGAAAGAAGTGAAAAGAATGAGCACAATGAACATTACTTTCAAACACCCGGATGAGATCATTGATTTCTTGAAAACAGTATGCAAATTTGACTTTAACATGGACATGAGAAGAGGACGGGCAGTAGTAGATGCGAAGTCATTACTTGGAATCATGAATCTGGGATTGAATAACGTGATTGAACTGCAGATGTATGCAGACGATTGCACAGAACTTGAAAGACAGCTAGAAAGATTTGCAGCATAAAATGGAATATAAAAATGGGATGTCGGGCATTTGTTCGGCATCTTTTTTGTTTTGGATAGATCAGAAGGGGAATAATTACCGTGTATAGTAATAGAAATTGTGGATAAGATTTTATTTTACATAAACAAATACTTGTAAATCAATGATTCCTCTACTATAATGAAGAACAGAAAAAGATATATAGATAAAGCAAGTAGTTTTGATTGGATTTTACAGGAGGGAAGATTTGAAGAAAGAATTAGTGATTGTCCTTGACTTTGGTGGACAGTATAACCAGCTGGTTGCAAGACGTGTCAGGGAGTGTAATGTATATTGTGAAATTTATTCATATAAGACAGATATTGAAAAGATCAAAGCAATGAATCCGAAAGGAATCATTCTCACAGGCGGACCGAACAGCTGTTATGAGCCGGATTCACCGACTTATTCAGAAGAACTGTTCAAGCTTGGTATTCCGGTTCTCGGACTGTGTTATGGTGCACAGCTGATGTCACATGTACTTGGTGGAAAAGTTGAGCGTGCAGATGTAAGAGAATACGGTAAGACAGAAGTTATTATTGATAAAAAAGACTCCAAAGTATTTGAGGGTGTTTCAGAGACAACAACATGTTGGATGAGCCATTTTGATTATATTTCAAAAATTGCTCCGGGATTTGAAATTACAGCACACACTGCTGACTGTCCGGTTGCAGCAGCTGAGAACGCAGCCGAGAAACTGTATGCAATCCAGTTCCATCCAGAAGTACTTCATACAGTAGAAGGAACAAAGATGATCAACAACTTTGTAAAAAATGTATGTGAATGTGCAGGTGACTGGAAGATGGATGCTTTTGTTGAGAATACAATCGCAGAGATCCGCGAGAAGGTTGGAGACGGAAGAGTATTGCTCGCACTGTCAGGTGGGGTTGACTCTTCAGTGGCAGCAGGACTTCTTTCCAAAGCCATTGGAAAACAGCTTACTTGTGTATTCGTAGATCACGGACTTCTTCGTAAAAATGAAGGAGATGAAGTTGAGGCAATCTTCGGACCAGAGGGACAGTTTGACCTGAACTTTATCCGCGTAAATGCGCAGGAAAGATATTATAACAAACTTGCAGGCGTTACAGAGCCAGAAGCAAAACGTAAGATTATCGGTGAAGAATTCATCCGTATCTTCGAAGAAGAAGCAAAGAAGATCGGTACTGTTGAATTCCTTGCACAGGGAACAATTTATCCGGATGTTGTAGAAAGTGGTCTTGGCGGAGAATCCGCAGTGATCAAATCTCATCATAATGTAGGAGGACTTCCGGATTTTGTAGATTTCAAAGAAATCATTGAGCCGCTTCGTGATCTTTTCAAAGATGAAGTTCGTAAAGCAGGACTTGAACTCGGACTTCCTGAAAGACTCGTATTCCGTCAGCCATTCCCAGGACCGGGACTTGGAGTACGTATCATCGGCGAAGTAACAGCTGAGAAAGTTCGTATCGTTCAGGATGCAGATGCTATTTATCGTGAAGAGATTGAAAATGCCGGACTTGATAAGACAATCGGTCAGTATTTTGCAGCACTTACGAATATGAGAAGCGTTGGTGTTATGGGTGATGAGAGAACTTATGATTATGCTGTAGCTCTTAGAGCCGTTAATACGATTGATTTCATGACTGCAGAGGCGGCGGAGATTCCGTATGAAGTTCTGAATAAAGTGATGAGCAGAGTTATAAATGAAGTTCGTGGAGTGAATAGAATATTCTATGATCTGACGAGTAAGCCACCGGGAACGATTGAGTTTGAATAGTTGACGCTGGGCTACAAAGCCCGTAACCACGGGG
>ERZ1027036.1516-NODE-1516-length-10156-cov-4.848431_pt1 | contig 10156 bp, 8 predicted proteins | sample MGYA00519441_ERZ1027036 | MGnify/ENA primary metagenome ERZ1027036 (study PRJEB26926, sample SAMN06164792) | human gut metagenome | biome: ENVO:00009003; feature: ENVO:2100002; material: ENVO:00002003 | host: Homo sapiens | place: USA | collected 2012 ... | reverse complement strand
TGATTGTCGGCAAAAGCCATTTTTTCTTTTTCTTTGCAGTAAGATTCTGTTCTTCCATAATGTTTTCCTCCGTGATTAATTAGTTTTGGTATAGTTATAGTGTATTCATGATTTTATCTATCAGCTTTTTTCTGCTGATATTAAAGCTGATACGCAGAATGATGAAAATAAGGATAAATAATGCTCCTCCACCGGCTCCGAAATACATCATCTGTTGTCCTGCTGATAAACTCATACGCTCACGCTCCTTTCCGGGATGGGCTTTAATTCTAATCGAGCCATCCTAAATCCCTGAGTGAAATATATATCTGATCTAGTCTCTGCATATCCATATCCATGTCGCCCGCTATACCTGATGCGGCAAAAAGCTCCTTTGCTTTGGTGTAGTATTCATTAAAGGTACCGTAATCTCTTAAAGCGTTCTCAATGCCTGATTGACGCTGTGCTTCAAGCAGTGCCATATTCTTATAAGGCTGGTAGCTTTCGCCGTATTGCTTTATTATTTCACCGTAGGTTGTAAAGCTTTCATCGTAGTGATTGTCTGCACCGTACATGAGGGCAAGGTTCATATATACGCTGTAGGTTCCCCAGCCTAAATCTATAATCCTGTTAAGATAAGTGACTGCATCGTCGTAATAAGCACTGTCCGATGTGAGTGATGCGAGGAGACTGTCCGCTTCCGCTATCCGTTGGTATATTATTACAAGGTAATTATCTGAGACCATGCCGTCCGCCTGCTTTAAAACGGTCAGGTTATCTCTTATAAGTGTCTCGTCCTCAGTGTAGTTTTCTCGGTGCATGTAACACTCACTGTACTTTATGTATGCTCTTGAAAGACAGTATGAATCGGTTGACTGTTCAATAACCTGTCTGAAATAGTTCTCAGCGTCAGAATATGCACCTGTCGTGAGGGCAAGTTCTCCGGATGCAAGGTAGATATATTCATCCACTGCTCCTGCTTCGACGGCTTTTTGAAGTATCTTTTCAGCCTCGGAACTGCTGCCACTGTATGCAAGTGCTATTGCGTAATTGCAGTAAATACTGCTGTTGCCGTCCTGAATGTCAAGCGATGATGCGTAAAGCTTTGCCGCTGCATCATATTGTTCAAGACCGAAGCTGCATTCGGCAGCCATGTAATACAGATTGGCAAGCTCAGAGGTATTGTACTGCTCCTTATCGTTTAAAGCTGTGTTTACAATGTAATCGTAGCCCTTCTCATAGTCGCCGCTTTCATAGTATTCAAGAGCGGTGTTATATAAGTCATCTGTTTTCTCCGTCAGTGTACGTCTGTAGCCCATCACGGCGGTGAGCACACATGCGGCTGCGGCGAGGAGACAGAGAATACTTATGAAATCCTGCACGAACAGGAGACGCCTGTATCGCTTATCCTTTTTTGCCACGGCTCCGAGAGCCTTCCGCATTTCGGCAGCAGTCTGGAATCTCTTCTCAGGCAGTGGGCACATCGCCTTGTCTATGACATAGGCAAATCCTTCGGACACCTGTATGCCGGTTTTGGATACAGGGATTGTCTTTTCACAGTCGGCTTCCGGTTTCCTGCCGACAAGCAGGTGGTACAGTGTGGCTCCGACTGCGAATATATCTGCTCTGGCATCGACCACGATTGGAGCGCTGTCCGGCTGGTCATTCACCGTAGAGGTTACAGTGAGTGTTTTTTTTGTATTGCCGTCATCTATCGCAGTGCTGTTATCTATTGCCGTGTTATCATTTAGTGCTGCACCGTCATCTATAGCTGTTGCGCCGTCGAGCTGTGTTGTATCATCAAGCTGTGTCGCGTCACCTATCTGCACTGAATCATCCGTGGCTGCTGCCTGCAGGGAGACATTGACTGTCTGCTGTTGCTGTGCCTTGCGCCGCCTGCGCGCCTCCTCTATCGCCATGCACTGCTCAGGTGCGGCATAGCCTCTTGTGAAGCCGGCAAGATTTAAGTTGTCGCTGAAACCGGAGATATTGAAATCGATGAGACATATATTGTCATCCGGGGTGAGCATTATGTTGTCGGGCTTGATGTCGCCGTGTATTACAGGTATTTTCCTTGTGTGCAGGTAATCGACGGCATCACATAGCTGGCAGGCGTATTTATATACCTGATTGGGAGTGAAGGTCCTGCCTTCCTTAATTAAATCTCCCAGCGATTTGCCGGGGATGAAATCCATAACGGTATATATGCCGGTTTTGTTCTGTATGAAGTCGAATACCTGCGGAAGATATTCATGGTGCAGATTCTTTAAGATATCCGTCTCCATGCGGTAATCAAGCTTGACACCATCGCGCACCTTTTTGATTACGACGTTTTTCTGCAGGCGGTTATGGTATGCAAGGTATACTGTTCCACCGCCGCCGGAACCGATTTGTCTCACTATTTCGTAGGTGTCTCCAAGATTAATATTTTCGTTTTCCATGTTGGGTTGCTGCCTCCAAGTCTAAATTACTTCTTGACTGTAAATAAATGTTGTTTAATAATGTTCGTATAATAAATCTGTTTTGAAAGGAATTTTTATGACGGCATATCCATTTTGTGTGCTTCTAATCGGAAGCTTTCTCATCGGTTCCGTAATCGGCGCGTACTTCTGTACTGCTGATTACAGAATCAATACAGATAAGGCACTCATAACAGCCAAGTGTATCTGTCCGGAATGTGGACATACGCTGTTACTCACAGACCAGATACCTGTTATAAGCTGGCTGCTTTTAAAGGGCAGATGCCGATATTGCGGCAATCCGATATCTGTCCGCTATCCGCTCACTGAGTGCAGCTTTATGCTGTTCTACCCTGTGTGCTTTGCGATATTTCACAACACTCCTTGGCTCTACCTTTTACTGTGGTATGTATTTGTGACCGCAGGACTGATTTTGAAATGCCATGGGCATATAAGAAGCCTTATAAAGGGCATTTCCATTATGACAGTATTTCATCTGGCAATCTCAGCCCTGTATCTTGTGCTTGATACGGCTGTAAGATATTCGGCAGGTTTATAGGCGCCATAATAATCTCCTTCTTGGAACTGCGTACACAAGTGCGCAGGAGACATTGTCTGTCTCACCTCTTTCTCTCACTGTCTGTATCAGTCCAAAGCAGGTTTTTTCTATATTTTTCTGCGATAGGCCTGCGGATACAGAGGAGATATCCTCATTGCAAAGCTTTTTAAACAGCCCGTCTGAGCCTATGATATACATATTTCCAGGCTTGATTTTTCCACCGGTTCTTACCATCCATATGTTTTTCTGTTTTGCCACATAGTTGGCGAGAAATTCCTTTACTATACCATTCTTTTCTTTCACAACCACCTCATCCCTTGTAAGCTGCTTGATAACGTCCGATACGAGATATATGCGACTGTCACCGACATGAAAGATATAATAGTCATCGCCTGCCGTGAATATGACGGACATGGTACAGCCTATGGCATTTTCGCAGGACATCCGGTATTCATATATGCTCTCATTGAGCCTTTTAATCTCCTCCTCCAGGCTGTCCGCCATATCGGTGCCGTTCATAATTTCAGGGTAATAATCCTTGACGCGGTTAAGCCATACGGAAAGCCCCGATGTCATCATTTCGGAGGCGATTTCGCTCATCTTGAGGCTTCCTATGCCATCGCATATACAGGATAAGGTGAGGATATTCTTTCCGCTGCCGGCGGTTAGGGAGATTATTCTGTCCTGATTTTTTTCCCTGTACTCACCCTTGTCGGTGGCACAGCCTGCTATAACATCGAACGTCTGCATATCACATCACCCTGTAGCTGACCGGTGTCTTATCGGTGAAGCGGATGACATCGCCGCGGCTTATCGGGTATCGGTTGTTAGGGATGAGCGGGTTTTGGTTGAGGTAAGTATGGTTAGTCGAGGCAAGGTCTATGAGATACATATTGTTTCCGTCTGTCTCTAAGCAGCAATGGCGTCTGCTTATGGACGAGAACGAGCGCTCAAAGCAGAAATCGGCGTTCCTATTTCCGGCTGAATCCATTCTTCCGATGACGAACTGGTTGTTGTTAAAGGTAATGTTGATTCTCCTTGGACAGTTCATGCCGTTAGAATCGACAAGTTCAAGATAGAGTGAGCTGTCATCCTCAATATCCGTTCCATCTATGCTTGTCACGTCCATTGCCGGAATGACAGGTGCGGTGTACTCCTTTGCCGCCGGAATGGCATGTGGGGCGACAGGATTTTTAGCTGTCTTTGCCGCCTTTGGTTCGGAGGTATCCTCATTAGCATGCTTTTTGCCTCCGAACAGGTTGAAAAAGCCTCCATTCTTCTTCGCTTTCTTAGGGGACTCATCACCGAACAGGGCATTTACAAGGCTATCATCCTTTGCTGTATCCGCCGGTTGTGGTTTTTCATTGATTACAGGCTGTACATTGACTGTGTTCTTAGTCTGCGGTGCAGGCTGTACAGGATTGACATTGTTTTCAGCCGGCTTGTTTTCAATAACCGGGGAGGTCTTTTTCTCATTAAAGCCGCCGGTCATATCGCTCTTTAGCTTCTCATACAGTGAATGGATGTTGGAATCCACCACAAGGATACGGATAAGCTCAAGCTGGAAATTCTTGTCATCCGTAATCTGCAATTCGGCAATCAGTTTGTTAAAAAAGCTTACGATCCTGCTGTCATCATTTTCGTATGTGTCTGTGGGAATGTACACATACTTGACATTCTTGCAGTCCTTGCCAAGATAGATATGGCTCTCATCCAGATAAAGCTTATGTATATCAAGAAAATAGTCGGGACATTTTTCAAATGCCTCTAACATGTTGAGAAGAAGCTCCACAGTCTCCTTTTTGCTCATGGAATGATTCTGTAGATTGAACGCCACTCCTCCTGCCACCTCATATCGAAGCTCTGTATCGCCGTCAATCTCAACTACCCTCATAGGCAGCAGGAACTCAGGACAATCATTTCTTATAACCTTTACAGCGATTTGATCCAATGAGGTTCCTTCGCTTAATTTCACCTTTTCGTACAGTTTATTGGCAATTAATGCTGTCTCAACCATCTGCTTTTCCTCCATTTAAAAATATATTGAGCTTTATTCAAAGCTTGTATAGTATGTGAAGCTTATTATCTTCTCCTCACCACCGACTGTCACAAGCGTATAGCCGTCTGTGAATGGATGTGCCTCTTCAAAATCCCCTTCAACCACAAGCTGTCCCTTTGAATTGATGTAATTCCATGCGCCATCCTTTTTTACTGCGCCTACATTGTCCGAAAATGAAAATGCGTCATCATATTGGCAGGCAATCGCAATTTCTCCTGATGGGCCGGCATAGCCCCATCTGCCCTGTGAATCCGACACGGCATAATATGTCCCCTCAAAGCCCTTTGCGCCCGGATAACGGACACCGTTAAGCTCTTTTCCGGTGCTGTCGATGACGAAATAGCCCTGTGAATCTTTTACCACTCCATATTTGCCGGCAAAGACCTCATTGTGGCTGTTGAGTACCACCTCATCATAGAGATAATCGGTGACAGCGCTTCCGTCCGCGGCGTTTATGAGAGCCCATTTTCCGTTTTTCTTTGCAGTTACGATTCCGTTGCTGCTTATGTACGCCTCATCGAATTTTTCGCTTATTATGTTAAAATCATAGCTGCACACGGCATATTCGTTATTCTTGACGGCAATTATTCTGTTGCCGCATATACCTGTCACTTTGTCAAGCCCGGACTTGTCCACGGCGTACCAGTTCCCCTGCTTGTCAATGAGTGTGTAGGTACCGTCCAATCTGACAACTGCATAATCGCCGGAAAATGCGGTCGCCTCCTCATATACCGGCGATAACACCATATCTCCGTCGGAATTTACATAGCCCCATGAGGTGCCGTTATAATATGGTATCAGGTCACTGTCCGCCGGAAGCGTGAATTCATCAAAGCCCACAGTGACGGTCTTGTATTCATACAGGAGGGAATTATAAATATTCTCAAGCTGTGTGCTGTCATATACAGAAAGTCCGCGGCGGGCGATGTCGATTGCATCCTCCTTGCGCCTGCTGTCGGCATAGCGCGTGGAGAGCTCAATGTATTCGTCCTCCTCTGCCCTTGCCGCGTCAACACGCTCCTCCATAAGCGAATAATATGCCCCTGAATCGTCGGCTTCCTTATACAGCTCCAGCAGCTCACGCTCAATATCTGTGTTGTAGACAGTGTCATAATCTGTCAATGCCTGTGTGTACAGCAGTTCAGCTCTTTTATACAGCTTATCCTGTGAAAGCTGGCGCGCCTGCATGACAAGCTCATTCTGACTGCCGACAATATCCTCACCTTGCGCCGTTACGCTTATAAAAGTGACAGTCCAGCCTATTATGAGCAGGAGCACGCAGACAAAAAGCAAAAGTCTTTTCTTTCTCTTAACCATGATTACACCCTATCCCATCAGATACCTGATTATCAGCCCTGCATATAAGAATGGCACAAATGGAATAAAATCCTTTCTTGTTATTTTTTTCATCATCAGCAGTGCTATCGATACAACCGCTGCGGCAAGGCAACCATACAGTATTGCAGCAGTCACATAGCCGGCAGGGAGACATAAGCCCATTAAAAGAGCCAGCTTGACATCCCCTGCACCTAATTTTCCGCGTGATATTATGTAGCACAGCCCGAAGCTTAACGCGCAGAACAGGAAACCAATGCCGTATTCGACCATAAGCCCAAGCATATACTGCATATTGCTTATGAAGCCTACGCCCGCTATTGTTGCCCATAACAGCAGGGAGATAAGAATTATTCTGTTAGGCACCTTATGCTCCCACAAGTCCGTGAAGAAAAGGATCGTCATCGCGGTGAGGATAAGGTACATCAGGTCGAACTGTATATTGCCGAATGAAGGCATGCCAAGGGAAAACCACAGTCTTATAAGAGCTGTCTCACTCAGAATTATGACGGCGGCTTCCCACAGCGAGGTCATCGGTCTCCTATTCCGGTTATTTTCATCTGAAAAATCCGCACGGCAGTACAGAACTGCTCCAATGTACAGTAACGGAAGCATGAGAGCCATTACCGCTATACTTATATATGACACACAATCACCTCACTTTTTCTTGTAGGATTTTCCATCACCGTCGAGCCATGCGGGTATATCAACCCTTTGAACTACATGAAGTGAATTATCCTTTAAAAATAACCCCCAGAAATACAATTTAATATCATATTCGACAACAATCTTTATAGAATTTCCGGCACCCTTGAAAAATTCGCTTTCGCCAAAATCAAGACCGTTCATTCCGTCCTTCACATCATAGCCCAGAAGGTATTGGTCCGCGGTCTTATTTCCCGCGGCTTCGGCGAGATATTTATCAGCCAGTCCGCTGACCATAACCTGAAGAAGAAGGTTCTTGCCCGCCTGCTCAACATTCTCTATGCCAAGGTACACTACGCCGCGCAGGAGACTTTTAGGGTCCTTCGCGAATTTTTTACCGGTCTCAAGAATCTCCTTTGAGGTTTTATAGGTCTTGTTTCCGTCATTGCAGATACTTTTTATTGTCTCATATATATCCGCATCGTCATCGTTGAGCTTTTCCACATCACCCTGGAGACTGGATATCTCACCCATGAAATCTGTGACCTGTGATATGGCTTTATCAACCGGCTCCGTATTGGTGTCAATATCCTCATTGAGCTTTTTGTCGGCGGAATGAATGCCGAGTGCCTCATAGATATATGTGTAGGAGCCCAGCTCACTTCCCGCCCCATAGAGGGCATATTGTATGCGGTTGTGTACAATAAATACATTTATCAGCGATATTATTCCGAGAATCAGCAGCATGAATGGGATGAGACAGAGAACTGCCTCCACCGTGATCATTCCGGATTGTTTGCATTTATCGTTTCTGTTATTTCTGCTTTTCATACTTAATCCTCATTCCGATACATTAATAGCCACGTATTACAGAGTAGCTGTATGCTTCATCTTCGATAGAGCTAAGTTCAGACTGCGTCTTGTTATCCTTAAGAAACATTTGCATGAAGCCCTTTGGCGCTATGACGAATTTGTCCTTAATGCTGCATGTAGCTTTTACGGCTGTCACGGTGTCGGACAGCTTGAAATCCAGCTTTGTCAATTCGCCATCGGTCTGTGCGTAGTTTACATTGAGTGTTATAAGGTTTCCTGTTCTCTTAGTGAGATTATCAGAATCAACCATGAGAAGAAGCATTACCCACACATATTCCTCATAGCTGAGACTGAGCGCTTTATCGTCATCGCCGCTGAGGGCATTATCACCGCTATTATTGTTGTCCTCAGCTATATCGCCGATTAAGTCTGTGAGTTCATCGATACAGCTAAGCTGTGAGAGCTTCTTTTTCTGGACAACAACCTTTTTTCTTTCCTTTAACATTTTCCAGTCCAATGCGGTTTCGCATCCGGCAAAGGCAGCTCTTAAGGCACCGCTCACTGCCACCTTCACAATCGGTGCAAAAGGTGCTCCGACACCGGTTGCAGCCACAGCCTCTGCGGCGGAATTGGATACATTGGTTATCGTGGTGTTTAGCTCCTTGATTGTGTAGGTTGATATGTAATTGAGTGCCATTCTAACTGCACATATCATGTTGCGGACGGACTTGAGATTATCTGCGGAGCTTGTCTTTCCGGAATACAGGTATTCAAGTTCGGCACCATAGAGATAGTTGTAGCCGGAGCTTAACGGAATACCTGTGAGGCTCATCTCATACTCTTTGGCGTCATCGGTATTCTCATTAGTCTCTTCCTTATCCGTTTCTTTAGTCCCAATATTAGTCTCAGCAATATTTTCTATGGCGGCTTCTTTACTGTTATCCTCCGTCTTTACATTCGTGACACGGCTTGAGAACATTCCGAAATCGTAGGTTATAAGCAAAAGCTTATCAAGCGTCTGTGTGCCGATACTTCCCAATGCTTTAAAGGCGGACGAATTATTGAAATAATCGATAACTCCCGGAACGGAATATTTTGAGCTGTCGGTTTCGAGCTGCTTGGCGATATCGTCCGGGATGTCTCTTTTTCCCTTCTCATCGGAGTCATCCTCCATTTTGGCGACGGCTTCCGATTCCTTGTCGGCTGCCGCCTTTTTCTTCTTGTCTGCGGCATTTTTGTCACCTGCGGCGCCGCTTGTTGTGGAGCATATCTTGTCGAGACTGTCATAGAGGGTGTGCGCGTCGGTGTCCTCAGTATAGAAATCCCACCATGAAAAGTCTGTATTGACATCGCTCCATTGGGCGTCCGGCTTGAGGCTTGCATTGTACAACTGCACATATAAACCGTTGGTGCTGTTGTCAAGCTTACTTTCGCAGGCGTCCATATTGGAGCTGTTGTCCTTGTTCAGCTTAATGATGTCATGCTTTTCTAACTGCTGTGCAACATAGATGAACTTTCCCTTGTAATCAAGGATTTTCTCCACGTCCGCAATCTCACTTTTCATAGACTGTTTCAGGTCATCACTGCACTTATCCAGCTCAGAATTAAGTTCATCGACCTTTGCCTTAAGTTCATCAAGCTGTGCCTCTAACTTTCCGGCATTTGAAAAGAGCTTATCGTACAGGCTCTGCACAGTCGAAAAGGTGACATTAATCCCTGTGAGCTCTCTTTCCCTTACAGGATACGAATATTGATTGGAGAGCTTTCCGAGGGTATCCCTGCGGTATGCGTTCTCATCGAAATCATCATTGCACAGACCTTTTTCCTGCTCAGTGAGCTCCTCCTTGCCGTTGTTTTTTTTGGCAACAGCGGCATCAATTGCCGACTTGTTTTGAAGATAATTGTAGAACTTTTTGTAATTGTCACCCTTAAATTCACCCTTTAACGCGTTGTTGTATGCGGTGACACGCCCAGATAAAGTTTCAATATAATCCGGATACGCTTTGAGCTTTTGTAAGGTCTTATAGTAATCCGATATGCAGTCTAATGATTCGGAAAGCTCTTTTGCGAGCTTGTTATACTGGCTTACCGCATTCATATCGTCGGAGGAGCCGGATATCTGTTCTATCGCTTCGAAAATCGGGTTGTCGCCCGAGAGCAGCTCCTGCGCCGCACGGAATTTCATAAATGCACTTATCTGCGACAACAGCACGTTGGGGTTACTTAGTGTTGCACCTTCGACGGCGGAATGGCTTACCTCTGTCTCTTATACACATCTGACGCTGCCGACGATCGCATAAGTGTAGA
>ERZ1027036.1486-NODE-1486-length-10290-cov-6.866927_pt1 | contig 10290 bp, 6 predicted proteins | sample MGYA00519441_ERZ1027036 | MGnify/ENA primary metagenome ERZ1027036 (study PRJEB26926, sample SAMN06164792) | human gut metagenome | biome: ENVO:00009003; feature: ENVO:2100002; material: ENVO:00002003 | host: Homo sapiens | place: USA | collected 2012 ... | reverse complement strand
GACAGGTTGGTCAGGCTGGAGAAGAAGATGGCCTTCAGGCTCACGTCCTGCAAGCGGCCATTCACCTCATCGAAGGCCGCAAGGCTCTGCGCCTCATGGCCGAAGGCCTGCACGACCTTCTGGCCCTCGATCATCTCATTGACGAGAGCGGTCTGCTCGCCGCGGACAGTGCTCTGGCTCTGGAAGTAGCCATAGCTGCGCTTGGCGAGGAAGCTGGCCACCACGAGGCTCAGGGGGGTGATGCAGACCACCACCAGCGTGATGGGCACGTTCTGCCGCAGCATGAACAGCAGGGTGCCGAGGATGGTCAGTACGCCCGAGAACAGCTGGGTGAAGCCCATCAGCAGGCCGTCGGCGAAGGTGTCCACGTCGGCCACCATCCGGCTCACGATGTCGCCGGAGGGGTGGCTGTCGAGGTAGGAGAGGGGCAGGGTCTGGATCTTCCGCATGGCGGCGTCTCGCAGGTCGCGGCTGACCGCGAAGGTGATGCGGTTGTTGCAGACGCTCAGCAGCCACTGCGCAAAGGCGGCGGTCACGGCCACAGCCACGATCTCATACACGATGCGCAGCACGCCCGCGAAGTCCACGTCCCCCTTGCCCAGCATCATATCGATGGCGTCGCCGCAGAGGATGGGGATATACAGCTGGGCCGCGACGCTCACCGCCGCCACGATGAGGCTGCACCCCACAAAAAATCCGTAGGGCCTGATCTTCTGGAGCACCCGGGTCATGGTGGCCTTCTGCTGCTCAGGGGTCAGCCTGCTTTTTGCTTTTGCACTCATTTCTGCGCATCCCCTTTCTTGAACTGGCTCTCGTAAATTTCACGATAGACCGGGCAGCTGTCCAGCAGCTCGGCGTGACGGCCAAGGCCCACCATATGGCCGTCGTCCAGCACGATGATCTGGTCTGCGTGCTGCAGACTGGCGGCACGCTGGCTGACGATGAAGACGGTCAGAGCGCCCGGCAGCGCGGCCAGCGCCTTGCGCAGGGCCGCGTCGGTGGCGTAGTCCAGTGCACTGGCGCTGTCGTCGAGGATGAGGATGTCGGGCCTGCCCACGAGGGCGCGGGCGATGGTCAGGCGCTGCTTCTGGCCACCGGAGAGGTTTCGTCCCCCCTGCTCCACCGGCTCATCGAGGCCGAGGGGCTTGGACCGGACGAACTCCGCAGCCTGCGCCGTCTCCAGCGCGGCCCAGAGGTCAGCCTCGGAGGCGTTCTGGTTGCCCCAGAGCAGGTTCGAGCGGATGGTGCCCCCGAAGAGCTGGGCCTTCTGCATGACCACGGCCACCCTGCCCCGCAGGTCGGCCCGGGGGTACTGCCGGACGGGGCGGCCCATGATCTCCACGCTGCCTTCGGTGGCGTCGTAGAAGCGGGGGATGAGGCTGATGAGGCTGGATTTGCCGCTGCCGGTGCCGCCGATGACGCCGATGGTCTGGCCGCGCTTGGCCGTGAAGCTGATGTCGGAGAGGCTGGGTGCGCCTGCGCCCTGATAGGTCAGGCCCACATGGTCGAAGCGGACGGCGTCGCCGGCCTTTTCCGCCGGGACTTCACCGGCAGGCTCCCGCGGGAACTCCATGCCCGGCTCGGTGTCCAGCACGGCCTGCACACGGCCTGCACAGGCCAGCGCCTTGCTCACCTGCACGATGAGGTTGGCCAGCTTGACCAGCTCGATCAAGATCTGGTTCATATAGTTGACCAGCGCGATGACATCGCCGGAGGCCATGCCTCCGATGTTGATCTCGATGCTGCCCACATACAGCAGCGCCACGATGGCAAGGTTGATGATGACATAGGTCAGCGGGTTCATCAGGGCGGAGATGTGGCCGACGTGGAGCTGCATCTTCGTCAGCAGCTCATTGGCGTCCTCGAAACGGTCCACCTCGGTCTTCTCCTTGTCGAAGGCGCGGACGACGCGGACGCCGGTGAGGTTCTCGCGGGTCAGGCCCAGCACGCGGTCGAGCCGCGCCTGCACCGCCTTATACAGGGGTCGGGTGATGACCATGACGCCGAACACCACGACGCTCAACAGCGGGATGGCCACCACGAAGATGAGGGCGGCACGGAAATTGACCGTAAAGGCCATGACCATCGCGCCGAACACCACGAAGGGACTGCGAAGGAACAGCCGGAGGAAGAGGTTCAGGCCGCTCTGCACCTGATTGACGTCGCTGGTCATCCGGGTGATGAGGGTGCTGGTGCCCATGGTGTCCATCTCGGTGAAGCTCAGGCGCTGGATGTGCTCAAACAGCGCGTGGCGCAGGCCGGTGGAGTAACCCACTGCGGCCTTGGCCGAGAAATACTGGGCGGTCAGGCTGCAGACAAGGCCCACGAAGGCCAGCAGGAGCAGGATGCCGCACCGCACGAGGATGTAGCGGAAGTCGTGGGCCGCGATGCCCACGTTGACGATGTCGGCCATCACAAGCGGCACGAACAGGTCAAAGGTGGCTTCCAGCATCTTGAAAAGCGGCGCAAGCACGCTCTCGCGCTTGTAGCCGCTGAGGTAGCGAAGCATTTTATTCAAGGCTCGATTCTCCCTTTCTTTGATGTATTTCAGTCAAAACAGTTTTTATTATAGCGCATTCCAAATCAGAATGCCATGTTTCCGATTGAGAAAAACGGAAAATCCTGCTATACTGGAAAGGAATCTCAAACGAAAGAATGGTGGATGCTATGGCAAAGGATGGAGCAGCACGGCTGCGGCTGCGCCCGGTGGGCGCGGCAGACCGCAAAAAGCTGCCGGAGTATGGGCCGCTGGGCACAGGCTGCCCCGCCGTGGAGCGGGCAGTGGCTGCGCTTTATAAGGGCCAGAACGAGGAGAGCTTCTGGGCGCTGATGAACGCCATCAACTATGCCCTCGAGCTGGACACCCGGGTGCTGGTGCCGCTGGAAGCCTCGTCCGACCAGCCGGACGGCGCGGCCCCGTGGGCCGAGCACCCCGTCCCGGCGGAAAAGGCCAAGGACCTGCCGTTCTGGACCCTGCACACCCAGAAGGGCCGGTGCTATCTGCCCCTCTTCACCTCGGTGCGGGCGGCGGAGGCCGACAAGGGCACCGCCAGCCGCCCTATGGCCGAAATGCTTCTGTCTGCCGCCATGCAGTCGGCGCTGGACTCCGACCACATCGACGGTGTGGTCATCGACCCATGGACAAGCTCGGCCACGCTGGACTGTTCGCTCCTTAACGGCCTGCTCCATGCCGGCCACGACACCAGCGAGCCGGGCGAAGAGGAGCTGCGGGCCGGGAACCGGGCCATGGCCGAGGGCCGCTGGGACGACGCGATGCACTTCTATCAGCTCTCCGCCGAGGAGGGCTGTGCCGAGGGTCTCGCCATGATGGGCGAGCTGCTCTACGAGGGCAAAGGCTGCCGCAAAAGCCCCGCGCAGGCCCGGAAGTTCTGGAAAAAAGCCGCCGATGCCGGAGACGTAGCCGCATGGGTGGCGCTGGGCGACGACGCCATGGTACAGGGCAAGGGCGTGGGCGCAGCCCTGCGGGCCTACCGCAAGGCCCAGAAGCTCTGCGCCTCCACTCCCGACATCGCCTATATGCCGCAGGTCTGCCTCCGGGTGGCCCAGTATGAGACGCAGTATATCTCCCGCAAGCAGGCGCTGGCCCAGCTGGCCGAGGCAAAACAGGGCTTCCTCATCCGCCAAAAGGAGGGCGACGAGACGGCCCGGAGCTGGCTGGATGAGACCGAGCGCGTCATCCGCCAGCTGCTCGAGAACGAGTCGGGCTGAAACACAAAATCTTTACAAATGCTCCAAGGAATCGTCATACGGAACCGATATGATACCTATGAGAAAATATGCGCGTCGCAAAAGCAGAGAGGACGACCAGAATGAGCAAAGTGATCGGTATTGACCTTGGCACCACCAACAGCTGCGTAGCCGTGGTGGAGGGCGGCAAGCCCGTCGTTATCACCAACGCAGAGGGCGAACGCACCACCCCCAGTGTGGTGGCGTTTACCAAGGACGGCGAGCGGCTGGTGGGCGGCGCGGCCAAGCGTCAGCTCGCCGCCAACTCCGGACGGACGGTGTCCAGCATCAAGCGGCATATGGGCAGCGACTACCGCGTCCACATCGACGGCAAGGACCTGACCCCGCAGGAGATCAGCGCCATGATCCTGACCAAGATCCGCCGCGACGCCGAAAGCTATCTGGGCGAGCCGGTGACGGAGGCCGTCATCACCGTCCCGGCCTACTTCGACGACAGCCAGCGGAAGGCCACGCAGGACGCAGGCCGCATCGCGGGCCTGAACGTCCTGCGCATCATCAACGAGCCGACCGCCGCAGCCGTGGCCTACGGACTCGACAACGAAGCACCCCAGAAGATCCTGGTCTACGACCTCGGCGGCGGCACCTTCGATGTCTCCATCATCGAGATCGAGGACGGCACCTTCACGGTGCTGGCCACCGGCGGCGATACCCGTCTGGGCGGTGACGACTTCGACCAGCGCATCGTGGAGTACGCGGTGGCAGAGTTCAAAAAATCTGACCGCATCGACCTCTCCCGCGACCCCGCCGCCATGGGCCGCCTGAAGGAAGAGGCTGAAAAGGCCAAGAAGGAGCTGTCCAGCGCCCTCTCGGCCCAGCTCAATCTCCCCTTCATCGCAGTGGGCAAGGACGGCCCCCACCACCTCGACCTGACCCTTTCCCGTCCCCAGTTCGAAATGATGACCGGCGACCTGCTGGCCCGGACCGTGGCCCCTGTGCAGAACGCACTGCGGGACGCCGGCATCTCGGCCTCCCAGCTGGGCAAGGTGCTTCTGGTGGGTGGCAGCACCCGGATGCCTGCCGTCGAGCGTCAGGTAAAAGAGCTGCTGGGCTGTGAGCCGAGCCACAGCCTCAACCCCGACGAGTGCGTGGCGATGGGTGCCGCCGTACAGGGCGGCCTGCTGCAGGGCGGCGGCAAGCTGGCCGGTGCCACCGGTGCAGCGGCGCAGGGCCTCGTGCTGATGGATGTCACCCCTCTGACCCTCTCCATCGAGACGCTGGGCGGCGTCGCCACCCCCCTCATCACCCGCAACAGCATGATCCCCACCCGCAAGAGCCAGCTCTTCACCACGGCCCGCCCCATGCAGACCAGCGTGGAGATCAACGTCCTGCAGGGCGAACGGCATTTTGCCCGGGACAACAAGAGCCTCGGCAAGTTCAAGCTGAACGGCATCCGGGCCAGCTTCTCGTCCAAGCCACAGATCGAAGTCACCTTTGACATCGACGTCAACGGCGTGGTCAAGGTGTCGGCTAAGGATCTCGGCACAGGCCGGGAGCAGAACATCACCATCACCGGCAGCACCAACCTCTCGGAGAATGAGATCCAGCGCGCCATGGCGGACGCCGCCGCCTACGAGGCCGAGGACAGCCACCGCAAGGAGCGCCTCGACCTCCACAATCAGGCCGAGGTGCTGGCCTATAAGGTAGACGAAGCCCTCTCGAAGTGCAAGAAGGAGCTGGATAAGGAGGAGAAGAACCGCATCAAAGCCGATGTGGCGAACCTCCGCCGCTGCCTGCGGAAGGATAAGCCCGAAAAGATGAACGAGACAGAGGAAGCGAACCTCCGTCAGGCCAAGAGCCAGCTGGAGGCCAGTGCAAACCACCTGATGCTCCTCTACGCCTCGGAGCAGGGCGGGAGCGGCCCGGACGATACCATCTGAACACACAAGAAGGCCCGCTGCGATGAATGCAGCGGGCCTTCTTGCTGTTCGTATCAGTGGAAAAGAGGAGAGAAAACGGTTCGTTTGCGGCTCAGCGACCGACGATGAGGTCGCGGCGGCTGCGGAAGCCCACGGTGAGGCGGGCGCTGCTGCCGAGGTGGCGCAGGGTCACTTTGGTGCCGGACTTCTGGCCCTCGCACAGGAGGGTCAGGTTCAGGGTGGTGGAGGTCTTGCCGGTCTTGAACACCAGCGTGCTCACACCCTGATCCAGCAGGGCCTGCATATCGAGGATGGTGGCCCGGAAGGTGGCGTTGTCATCCGGAGCGTCCAGCGTCAGCACCTGGCCCTCCTGACGGGCGGTATAAAGCACCTGCTTGCCCAGCAGACCCTTGACGGTGTAACGGGCCTCGTGCTTTTCCTCCGCTGCGTCGGAGATCATCATGACGTTGCCCTGAATGGGATTCTCCACCGGGGAGGCGTAGCCGCCGTAGTTGGGGTCTACCTCCCCCACCGGAACGTCAGAGTGGAGGGCGATGTCGCCCTGCGTCATGACGCTCTCGGCCTGCGGGGGCAGATAGCCCGCGACGACCGTGTCATCGGCAGCGAAAGCGCCCACGCTCATTGCAGCGGTCATGGTCAGCAGAGCGGCCGCAGCAGCGGCACGGCGTGCAGTGTTCTTGTTCAGTCTCATATGTCGTATCCTCCTGTAGGGGGATGACCTCTCCGTCAGCGCTGACGGAGGGGTCTTCCCAAATTACTATCTTATTTGCGACACGGCGCATCAGAAAACCGCCGTATCTGTAATGAATACGGATACGGCGGTCGGATTATTGCAGCGCTTTCCTTTTATTTTTCATCTGAGGCTTTTTCTTCGAGGATGGCCATAAATTCGTCGCCGGTGATGGTTTCCTTCTCGTAGAGGTACTTTGCCAGCTCGTCAAGCTTGGCCCGGTTGTCGGTCAGGATCCGGATGGCCTTTTCGTGCTGGGCCTTCACCAGTTCCACGACCCGCTGGTCGATCTCCCGCTGGGTCTGGGCCGAGCAGGCCAGCGAGGTGTCGCCGCCCAGATACTGGTTGTTCACCGTCTCAAGGGCCACCATGTCGAACTCCTTGCTCATGCCGTAGCGGGTGAGCATGGCGCGGGCCAGCTTGGTGGCCTGCTCGATGTCGTTGGATGCGCCGGTCGTGACCGACTGGAAGGCCACCTCCTCGGCGGCACGACCGCCGGTGAGGGTGGCGATCTTATTTTCCAGCTCTTCCTTGGTCATGAGGTAGTGGTTGCCCTCTTCGACCTGCATGGTATAACCCAGCGCACCCGAGGTGCGGGGGATGATGGTGATCTTCTGGACGGGAGCGGAATGGCTCTGGAGCGCCGCCACCAGCGCATGGCCGACCTCATGGTAAGCCACGATGCACTTTTCCTTGTCGGTGAGGATGGAGTTCTTCTTCTGGTAGCCTGCGATGACCACCTCGATGCTCTCCTCAAGGTCAGCCTGCGTCACGCTCTTGCGGCCCGAGCGGACAGCCCGCAGAGCGGCTTCGTTGACGATGTTGGCCAGCTCTGCGCCGGAAGCGCCGGAGGCCATCCGGGCCACGGTGTTGAAGTCGATGCCGGGGGCAAGCGCCACCTTCTTGGCATGGACCTTCAGGATCTCCTCGCGGCCCTTGAGGTCGGGCAGCTCGACCGGCACACGGCGGTCGAAGCGACCGGGACGGGTCAGGGCGGGGTCGAGGGAGTCCGGGCGGTTGGTGGCCGCGAGGATGATGACGCCAGTGTTGCCCTCAAAGCCGTCCATCTCGGTGAGCAGCTGGTTCAGGGTCTGCTCCCGCTCATCGTTGCCGCCCAGCTGGCCGCTGTTTCGCTTCTGGCCGATGGCGTCGATCTCATCGATAAAGACGATGCAGGGTGCTTTTTCCTTCGCCTGCTTGAACAGGTCGCGCACCTTGGAGGCACCCATGCCCACGAACATCTCCACGAACTCCGAGCCGGAGATCGAGAAGAATGGCACGTTGGACTCACCGGCCACGGCTTTTGCCAGCATGGTCTTGCCGGTGCCCGGAGGGCCGACGAGGAGGATGCCCTTGGGCATGGAAGCGCCGATCTCCTCGTATTTCTTGGGGTCATGCAGATAATCGACGATCTCCTGCAGATTCTCTTTGGCCTCGTCCTCGCCGGCCACATCCGCGAAGCGGATGCCGTGGGTGGACTGGACATAGACCTTGGCGTTGGACTTGCCCACGCCGCCGAACATCATCGAGTTCGCGCCGCCGGCCTTCTCCATCAGCTTCCGGTTCATAACATTGCCCAGCCAGACGAAGAGGACGATGGGCAGCACGAAGCTCAGCAGAAAGCTCATCAGCGGCGAGGCCTGCTCGACGATCTCGCTGGAAAACTGCGCGCCCGCGTCGTAAAGGCGCTGGGTCAGGTCGGGGTCGTTCATGAGGCCCGTCTTGTAGACCTGCGTTTCGTCTTTATCGGTAAAAAGGATCTGGTTGGATTCCACATCCACCCGCCCGATGTCCTTCTCCTCGGTCATGGACATGAAGGTGCCGTAGTCCACTTCCTTGATCTGCCGTTCGTTCATCCACGGCACGAGCACGAAGTTGAGCAGCATCAGCACCAGCAGCACGATGGCGTAATAGATGGCCAGCGGCTTTTTGGGGGTCTTGACTTCTTTCATGGGGTTCCCTCCTCGCCCTCTCCGTCTGCTTTGCAGCCACCTCTCCCACGGGGAGAGGCACTGGCGTGCCGGGCAGGCTGAAGCGGGACGACCAAAGCTTATGATCTCGGAAACGGCAGTGCCCTGCAGTTCCCTGTGAGTGTGATAGTAGCATACCACGACGCCATTTAAGAAACCAGCGTTTCGAGGGTAACTTTGCAAAAACTTCGCAGATTCTTAACAAAGAAGCCCGCCGGATGCATTTTCCATCCGGCAGGCTTCCCCTGTCTTTTATCACCCTGCGGTTTTCCCGGAGGATGAGATTCAGCTTTCGGCCTTCAGCACCGTCGGCTCAGCGGGCGGCGGCGTGAGGGTGGAGTGGGCCAGCACGAAGGCAGCGGCCCGGCTGGACGCGATGCGCTGCGCGGCGCGGCGGCGGTCGTTTGAGGGGAAGGTGTGCTCCCCGTCCCGCTTGTCGTCCCAATGGGCCAGTTCTTCCTCCACCTCGGCCTCCGTGGGCCAGAGCTGCTCTCGCTGCGCTACCAGCAGCAGGCCCATCCGGCTGCGCAGCTTGCGCTCCGCCTCGGTGTGGAGCCATGCGCGGAACTCCTCCACGGTCTGGCCCTGCACCTTCAGATACTGGTCGAAGTTGATGCCGTTGGCCTGCATCCGCAGGTTGAACTGGCGCTGTTCGGCAAAGTAGTTGCCTGCCACGAGCTGCTTGGGCAGCGGGCCTGTGACCTGTGTGCCCAGCTGGGCGATGAGGGCCTGTTCGGCCACGGCGCGGGCCTGCTGGCAGCGCTGGGCGTAGATCTCCTGCGTCACTCTGGCCCGGAGTTCCCGCCTGCCCTCGGCATCGGCGGCGCGGTCCTCGTCGCCGTGATTCCGGTTGATCTCCAACTCGATGGTCAGTTCCCGGATGGGCCGGGGCTGGATGGGCTGGACGAAGCCGGTGTATCCCCCCAGCTCCAGCGGCGGCAGACAGAAGAACTGCGCTCCCACCCGGAATCCCTCGGCCCGATTCACCGCCAGAAGCTCAAAATCCGGGTCTGTGACAGGCTGCAAGCCATGCTCCACCATCAGCTGAGCAAACAAGGGCGAAAAGCCCTCCAAAATCGCCCGGTTCACCGCCGCCGTCAGCAGGTCATCTTCGTCCTGCGCAGCCCCGGGGGCGGCTCTCACGGCCTGCACGGCTTCTTCCAGCTCTGCCGCCGTCGCGGAAAAGACCACCCGGCAGTCGCCCGGCTCTGCCATTCCAAAATGTTCGAGTTTCATCTTTCTTTTCCCCCTCTCAGTGGACGATGCCGGCCATCAGCACCAGCAGCACGATGCCCAGCACGATGTACAGCACTTCCGCGCCCAGAACGGACTTATCGCCCTCGACGTACATCTCGGCGGGGTCGTCCGGATCATAATAAAGGGTGACGACCGCGCCCTGTGCCAGTTCTCTGCCCTTTGCGGGCTTGGGATAATGGAGATGGTGGATGCCGCCTGCGGTGGAAAATTCCAGCAGATAGGCTTCACCGTCCCGGCTCTGCACCGTGCCCGCCACTGCGGCCTCTACTTTTTCGCCCCGGGTCATGAGCCTGCGCCGACGCGACCAGCTCCGCCACGCCATATAGAACATGATGCCTGCGCCGATGAGAAAGATAATGATATTGAACATCTGTAGTTTCCCTCTTCCGTAAATAGTCCCGCCGGGCCGCCTGCCCCGCAGGGGGTGATATTTATTGTACCATATCCCGCCAGATTTTTCGCCCCATTCGGCCTATACGGAATGCAACAATTTTCGCTCGAAAATTTGTAGCATGATTTTTGAAAAAAGTGCTTGACTTTCTCTGTATCCGTGGTATAATAATCATCGTTCCGAGCCGAACGGCCACGAACAAAAATAGAATATGCGGATATGGCGGAATTGGCAGACGCGTTAGATTCAGGTTCTAATCCTGTCTCTTATACACATCTCCGAGCCCACGAGACAGGC
>ERZ1027036.1485-NODE-1485-length-10299-cov-3.935767_pt1 | contig 10299 bp, 6 predicted proteins | sample MGYA00519441_ERZ1027036 | MGnify/ENA primary metagenome ERZ1027036 (study PRJEB26926, sample SAMN06164792) | human gut metagenome | biome: ENVO:00009003; feature: ENVO:2100002; material: ENVO:00002003 | host: Homo sapiens | place: USA | collected 2012 ... | reverse complement strand
AGATTTCTGCCTGTCTCGTGGGCTCGGAGATGTGTATAAGAGACAGATGTAACAGAGGTATATCTTCGTCGTAGATAACGGTATTGACCGTCAGATAACTCTTTATGTGATGCTCGTTACAAATACGCACAATCTCGTGTAAATCGTCTATCGTAAAATTATTCGACGAACGGGCTCGCATATTCAGCCCCTCGATACCGAAATATACCGAATCGGCCCCTCCCTGTATGGCCGCCGTCAAAGAATCGTACGAACCCACCGGCGCCATAATTTCAAAATCGCTTCTCTTCATCATAAACAAACCGTTCTATTTCCCGGTGATTATTTTTCGTATTTCGTTTAGTTTATTCAATGCTTCTACCGGTGTAAGGTTATTGATATCGACCTGTAAAATTTCGTCCCGAACCTGTGAAAGCACAGGATCGTCCAGTTGGAAAAAACTCAACTGCATGCCACCTCTCGACGAAGCGATTTCGGCGGTAGGCTTGGCGATACCGTTCTGGCGGTTCTCCGACTCCAACTGTTTCAATATCTGGTTGGCCCGCTTGACGATGCTCTGGGGCATACCGGCCAGCTTCGCCACATGGATACCGAAACTGTGCTCGCTACCGCCACGTACCAATTTCCGCAAGAATATCACCTTGTTGTCGACCTCTTTTACCGAAACGTTATAATTGACAATGCGTTTATATGTACGCTCCATTTCGTTCAACTCGTGATAATGGGTAGCGAACAACGTTTTGGCTCGGGCTTTGGGGTGCTCGTGTATATGCTCGACAATAGCCCACGCGATAGATATACCGTCGTAAGTACTCGTTCCCCGCCCCAGCTCGTCGAACAGAACCAAACTCCGCTCCGACAGATTGTTGAGAATATCGGCGGCCTCGGTCATCTCGACCATAAAGGTAGATTCGCCGAGCGAGATATTGTCCGATGCCCCCACACGAGTGAAAATCTTGTCCACAATCCCTATCTTAGCGGCCTCGGACGGAACGAAACTTCCTATCTGAGCCATCAGAACAATCAAAGCGGTCTGGCGCAACAACGCCGATTTACCGGCCATGTTGGGTCCCGTTATCATCATGATTTGCTGCTTGTCGTTGTCGAGCTCGACACTGTTGCTGATGTAGGGTTCGCCCGGCGGCAACTGTTTCTCGATAACCGGGTGACGTCCTTCCTTGATGTCGATAACCAGCGAATCGTTTACTTCGGGACGAATATACCGGTTTTCCACGGCCGACTTCACGAACGACAACAGGCAGTCGAGCCGCGCAATGAGATTGGAATCGAGTTGTATGGCAGGAATATACTCCGTCAATGCAAGAATCAAATCATTGAACAACTGCGTTTCCAATGAAAGAATCTTCTCTTCCGCCCCCAAAATCTTCTCCTCGTATTCTTTCAACTCTTGGGTGATATAACGCTCTGCGCTCACCAACGTCTGCTTTCTGATCCAATCGGAAGGAACCTTGTCCTTGTGAGTATTGCGCACTTCGATGTAATACCCGAATACGTTGTTATACCCGATTTTCAAGCTGGGAATACCCGTTTTCTCGCTCTCGCGCTGCTGCACATGCAACAAATAGTCTTTCCCCGAATAGGAAATCTCTCGCAACTCGTCGAGTTCGTCGTTCACACCCTTGCGGATAATTCCTCCCCGATTCACCAAATTGGGCGCATCGGGATTAATTTCATGTTCGATTCGGTCCCTGATGATCGTACAGCAATTCAGTTGCTCCCCGATACGTTGCAATACAGGTTCATCGCTCTGCTCGCAAACAGCCTTGATAGGCTCTATCGCCGACAATGCCACTTTCAACTGAACCACCTCGCGAGGCGAAATACGCCCCACCGCTACTTTCGAAATGAGGCGTTCCATATCGCCTATCGTATCGAGTTGCGGATCGATAACCTCCCTAACTTCGGGGTGGCGGAAAAAGAATTCCACTCCGTTCAACCGATCCTCGATAGGCTTCACATCTTTCAACGGAAAGACAACCCACCGTTTGAGCATACGTGCCCCCATCGGGGTGACAGTCCGGTCTATCACGTCGAGCAGGCTCTTTCCCCCTTCGTTCATCGGAGAAAGCAATTCGAGACTCCGCACCGTGAATTTATCCAATCGCACATATCGCTCCTCCTCGATACGAGACAGCGATGTAATGTGCGAAATCTGCGTATGCTGTGTAATATCCAAATAATGAAGCAGAGACCCCGCGGCGATAATGGCGTTGGGCATATTGTGAATTCCGAAACCTTTGAGGTTTTTCGTCTCGAAGTGACGTAATAAGCGATCCGAAGCGGCATCCTCGGTATAAACCCAATCGTCCAACTCGAAAGTAAAAAAACGGGAACCGAAATGCTCCTCGAACAATTTCCGTTTCGTGCGTTCGAACAGCACCTCTTTCGGAGAGAAATTGCCCAACAGCTTGTCCACATAGTCGAAATCTCCCTCGGCGGTCAAGAACTCACCCGTCGATATATCGAGAAAAGCCACACCCACTTTGTTACCTTTCCCGAAATGAACACCCGCCAAGAAATTATTCTCTCGGTGATCGAGAATATTGTCGTTAATCGACACACCCGGTGTTACCAATTCCGTAATGCCGCGCTTGACCAATTTTTTTGTCAGTTTCGGGTCTTCCAGCTGTTCGCAAATAGCCACCCGTTTTCCGGCACGCACCAATTTGGGAAGGTAAGTATCGAGAGCATGATGGGGAAAACCGGCCAACTCCACATACTGGGCGGCTCCATTTGCCCGGCGAGTCAATGTAATCCCCAATATTTCCGATGCCACCAAAGCATCGTCCGAAAACGTTTCATAAAAGTCTCCCACCCTGAAAAGCAATATCGCATCGGGATGCTTGGCTTTCATCTCGATATACTGTTTCATCAGCGGAGTTTCGACAATTTCCTTGGCCACGATATATTTCTTTTATATTCGTATGAATAATCCTGTTTAAGAGAAACAAAGATAACATTTTCGACCGGAATTGTGAAATTAAAAAAATGTAAGAAACCGTTTTTATTTTTTTCTATTCCCCTCTTCATCGCTGCCACTCCCCCATTCCCCCACTCTCCCCTGTGTTTCGAAAAACAAAAAGTCAGCTCTTAAAACGACGAGTAAAATTTATGCTTCTCTATTGAAACAGCTCTCTCCCTCCTCCCGCCAGACCTTGTAACATTCGAAACATTTCGCTCCTCCCCTTACCGCGTCCCGTAGCATTACGGGGTGTTTTGCAACGCAAAATATAGCGTAGGACGGAGGGGTTAAAGAAATACCAGCAGTAAAAGCAACAGAGACAAGACTTCTCTCCCCCCCTGCTCATCGTAGATGAGATGGGACGAGTTCACCACCGACAAACTATACTTTCAGGAAAATATTTTTCCGATACAGAAAATAAAGGAAGAACCAGCAACAAGCGACATATCCTGCACGAAGGACGACCGCACCGGCAGGCTCACCGGCATATTCTCCCACCCATTGGGACATACCTCCGAACAAAAACTTATTCATGTGAGAAAATCCTACCACCTGCTGTGCCAGATAAATCGTTATCGAATTTAGTCCTATCACTCGGAAAAAGAGAGTCCACGATTTCCACCCTTTCACATCAACGATATAGTAGAACAAAGCGAATAACAAGAACGAAAGCCCTCCCACGAAACAGGTAAACGAACTGCTCCAAAGCATTTTGTTAATCGGGAATACGGTATTCCAAACCAGCCCTATGGCGACCAACACAACCCCGATTCCCGACAACAGCAAACTCTTTCTCTCTCCGCTTCCCAAGCGGGTAGAACGGACGATTTCCCCCGCATAAATTCCCAATAATGCCGTGACTATCGCCGGAAGCGTGCTCAGTAAACCTTCCGGGTCGAAATTACCGTATATCAATTTCCCCGGCAAACAATGCCGATCGATATATCCGACCAGATTCCCTTCGATAGAAAGAGGGGAAGCCCCCGCAGCATCGGGAGCCGGCACAAAAGCCAACAGCAACCAATAACCCACCAAGATAAAGACAATCAAACCATATTGTACCGACTTTTTCAAACTCATGTAAATGAAAGCCCCGAACATCCACGCCAGCCCGATACGCCCCAAAACGCTTGCCAAACGCACATCGGGGAAATTCAACTGTAAGAATCCGTTATACAAGAATCCCAGCAAAACGAGGGTGACACCCCGGCGGAAAACCCTCAGGTAAATGTGTTTGTCGCTCGATCCGCTCCCCCTTTGCTTGGCCAATGAAAACGGGAAAGATATACCTGCGATAAACAAGAACAGGGGGAATATCATATCGTGCTGGGTAAACCCGTCCCACGGGACGTGCCGCATGTGCCCCGCTATGACATCGCCCACCGCCGTCGGGTGCAAGGCATTCAAGGTGACTACCAACGGGGCGAAACCCATAATAAAAAGCATATCGAATCCCCGAAGGGTATCCAATGACAACAGACGTGTGTTTTTCTTTGTTTCCATATCCGAATTCTGTTTTTCTGTATAGTATACAAGCGACTCGGCTCGTTTATCCAATGATGCGTTACACTCCCTAATCCGCACCCACAGCGATCCCGATCGAATGTATGTCTCTGCCTATTTCGACAACAGCTTTTTTATCCGTTCCACATCGTCTTCCCATTCCGGGGGAATAATTCCCCGTTGATAGAAATCTTCGAAATCCGAGAGAAAGTCCTCTTTTAACTCTTCCTTGTATCGCAGGTATATCTCTTCCGCCTCGGCATATCGACCTTGAAGAAGAAGGGATGCCGCAAGATTTGTATAAATGGTATGATGAGTAGAATCATATTTTGATCCCTCACGGGCATACCGTTCAGCTTCTTCAAAATTGCCCTGAGCGAGAAATAAGAATGAAAGGTTATTGCACGCTCGTACTAAATACGGCTCGTACACTTGTGGATTCACTGCCGTAAGCCGTTGATAAACCTCCAAGGCAGAGAGATACATCTCCTCGCTCTCCTCATAACGTTGGATATTGTAATACAAACAGCCTAAGCTATATTGTGTCCTTGCCAAGCCCGACTCGTAGACCTGTGGATTCGCCGCTGCAAGTCGTCTATAAATTTCCATAGCAGAGAGATACATCTCCTCGCTTTCCTCATAACGTTGGGTATCTCTGTACAAATTGCCTAAATTATTTTGTATCATTGCCAAATCCGGCTCGTAAACCTGTGGATTCACTACGGATAACCGTTGATAAATCTCCACGGCAGAGAGATACATCTCTTCGCTATCCTCATAACGTTGGGTATCGCTGCACAAAAGGCCTAAGTTATTTTGAACCATTGCCAAGCTCGGCTCATAGGCTTGTGGACTAATGGCCGCAAGTCGCTGGCAAATGTCTAAATTTTCTCGATAACGAGCTTCCGCCAAATCGTATCGTTTGTTTGTCTGTAAAAAACAACCATACTCAAACAAACTTTTTGCCAACTCTTCCTCCGAAAGGTTGGCTCGGATTAGCTCGATACCCTGCTCATAGGCATGGCAAGCCAATTCGAAGCGACGAGGCTCTGCATAGTCTGTCATCAAAGCCTTTGCCCGCAAAACATACTCCTCGGCCAACGATCGTGTCTTTTGAAGTCCCGCCTCGATAAGCGACCGACCGGAATCGACCAGTAGTTTTCCTTGCTCTATCTCCTTGCGGGCCTGAGCGACATCGGCGGCGATATCTTTTTCATTCAAAATCTCCACGACCCCTTTGCTGTTCCCTCGCTCGAACATCTCTATCGCCAACCGTTTGCGCTCGCTCACCGGAGTTCCGCTCCCGATCAGCTTGTTGATGGATAGAGCAAGATCGAACAGCTGGCTCTCCAATCGGTTGAGACTTTCCCGTTTCTTGTATAGTTCCGCTTGTTTCTCATCAATCATCGGTTGAAGCTCGGCGACACCGGTCGCTCTCAGTCGGGCGATCTCTGTATTCAATCGGGCAATGGACTCTTTCAACGAAAGGTATTCCGGATTTTCGGCGGCAAAAGAGAGATTGTCCAGTTCGGCTATCTTGTGGCCGTAAAGCGAAACGACTCCGTTCTCTATCTTAAAGTGGTTACCCTCGGTTACGGAAGCGTTGCCCGATACCGATGGAATGATCCGCTCCAACTGCATGACAAAATGCAACTTCATGGCATCGTCGGTGGCATAGTTGCACCAATAATGCCCCACCCGATCGAACAAATCTTCCTTGAATCGTTTCAACGCCTCGTCCTCCATTTCACCTTCTATCAAGGCACGAATATAGACAAATGTCTTAGGGTGACTCTGATTCTTCACATATTCGTCCAAGGCTTGATTGAACTCCTCTATGGTGTATTCTCCCGCTTTGCGGTGAAACATACAGATACAAATATCGCTGGCACGTACTATGCGGTTGTAATCGTCCTGAGTACGGGTTCCGGTGCAAAATGCCGAAAAATCTTCCCAACGTCTGCACCTTATGCGATATCCCCGAGGCTCGAAAATTTCGTCCAAAGAAGCCACCAACGAATGGAAACTGTTACGGTCGTTTTTCAACTCGTCGCTGGATGCCAAAAATACGGTTATGTTCTTCATATCGTTATATCTGAGTTTCACTATACTTTAATATAGGTCTGCAAGATAAACAATTTCTACCTATCTCCCCAATTCTCCCGGTCGAGATTTCGGTAATTCACCGCTTCGTTGATGTGTTGCACCTGTACCCCTTCGCTACCTTCCAAATCGGCGATGGTACGAGCCACTTTCAAAATACGGTCGTAGGCCCGTGCCGACAAGTGGAAACGGTTCATCGCATCTTTCAGCCGTTTCAATCCCGCCTCATCGGGGACAGCGAATTGGTTCAGCAGCCGGGTAGTCATTTGGGCATTGCAATGAATGCCGGGATAGTCGGCAAAGCGTGCGGCTTGAATTTCTCTTGCGGCAATGACTCGTCGACGAATCGACTCGCTCGACTCCGCCGGACGGGTGTCGGAGATTTTCTCGAACGGGACGGGAACGATCTCCACTTGTATGTCTATGCGGTCGAGCAGAGGGCCCGAAATTTTTCCCAAATAACGTTGTATCGTTCCCGGGCTGCATATACACTCTTTCTCCGGGTGGTTATAATATCCGCAAGGACAAGGATTCATCGAAGCGACCAACATCACCCCGGCGGGATATTCTATCGAGTATTTTGCACGTGCTATCGTTATCTTGCGGTCTTCGAGCGGTTGACGCATCACTTCGAGGACTTGACGTGAAAACTCGGGCAACTCGTCGAGAAAAAGCACCCCGTTGTGTGCCAATGAAATTTCACCCGGCTGGGGAAAAGTCCCGCCGCCCACCAACGCTACCGGCGATATGGTATGATGCGGCGACCGGAACGGCCGTTGCGACAACAGCGAACTACCCCTCTCCATGCGTCCGGCGACCGAATGTATCTTGGTCGTTTCGAGTGCTTCCTGCAATGTGAGAGGCGGTAGTATAGAAGGCAACCGCTTCGCCATCATCGATTTTCCGGCGCCCGGAGGCCCTATGAGTATGATGTTATGTCCGCCGGCCGCCGCTACTTCGAAAGCCCTCTTGACACTCTCCTGACCTTTGACATCGCTGAAATCCAAATCGAAATGGGTATATTCCCTGAAAAATTCCGCACGAGTATCGATTACCGTCGGTTCCAGCTCGATCTCCCCGTTCAGGAAACGAATCACCTCGGTGATATTCTCTACGCCATACACATCGAGATGATTGACTACCGCAGCCTCGCGAACATTGGCTTTGGGAATAATCAACCCCTTAAAGCCCTCCTCCCTTGCCTTGATAGCTATGGGCAACGCCCCCTTGATAGGAAGAATGGAGCCATCGAGAGACAACTCCCCCATCAACATATACTCGCTCAATTTACCTGTTTCTATCTTCTCGTCGCTCGCCAAAATCCCCACGGCCAAAGGCAAATCATACGCCGCCCCTTCCTTGCGTATATCGGCAGGCGACATGTTCACGATTACCTGTTTCCTCGGAAATCTGTAACCGTTATGTTCCACGGCCGAGACAATCCGCTCGTGGCTCTCTTTCACGGCTGCATCGGGCAATCCCACCATAAAGAAACGGATACCCTGCGAACAGTTCACCTCGATAGTCACTACAAGAGCATCGATACCCTGCACGGCTGCGCCAAAAACTTTCACCAACATAGTAATAGATTTTGCAATAATAGGTTATGGTGTTACTAAACGTTCGATATAAACCCTCGAAGAGTCGGGCGAAAGCCCTCGGGCGACAATCCGTCCCAAAGAGTCGGCGACCAACAGATAAGGTATGCTTTGGATATGAAGCTCTTTCACCCCCGGATAAAGATAACCGCCTTTCGCCCACCGCCGGGTCCATACGGCCGAATCGGACTCGATTCGCTCCTTCCACACGGCGCTGTCCCTATCCAGCGAAATTTCCACGACCTGCACCAACGAATCGTATCGTTCTGCTATCTCCCTTAAAAAGCCGCTGTACCTCTGTGTTCCGGGTGTCTCGGCAGCCCAAAAACAAAGCAGAGTCGCTTGGGCTTCTCGGGGATTCAGCAGTTCGGTCGTATCGGCCACCGTAGTCAATGATAAATAAGGTAATACGGTGTCACTCTTCTGTATGGTTTCAAATTGTCGATACATTTCCAATGCCGTGGCCGGCGGAGCCGACAGTACACGGTCGTCCAACAAACCGATCAACGAATCGCAAAACGCATCGCTCGCCCTTCCCAACACATAATCATCTAACAAAATAGCGCTCACGGGCGAATCTTTATGTTCGCCTACATACTTTGCCACAACACCTTGCAACTCCTTGCTCAACTGCTCGTATCGTCGGGTTCTCATTCCCGATGCCGAAATGTTCCTTTCTGCCGACCAAGACTGCAACAACTCTTTATTCTCTTGATTGAACTTAAACAAATCCTTATTTAGAGAACTTCCTTTCACTCTCAACCCGAAAGGATCCTGCCCGTCGCCCGACAATTCTATCCGGTCGCCGTTCTGCACATATATCTTGGTCAGGGGCGTTTTATCGAAATAATAAAACTGTATGGGAATAACTGCCGAAGCCGAGTTTTTGAATGTGATAAAACCATTCTGCGGACGGAGAGTATCTACGACAATGCCGTTTTCAAGACTATAAACGGCATAAATAGGGCGTCCTCCTAAATTATTGATAGTTCCCTCCACGACAAACTCGTTATCCTTGCCGCCGCAACCCGACAGCAAAAGGACACAAATACACAGTACCGCACCTATTTTATTCATGCAAAAAACATTTTCATTTCTTGCAAATGTACTGGATTTTACGGGAGGAGCAAAACAATATCCGGGCAAAACAAAGTATAAAACCCGACAACAATGGAAAAACCGGCGAAAAAGAACGACCTTTTTACCTATAAAATAAAGCCGATATAGCATATATTTGCACAATTATCTATATCGGAATGTATCGGATATAGATGCGGTTCGAAATAAAAAAATGAACAAGTTCATTTTTCATTTCTCCCACCATTTGTTATATTTGTATATGAAACGATTGTTTATCTTACTGCTGATAGTTCTGCTCTGCATTCCGGGTTTTACCCAAATCCGAAACGATGTCCCCCGATACAATCCCGACAGCGTGCGCAAAGAGCTGGACAAAAGACCTTATTTTTCACTATACAAAGACAACTACTTCATCGGGGGTACGACCATCGGGAGCAAACCGACCAATAAAAATTCCGATGTAAAATTCCAACTAAGCATCAGCCAGAGACTTACAAAAAGTAAACTTCCATTCGACACCTACCTCTTTATAACCTATACGCAAAAAGCATTTTGGAATGTCTTTCAAGAATCTCTCCCGATGTACGATCTCAACTTCAATCCCGGCATAGGGCTATCGCATCTGGTCATACATCGAAATAGACTTATCGGACAAGTCTCGCTCCTGATCGAACATGAATCGAACGGGAAAGACAGCATTTGGTCTCGCAGTTGGAATAAAATCTCGTTTATGGGTGCGCTCGCCGTCGATCGCAATGTAGAGCTTCAATTCAAAACATGGATACCTATCATCGACAGCGGGAACAACCGGGATATCCTCAAATACTGCGGTATTTTTCAATTAGCAGGTAGTTACATAAGCGACAATCGTCGGTTCGGGGCTACCGTTATTCTCACCAAGCGGAGCGGCTGGAATTTCAATTTCAACACCGTTATCGAACTGAATGCCCGCTTATTCCCCAACGAAAACCAATATTTCTTTATACCTGTCTCTTATACACATCTGACGCTGCCGACGATCGCATAAGTGTA
>ERZ1027036.1480-NODE-1480-length-10344-cov-5.975022_pt1 | contig 10344 bp, 8 predicted proteins | sample MGYA00519441_ERZ1027036 | MGnify/ENA primary metagenome ERZ1027036 (study PRJEB26926, sample SAMN06164792) | human gut metagenome | biome: ENVO:00009003; feature: ENVO:2100002; material: ENVO:00002003 | host: Homo sapiens | place: USA | collected 2012 ... | reverse complement strand
CCAAATTTCCTTGCAGCAAGTCCCATTTGGGGCTTGACTTTTTATTTGCAGGCTTGCATTCTAAATCAGTTTCTATTATACGACAAAATTCTGGTTTGCGCAACCTGATAGCGCGTTTTTTCCGTTTGCAGATTGTAAAAATTGCGGATTCGCGCTATAATGGCGGCAGGAAAAACTCATCAGCAGGAGGAATCAGCCATGAAAGAACCGATTTTGGTGATGATGGCGGCGGGCATGGGCAGCCGCTACGGGGGACTGAAGCAGTTGGATCCGGTCGGCCCGGACGGCGAGGTCATCCTCGATTACAGCCTGTACGATGCGTACCGGGCGGGCTTCCGCCGCGTCGTGTTCCTGATTAAGCACGAGATTGAAGATGCCTTCAAGGCGATGGTTGGTTCGCGCGTGCCGGCTGGGATGGAAGCGAACTACGCCTTCCAGCAATTGGATAAGCTGCCGGAGGGCTTTTCCGTCCCGGAAGGGCGCGTGAAGCCGTGGGGCACGGGGCACGCGGTGCTGTGCTGCCGCGAATTCCTCGATGCGCCGTTCCTCGTCATCAACGCGGACGACTACTACGGCGCGGGCGCGTTCAAGCTGGCGTATGAGTACCTGCGGACGCTGCGGGGCAAGCGCGGCGAGTACTTCATGGTCGGCTACGCACTGAAAAACACGCTGACGGAGAACGGCTATGTGTCGCGCGGCGTGTGCACGGTCAACGAGTTTGGCTTCCTGAAGGAGGTGCGCGAGCGCACGCACATTATCGCCAGCTGCGACGGCCCGCTGTTCACGGAGGATGGCGAAATGTACCGCCGCCTGCCGGACGATACGACCGTCAGCATGAACTGCTGGGGCTTTACGCCGGATTTCCTCGATGCGCTGGCGGAGGGCTTCGTGCCCTTCCTGAACGAGGCGATGGAGAACAACCCGATGAAGGCGGAGTATTACCTGCCGACTGCCGTCAGCCGCCAGCTTGACCGTCACCGGGCGACGGCGCGCGTGCTGACCTGCCCCGACCGCTGGTACGGCGTGACGTACCACGAGGACAGGGCAGTCGTCGCCAAGGCGATGCTGCGCAAAGCAGAGGAAGGCGAGTATCCGCGGCCGCTGTGGGGGAAATAATAATTTAGGCGAAGCACCAAAAAGCCGCACGCGAGAGGAGCAGGGAAAAGCAACCAACTCAATCGCGCGAAGGGGTCAAGGGGCAATTGCCCCTTGCGGAGTCCAGAGGCAGAGCCTCTGGTGGGGTTTGGGGCAACGCCCCAACTGTTCCTCGTCCGACCAATTCAAAAGGAACAGTCAACAAAGGCGCAGGCAGCGAAGCGTCCCTGCCAGTAACTTCGCGCGTCCGCAGACGCGCCCCCAAGCCGCTCTTCCTACCACTTGCGCATTGCCGCGTCATATGGGCGCGACCGACCCTATATTTCATGCAGCACCAAATAATTTGCGCGGAGTGCTTGCATTTGCGGCGGGCGTGGTGTATAATCACAACAGAGCAATGAACGGTTCTGACGCGGGAATTGCCCCCGGAAAGCGAGTGCGCGGCGGTGGAAGGCGCATGGGGAGCGGGCGCGTCATCCCGACCGGGAGCTGCGGCTAATCCCCGCCGGTTCGTCTCCGAGAGCGGACGCAAGAGAGAGGACAAGGGGCGAACATCCGCCTTTGCCCTAAGCCGGGTGGTACCGCGAAGCAATGCAAGTCAGCAATGCCTTCGTCCCTGCAAGCATAGCAGAGGCGGAGGCTTTTTCTTTCGCCTCGGATAATCAATCATGGAGGGAAAAAATCATGGCCAAGGAAAAGAAACAGGAATTTGTCACCCACATCACTCCCCGCGACGAGGATTTCTCCCAGTGGTACACCGACGTTATCCTCAAGACGGAATTGTGCGACTACGCGCCCGTGCGCGGCTGCATGATCGTGCGCCCCTACGGCTACGCGATTTGGGAGCGCATTCAGGCGGAAATGGACAAGCGCTTCAAGGAAACGGGTCATCAAAATGTGTATTTCCCGATGCTGATTCCGGAATCGCTGCTGCTGAAGGAGGCGGAGCATGTGGAAGGCTTCGCGCCGGAAGTGGCGTGGGTGACGCAGGGCGGCACGGAAAAATTGCAGGAGCGTCTGGCAGTGCGCCCGACCTCCGAAACCATCTTCTGCACGATGTACGCCAAGTGGGTGCAGACGTGGCGTGACCTGCCGATGAAGTACAACCAGTGGTGCTCCGTCATGCGTTGGGAGAAGGCGACCCGCCCGTTCCTGCGCACGAGCGAATTCCTCTGGCAGGAGGGTCACACCATCCACGCGACCGCCGAGGAAGCGCAGGAAGAAACGATGCAGATGCTGCACGTCTATCAGGAAGTGGCGGAAAACGTGATGGCGCTGCCGGTGTATGTCGGGCAGAAGTCGGAAAAGGAAAAGTTCGCTGGTGCGCGCGCGACGTACTCCATGGAAGCCATGATGCAGGACGGCAAGGCGCTGCAGGCAGGCACGAGCCACAACTTCGGCACGAATTTCGCCGAGGCGTACGGCATTCAGTTCCAGAACAAGGAAGGCAAGCTGACTTACGCCGAGGAAACGAGCTGGGGCGTATCGACCCGCCTGATTGGCGCGATTATCATGACCCACGGCGACGAGCGCGGTCTGCGCCTGCCCCCGCGCGTTGCCCCGATTCAGGCGGTCATCCTGCCGATTGCGGCGCACAAGCCGGGCGTGATGGAGGCGTGCGAGAAGCTGCTTGAGGAATTGAAGGCGGCGGATATTCGCGTCAAGCTCGACGACCGCGACACGGTCTCCGCAGGCTACAAGTTCAACGACTGGGAGATGAAGGGCGTGCCGGTGCGCCTGGAAGTCGGCCCGCGCGACCTCGAAAACGGCGTCGTGACCGTGTTCCGCCGCGACCTGTGCGAAAAGGTGACGCTGCCGCTGGAAAATCTGGCGGACGAATTGAAGGCGCTGCTGGACGACATTCAGCAGACGCTCTTTGACCAGGCGAAGAAGTTCCGCGACGAAAAGACCCACGTCGTCCACAACATGGAGGAACTGGGCGCTGCCGTCGAAAATGGCTTCGCGAAGGCCATGTGGTGCGGCGAACGCGCGTGCGAGGACGAAATCAAGGAGAAATTCAACGCCTCCTCCCGCAATATGCCCTTTGACCAGGAAAAGGAATGGTTCGGCGATACCTGCGTCTGCTGCGGCAAAAAGGCGAAGAAGGTTATGTATTTCGCGAAAGCGTACTAATTTTCCCAGCAAATTGCCTGAAATTTTCCCGAAAGGCGCGAATTAACCATTTACAAACGGGAAAAAATCTGATACAATAATGGATGGGTCTGCGAACCGTTTGCGCGGACGACCGAAGACTCCGACGGCGTACTGCGTGAACAGGCGATTGCCCACGGGCATTGCCCGAAATAAAAATTTGGAGGATGAAATTCCATGACCAAGAGCGAAATCATTGCCACCTACGCCCAGCATGAAGGCGACACCGGTTCTCCCGAAGTGCAGATTGCCCTGCTGACCGAACGCATCAACCACCTGAACGAGCACCTGAAGACCAACCGCAACGACCACCACTCCAACCGTGGTCTGCTGCTGATGGTCGGCCGTCGCCGTGGTCTGCTGGAGTACCTGAAGAAGACCGACATCGAGCGTTATCGTGCGCTGATCGCTAAGCTGAACCTGCGTAAGTAATTATCGCAGAACTCGGCGGCTTTGCGCGCAAGAGCCGCCGTCTGGAGACACGCGGCAGGGGAGAATCCCCCTGTGCATTCCTCCTCACGGCGGCTTTTTGCGGCAAGGCGGCGCAGAACATGGGCAGGGTCTGGAGATGTTATCCCTTGAAAATCCCGAATCGCCTGATTCAGGGGGTTTTCATATGATAGCATCTCCGGGCGGTTCAGGAAGGCGGATGGCTGCCTTTCTACGACTGAGTATAAGGAGATTCTCAATGGAAAGCAAAAAGTACAGCATGGATCTGGCGGGCCGCGAGCTGACGCTGGAATTCGGCAAATACTGCGAACAGGCGGCTGGCTCCGTCTGGGTGCATCTGGGCGATACCGTCGTGATGGTGAACGCGACGATGGCGCCGACCCCCCGTCCCGGCGTGGACTTCTTCCCGCTGGCTGTGGACGTGGAGGAAAAGCAGTACTCCGTGGGCAAGATTCCCGGCGGCTTCATCAAGCGTGAAGGCCGTCCGACCGAAAAGGCGACCCTGACCTGCCGCCTGATCGACCGCCCGCTGCGCCCACTGTTCAACAAGGGAATGCGCAACGATGTGCAGGTCGTTGTGACCGTGCTGAGCGTTGAGCAGGATGTGCCGCCGGAAATCCCCGCGATGATCGGTTCGTCCATCGCGCTGGCGGTCAGCGAAATTCCGTGGAACGGCCCGACGGGCGCGGTGGTTGTCGGCCGCGTGGACGGGAAGTACGTCATCAACCCCGATGAAGAGCAGCGCGCAAAGAGCGACATGCACGTTTACCTCGCCGGCACGAAGGACGCCATCATGATGGTGGAAGCGGGCGCGAACGAGGTCAGCGAAACGGCGATGCTCGATGCCATCATGTTCGGTCATGAGTACATCAAGCAGCTCGTCGAGTTCCAGGACAAGATTGTGGCGGAAATCGGCAAGGAAAAGGTCGAAGTGCCGCTGAACGTGACTGGCGACGACGTGAAGCAGGCCGTGCGTGAATTCGCCTACGACAAGTGCGTGTGGGTGTTCGACACCTTCAACCGTCAGGAGCGTCAGGCGCGTGAAGCGCAGGTGAAGCAGGAAACCATCGAAGCGCTGGCGGAGCAGTTCCCAGAGCGCGAAGCCGAAATCGCCGATGCGCTGTACTACCTGAACAAGGAAGTCATGCGCAAGAAGATTATCGAGCAGGGCATTCGTCCCGACGGCCGCGGCGTGACGGAAATCCGCCCGATTTGGTGCGAAGTGGGCGTGCTGCCGCGCGTGCATGGCTCTGCCGTGTTCACCCGTGGTCAGACGCAGGCGCTGACCGTGACCACGCTCGGCTCTACCAGCGAGGGTCAGGTGCTGGATGGCCTGTCCAGCGAGGACTTCAAGCGCTACATCCACCACTACAACATGCCGCCGTACGCCACGGGCGAAGCGGGACGCCTCAAGAGCCCCGGCCGCCGCGAAATTGGCCACGGCGCACTGGCGGAGCGCGCACTGCTGCCCGTCATCCCCTCTGAGGAAGAGTTCCCCTACGCAATGCGCCTGGTGAGCGAAATCCTGTCCTCCAACGGCTCGTCCTCCATGGCGTCCGTGTGCGGTTCCACCCTGTCCCTGATGGACGCGGGCGTGCCGATTCACGCGCCGGTCGCGGGCGTTGCGATGGGCTTGATTAAGGACGTGGAGTCCGGCAAGGTGGCTGTCCTGACCGACATTCAGGGCCTGGAAGACTTCCTGGGCGACATGGACTTCAAGGTCGCAGGCTCCATGAACGGCATCACCGCCATCCAGATGGACATCAAGATTGCGGGCATTGACCGCACGATTCTCGAAACCGCGCTGGCGCAGGCGCTCAAGGGCCGCCTGTTTATCCTCGAAAAGATGCTCAGCTGCATCGGCGAGCCGCGCAAGGAACTGAGCAAGTACGCGCCCAAGATTGTCCGCTTCACCATCAATCCGGAGAAGATTCGCGAGGTTATCGGACCCGGCGGCAAGATGATCAACAAGATTATTGCCGAAACCGGCGTGAAGATTGACATCGAGGACGATGGCCGCGTGTTTATCTCCACCCCCGACGCGGAAGCAGCCGACAAGGCGCGCCGCATCATCGAGGGCATCGCGAAGGACATCGAGGTTGGCGAGGTGTACACGGGCAAGGTCGTGCGCATCATGAACTTCGGCGCGTTTGTCGAGCTGCTGCCCGGCAAGGACGGCATGATTCACATCTCCAAGCTGGCGAACCACCGCGTGGAGAAGGTCGAGGACGTTGTGAAGATTGGCGACACGCTGGAAGTGAAGGTCGCGGAAATCGACGCGCAGGGTCGTGTGAACCTCGTGCGCAACGACATCACCTACGACAACACCGCGGCGGCTGCCCCGCGTCGTGCGGAAGGCTTCCGTGCGCGTCCTCCGCGTCGGGATGGTCGGAACTAATCGCGTTTCCGACAACCTTTCGGCGGATGAATGCCATCCGGCTGAATGACTTCTGCATAATTGGCTGATTTTGCAGCAGAGGGTTTCGCTCCTGCGGGAGCGACCAAAGGGCAACGGAAACGGACGAAGTCCGCGATCGCCCTTTGGAAACCTTCGGATGCACACTCTCTTGCTTGAACTTTATCGAAAGTTAAATTTAGAGGGATGCCCCTTTATGCGGAATCAGAATGAAATAATATGAAGAAATTCGCAAAAGTCCCTGCGATTGCACCGGGCTTTTGCGAATTTTCTGCTTTTTCGGGGGAATCGTACGAAACGATGCAATTGTGCATCAGAAAGGAATCAAATGGATAGCATACTGAAAAACGTAGCGGGAGCTGATGAATGTATGCGTGATGAATGGGTGCTGCCGAATGGCCTGCGTGTGCTGGGGGAACGCCTGCCGCATCTGCGGTCGGTGTCTATCGGCGCGTGGATGCATGTGGGTTCGATGATGGAAACGCCGGAAGAAAACGGCCTCTCCCACTTCATTGAGCACATGATTTTCAAGGGAACGACGAGGCGCACCGTCCGGCAGATTGCCGAGGAAATGGACGCGGTCGGCGGGCAGCTGAACGCCTTCACAGGCAAGGACTGCACCTGCTGCTACGCCAAGGTCATCGACGAGGACATCGAACTCGCCATCGACATCATCGCCGACATGGTGATGAACGCGACGATGGACGAGAAGGAGCTGGACAAGGAACGCGGCGTTGTGCTGGAAGAAATCTCGATGGACGAGGATTCGCCCGAAGATTTGGTGCATGACCTGCTGGCGAAGGCGCAGTTCGGCACGCAGTCGCTGGGGCAGCCGATTCTGGGGCCGGCGGAACAGGTGGCGGCGTACACCCGCGCCAACTTGATGGACTACAAGAACAAGCACTACCTGCCGAGAGAAACGGTGGTGGCGCTGGCGGGCAACTATGAACCCGCGCAGGTGCAGGCGCTGATGGAAAAGTATTTCGGCACTTGGCAGGGCGGCGAAAGCGCACTCGTTGTGCCGAAACAGCAGGTTTTGACCGGACGGCGCATTGTGAAGGAAAAGGACACCGAGCAGCTGCACATCTGCCTTGGCTATCCGGGATTCGCTTACGGCACGGACGACGTGTATGCCGTTGCGGTGATGAACAACGTGCTGGGCGGCGCGATGTCCTCCCGGCTGTTCCAGCGCATCCGCGAAGAACTGGGCATGGCGTACTCCATCTACACCTACCCGAACTCGTATCAGGGCATCGGCACATACGGCATTTACGCCGGCATCAGCCCGAAAAACGGCGATAAGGTGCTGGAGGAAATCGACAGCGAACTCAAGCGTTTCCTGAAGGACGGCATGACGGACAAGGAGTTCCGCGACAGCAAAACGCAGCTTCGGTCGGGCTATTTGATGGGGCTGGAAAGCTCCGGCAGCCGGATGCAGGCGATGGGGCGCTCAACGCTGCTCAACGGCCATCCGACTGATCACCAAAAGACGATTGCCGCCATCGAAGCCGTGACGCCGGAAATGGTGATGGACGTGGCGCACAAGGTGCTGACCGCCGAGCCGTGCCTGGCGGTGGCGGGCAAGGGCGCGGAAAAATACGCGGAGTAAAGAAACATGAACGAACGGATTATCGCGCTGGACATCGGCGACGCGCGCATCGGCGTGGCGGTTTCGGACGCGTCGCGCCTGATTGCCACGCCCATCGACACCATCTACCGCGTCGGCTACGGGCCGGACGTGCGCAAGGTGGTGGAAATCTGCCAGCGCTACGACACGACGCAGGTGCTTTCCGGCTGGCCGCTGAATATGGACGGCACGGCGGGCTTCCAGTCCGAAAAGGTGAAGGCATTTTGCGAACAGCTGGAAAAAGCGGGGCTTTCGGTCGTCTATCAGGATGAACGCCTGACGACCGTGACCGCGACGAACGCGCTCATCGAGGGCAACATGCACCGGGCGGAGCGCAAGCACAATGTGGACAAGGTAGCGGCGGCGGTGATTTTGCAGCAGTATCTGGACACCTGCCGCAACCAGCAGCAACAGGAGGCAGCGAAAATGGAAGAACAGGACAACATCATTGAACTGATTGACGACGAGACGGGCGCGCCAATTCGCTTCCAGCATCTGGCGACGATCGAGCATGAGGGTGAACTGTACATTGCGCTCTCCGAGGCGGATGCGCCGGAGGACGGGCAGTGCGAGGTGTTCATCATGCAGGTCGCGCAGGAAGAGGACGGCACGGAAAGCTATATTCAGGTGGAAGATGAGGCCGTTCAGCAGGCGGTGTTCGACAAATTTCTCCAGCTGGTGAACGAGGGCAGCGGCGATGACGAATAACGACGAGGGCAGCAAACTGGAAGAAATGGGCGAACCGCTGATTGAGCTGACTGCCCCTGACGGCACGGTGATGCGCTTCCGCTTCGGCGCGGTGATTCCGCTGGACGACATCGAATATGCCGTGCTGCTGGAGATGGAGGACAACCCCGACGGCGAGGAGCAGGTGCTGGTGACGCGCATCGAGCCGACGGACGACGGCGGCATGACATTCGTGGTCGAGGAGAATCCGCAGAAGGTGGAGCAGGTGTTTAACAGCTACGTCAACCTGCGCACGCAGGAGGGCTTGACGGGGCTGTAACACTGCGCGAAAGGAGGGCATCCGCCCATGAAAAAAGGGAAAAAACGACTGCTTCTGGGATGGATTTGCCTGCTTCTTTCGTTGTGTATGGTGACGGTCGCATCCGCCGAAACGGACGGCACGCCGATTCAGCCCTGCCATCAGGTGACGATGGCCGAACAGAAATCCACCGCGCAAAGCGGCGCGTCCATCAGCGTGTGGCACATCACAACCGCGCTGGGCACGGTGGATGCCGAGCTGAACGCGCTGGCGGATGACTACGCGGCGGAACTGTCGCCCCTGCTCCAAAAGCCGGGCAGGGAGCGCACGCAGAACAGCGCGCTCACCGTGCGCATCCTCCACAGCCGGACGGGAATGAGCTGGATGAGCTTCATGGTGCAGGCGCGGCAGGAGTACCATCGGCAGATTCAGCAGGTGCGGTTCACCACGCGCACTTACGATATGCTGACCGGGCAGCGAATCACCCTTGCCGACATTTTCCCGGCGGATTCGCCCGCGTGGACGCTGATTTCGCAGACTGTGCGGGACACAGCAAATGCCTATTATCCGGACGAAACGCCCGATGCGGCGGCGGTCGAGGCGCTCTGCGAAAATCTCGCTCAGGCGGATTTCATGCTCTACGGCATGTCGCTGGTCATTCCGCTGCCGTCGGTCTATGAAAATCATCCGCAGCTGATGCAGGCGACGCTGTACTATCCGCAGATTCGCGCGTACATGACCGAAGAAGCGCAGCGGCAGACGGACAATGCGAGCCTGTACCGCTTCTGCGCGCTGACGTATGACGACGGCCCGAACCAGTGGATTACGCCGCATGTGCTGGATGCGCTGATGAAAACCGGCGCGCGCGACGTTCTTTCTTGTCGGCAGCCGCGTCAGCGACTTCGCCTATCTGGCGCGGCAGGAGCACGACGAGGGGCACGCGATTGCGACGCACTTCTACGAGCACCTGTACGCGAATCAGGAGCAGGGCGGCAAGTTCCGCGCCATGTACGACAAGGTCAACCGCGCGCATAGCGCCGCCATCGGCATTGCCCCGGCGTATGCCCGCGCACCCGGTGGACAGTGGCAGCGCATGGGCAGCTACGGTGTCGGCTGGCCGCTGATTCAGTGGACGGCGGAGGCGCAGGACTGGAGCGGCGGCGATCAGGGCCCCGATGCCTACCGCACCGCCAACACCATAGCCGCAAGCACCAAGGACGGCGGCATCATCCTCATGCACGACATGAAAATCAACTCCGCCAAGGCGACGGAGATGTTCATCCCGAAGCTGGAGGAGCGCGGCTTCATGCTGCTGACGGTGGACGAGCTGTTCGCCAAGGACGGCGTGACGCTGGAAGCGAATCAGGCGTACTGGCGCTGCCTGGACGGGGTCACGACGCAGTATTGACCGTACGATTCCGCAAAATGCAGAGGACAGCGAAAAGACGGGAAAATGCGTGTGTACCTGTGCCGCTGTCTCTTTTTGCGCAAACAAGTGCGAATTTTGTATTTTCCACACGAAAAACAGCGCAAGGGAAGTGCCGACAAGCCGGACAGCCGCCGCTGCTCTTTCTGTCTCTTATACACATCTGACGCTGCCGACGATCGCATAAGTGTAGA
>ERZ1027036.1479-NODE-1479-length-10345-cov-9.947328_pt1 | contig 10345 bp, 8 predicted proteins | sample MGYA00519441_ERZ1027036 | MGnify/ENA primary metagenome ERZ1027036 (study PRJEB26926, sample SAMN06164792) | human gut metagenome | biome: ENVO:00009003; feature: ENVO:2100002; material: ENVO:00002003 | host: Homo sapiens | place: USA | collected 2012 ... | reverse complement strand
CTCAAACTGAAAACCGCAAAGCAGAATGTTGCGTCCTTTTTCCGGGAGGAAGAACAGACGCAGCAGGAGAGATAAAGGAGTGTGCGTATGATCAACCTGAAAATCGACCCGGAGTTCCAGTCCCAGATCCCTCCTCTGACCGATGATGAATTTAAGCAGCTTGAAGAAAATATCCTCAAGGAAGGCAAGCTGCTTTCTCCTTTGATCGTTTGGAATAACATCCTTGTTGACGGACACAATCGTTATGAGATCGTTCAGGAACATCCCGAAATCTCTTTCTCCACGATGCCACTCCCGTTTGAAAGCCGAGAAGAAGTTCTCGCTTGGATTTGTAAGAACCAGTTGGGGCGGCGCAACCTCACCCCGGAGCAGAAGTACTACCTGATGGGCAAACAGTATGAAGCCGAAAAAGCCGCGCACGGCGGTGATCGCAAGAGCAGCGATGCAAAATCAAGTTCGCTAAATGCGAACTTGATCGACAGCACCAAAACCTGCGACCGAATCGCAGAAGAAAACGGTGTGAGCAAGGACACCGTTATCCGCGCCTCGAAGTATATGAAAGGCGTGGAGATTGCGGAAGAACTGATGCCGGGCTTAAAGCAGAGCATCCTGTCCGGACAGATGAAAGTGTCCAAAGCGGATATGCACCGCCTTGCCAGGGCGGCCTACAATGACCGTGCACAGACCTTGCAGGATATTCTGCACCCGGAGCTGAAGGTGGAACCGAAGCCTGACGCTGACGGTGTGATTCGTGTTCCGGGCAAAGCTCCTGTCATGCCATTCCGAAAGTTTGAATCGATTTACGACAGCGATGCTTACCCGGAAGATCTGCGGTACAGGTATGTAGCATTGGAAGATGTGACCACTCGTTTCCGCATTGCGTTCAACTATCAGTTGGAGCAAATGCCCGATAATGCACAGCGTGATGTGATTCTGGAGATCATTCACAAGCACAAGGACTACCTTGCTTCTCTGGAAGCCGCACTCGCAGATGTTAAAGACCAGACAGCATAACATCAGGCACATGGTATGCTGTTCACAGATGTCCAAAGGAGCGTGCGTTTGAACAAAAAGAAAAAGTCCACAAACACTTCCCCCTATCCCGATGAAGTCATTGACCGTCTGGCACGTGCATTCTACCCGGCCATCCTTGCCTGCTGGAACAGCGAGGAAGGCCAGCGGGAGTTTGCCGCGTGGCAGGCGGAGCAGGCTCATCACACCACCAGTAAAGAGAAACAGAGCGTTCCCGACGGGGAACGCCCTGTTGTACATATCGTTATCGTCTGTGGTCTTTGGCAGGGTGCGTCCGGGTGGACGCACCCTGTTTTTGTGTCTATTTTTACCATCACATAAATTTGCGCTGTTGTTGCCATAGCAACCGACAAAGGAAAATGAATCTGATAAACTGCTTGGCAGTTGGTTATCTATGACTAACCGCCACAAACAAAGAACTATCTGTTTATTAAAGGAGTTTTCCATGAAAAAAATTTCTCGTCGTTCGTTTATCACTGCCATGGCTGCTGTAAGTGCAGCCGGTGTTCTGGCCGCCTGCGGTTCTTCTTCCAGCAGCACGGCTTCTTCTGGGGCTTCTTCCGCTGTATCCAGCGAAGCAACTTCCTCTGCCGCATCTATGGATGAGACCGGTACCCATACCGTCGTAGACCACGGCGGCAACGAAGTAGAAGTGCCTAATAAGGTCACCCGTGTCGTCATCGACCAGATTCCAATCCTGTCCACCTACATGGCTTATTTTGAGGGCAGTGCTCCCTACATCGTGGGTTACTGCGGTTCTTTCAAGTCGGTCATTTCTGACACTGTATTGAAGAATATCGCCCCAGAGCTTCTGGAGTCCAGCGATACGGTCTATGCTCAGAGCGACCTGAACATCGAGGAGATCATGAAGCTGAACCCTGATGTTATCCTGTACAATGCTGGCAACTCCTCCCATGCCGAAATCCTGAAGGCCAGCGGAATCCCCTCCATCGGTTTCGCTACCGTGGGCGCATCTACGGAAGCTGATCCCATTGAACGTTACGAAGAGTGGCTGAAGCTGCTGGAGCAGATCTTCAACGAACCGGGCAAGACCGACGCCTTTGTTGCTGCCGGTGATGAGATCGTGACCGATGTGGAAGCCCGTATTGCGGAAATTCCTCAAACGGATCGCCCCAGTGCGCTGATTCTGTGGAAGTATGCAGACGGTGTACCGCAGGTATCCGGTCAGGGCACCTTTGGCACCTACTGGATGAAGCGTCTGGGCGTAACGGACAAGGCACTGGAAGCCACTGGCTTTGCACAGGCCAGCATGGAGCAGATTTATAGCTGGGATCCCGATATTCTTTTCTTGGATGGTCCCGGCCTGCAGCCCCTGCGCACCGAGGACGTGCTGAGCGGGAATGTGGACGGTGCTGACTTCTCCACCCTGACTTCCGTGAAGAGCGGCCGGGTCTACAACACTACACTGGGTATGTGGAACTGGTTCACCCCGAATCCGGATGCTCCGCTGGTGCTGGCATGGCTGGCCTGCAACACCTACCCGGATGCTTTTGCCGATTATCCGCTGGGCGATACCATCAAGGAATATTACAAGACATGGTACGGCTACGATGTGACAGATGACGAGTTGGAGGAAATGCTGCTGTACTGATGAAAGACACCATCTGGATCAAAAAAGGCCGGTTCACTCCTCTGGCCGTGGTATTGATGTTTGCTTTTCCTCTTGTGACCGCACTCATCTGCCTGTGCTTTGGGCGAATGAGTGTTCCGATAGGCGAAGTCCTTTCGGCTTTGCGCACTGCTCTGACGGGTGAGAGCACCTCAAATGTACAGAACTACTCCATCGTCATCAATCTGCGGCTGCCCCGCATTCTGACGGCCATCATCGTCGGCGCAGGTCTGTCTTGCGCAGGCAATACCTATCAATCCTTATTCTCCAATCCGCTTGCCACACCGGATATTTTGGGTGTAACCAGCGGCACCTGTGTGGGTGCAATTCTTGCTATTATCCTGTCTTGCAGTATTCTGGAAACGCAGCTCATCGCCTTGGTCTTTGGCCTGATTTCCGTCTGTTTTACTCTGAAAGTCGCAGGCAAGAGTGATGGGCGTTCTATGGTTTATCTGGTGCTGGCCGGTACGATTGCATCCTCTCTGTTCAACGCACTGGGTTCGCTGCTGAAATATACTGCCGATCCGCAGGACAAGCTGCCGGAGATCACCTACTGGCTCCTGGGCAGCTTTACCAGTGCCAGTTACCAAAAGATCCTGATTGGCTGCCCACTTATCGTTGCTGGAATCATCATCATCTATCTGCTGCGCTGGCGGCTGAACATCCTTTCACTAAGTGATGACGAGGCTCGTGCCAGCGGCATCAACATCAAACAGACCCGGATGCTGTTTATTGTTGCATCTACGCTGATCACGGCTTCTGCCGTTTCCATGTGCGGTCAGGTGGGCTGGATTGGTCTGCTGATCCCGCACGCATCCCGGATGCTGGTTGGAAGCAACAACCGTTATGTGGTGCCCCTCAGTCTCAGTCTGGGAGCCAGCTTTATGATCCTGATCGATACCCTGTCCCGCAGCATCAGCATTATCGAGCTGCCTCTTTCCATCCTCACCGCTATCATCGGTGCACCGGCGTTTATTTCTCTGCTGAACAAAACAAGGAGCAACCTGCAATGATCTTGGAAGTGCAGAACGGTTGTTTTGGCTACCCAAAGCAGCCTGTGATTCTCGAAAACATCAATTTGAGCCTGGAAGAAGGCCACATCCTTGCGATTCTTGGTCCAAACGGCATTGGTAAAACCACCCTGCTCAAGTGCATGATCGGTCTGCTGCCATGGCACAGCGGCAAGACTCTGCTTTACGGGAAGGACATTCACACCCTCAAACCGAAGGATGTCTGGAGTACCATCTCCTACATTCCGCAGTCTCGCGGCTTCGCTTTTTCCTACACCGGTCTGGAAATGGTTCTGCTGGGGCGCAGTGCGCATCTCGGAGCCTTTCAGCAACCCGGCAAAGAGGAAATCGAAATGGCGGAAGCCATGATGGAACGAGTGGGGATCACCCGTCTTGCCAACAAGGACTGCAACCGGATGAGCGGCGGTGAACTACAAATGGTGCTCATTGCCCGTGCCCTCATCAACGAGCCGAAGCTCATCATTCTGGACGAGCCGGAAACCGGTCTGGATTTCCACAATCAGATCTTAGTACTGAATATGGTGGAGCGACTGGCCCACGAATCCGGCATCAGTGCCATCATGAATACCCACTATCCCACCAATGCCATGAGCGTAGCGGACGAAGCCCTGATGCTGAACCGCAAAGGCGAATTTTTCTACGGTCCAGCTGCGGAGATCTTGAACGAGGAGAACATCTCGTATTCTTTTGATGTTCAGGTGCTGGTGGATGAACTGCATTATCAGGGGCGGTCGGTGCGCAGCATCGTTCCGGTTGCTCTGCGGGAGGAAACTGCTGTATGAACAATGTCCCTTTTACACTTTCTCGGGTTCGCCCGATCCGGGACGCTATGACCGTTTCCCGACCTTCCGGACTGGGCTATGGAGTGCCGGTAACATGGTTTTCCTTGGGCGCAGGCACTTCTATTACCCCGGAATACTATGACTGCACCACTCTTTATCTGGGTGGTGAGGGAAACGGCAAGTTTCTTCTGGGAGTCGATGGGCAGGAAGTGTCTGTCAAACCCGGAGAAGTGCTGTATGTACCGCCGAAAACACTGTGCGGCACAAAAACCGACAACGGTATGATCTATACCGAAATCATTTTGAAAAAGGAGAATTTTACCATGAACAACATCATCAAGGCAGGCCAGCCCACCGAACTGAAGAACCTCATTTCTTATGAAGAGGGCAGCATCGCCAATCTGGACATCGCTCATGCAGACAACATGAAATTTGTCCTGATGGCTTTTGCCGAGGGCACTGGCCTGACTCCGCACCGTGCTCCCGGCAATGCCATCCTGACCGCCCTCGAAGGCAAGGCCATTATTGGCTATGAGGGCAAGGATTACGAGCTGAACGCAGGCGAGAGCTTCCGCTTCGATAAGAACGGCCTGCACAGCGTTACCGCACAGGGCAAATTCAAAATGAGCCTGCTGCTGGTCATCGAATAAGCGATTTTCTGTTTCATAACTGACGCAAAGAACACTGACGCAAAGAACCCGTCCGGACGTACCGGACGGGTTCTTTGCGTCTGCCAGATTCAGCAGTAGTAGAGGAACGAACGCAGGCGGCTCCATGCAGTTTCATCCCAGTCATTATCAAGGGAAATCTGGAACAGCGGAGCCCGACAGGCATCGTGCAGGCCGCGCATATCCAGAATCATAGCGGTATTTTCATACCGGGGTGCAAGGGTCAGCACTGCATTGGTACGGCTAGAAAGCTCCACGGCCTTGGCGTACCGATATCGACCGTTCCCGCCTGAAAAATTCGGCAAGGCAGAGTCCGCAATGAGGAACAGTGTTCCAGCGTCTTCCGCAAAGGCACTGTGCGCTCCAAGTTCATTACCAAGGGTCTGCATCTGCCTCTGCATCTGGTCAAGCCAACCAGCCGATGGTTTGTTTTCATCCAAATTGTCTTTCCACAGAAACCAGAGTGCCTCGCTGAGTGGGGCGCGAAGCACCTGTTCGCCTTCGGCTTCCAGCTCGGCAAGTACGCCGCTGTCCAGTTCTGTCAGGCAGAGCGGCGTACCAACAGCGGCAATGCGGCGGCCTTTGGTGAGAAGTGCGCCGATCTTTCTCGCCGCTGTGTGCAGTTGCTCCCAGCCGGGCAGAGCATCCCACTGTGCCGAAATGTCTGCACGTTTATCTGCCGGAGCAGCATAGAGGATATCTCCCGCCAACAGTGCGCGGAAGAGTGCGTCACAATTCTGCGCCATTTCGGGCAGTGTTTCCAGCATTGGGCTGACAAGTTGAGCATTCTGCTCTTTTCTGCGGTCCAACACAGCACGGATGACACGGGCGTACTGACCGTCTGCCTCCGCACCCTGCGTCTGCGGAATTAGGAACTGCGCATGTGCGTGGTCGTTTTTACGCTCGGCAAGGATACTGCCCAGCAGTGCCGGGAAAGGCAGGTATTCTTTTGCACTCGTCTCCGCTCGGCCAAGGCTCAGAATATCGTCCGTCAGGTGCGGCAGCTCGTAGGGGTCTGCCCCTTGCTGTTTGAAATATGCGGCCAGATAGGGCGTATAAGCACCCATCGCCGGAAGATAGAGTGGCACATTGGGGGATGGTGTCTGTGCCAGACGACAGGGGTGAATATCGACCTGCTCGATGTTGAAATCTGTCGGCAGAGCCACCGCCGGGCGGTGCTGCAGGCTGTTCAGGAACGCTTCAATGCGAGTGATGACACCCACATTGGAAAAATGCTCATCCACTTCGATTTGCAGGTAGGGTTTATCGCCCATCTCCTGCTTGAACAGGTGTGAGAGCATGGTGTCCGGGCCGCAGCCGTGGTTCGTCAGGTAGACAGCGTAGAGGTTCGGGTGGTGAGCAATCAGCTTTGCTCCGGACAGGATATGCTGCCCGAACGGATAATAAAGATTATCGTATTCATCGGAGATGTCCAGCGCATGACCGGGCAGGTGGCTCAGCGTGATGACTTTATAGCCGCGTTCCAACAGCAGTTCCGGGATGCCCATGTTCAGGATGGGGTCGGAAACGCCGTAGTTGCGGGTGATGAGCACCAACACTTTATCGTCCGGTCTCAGGGTTGCCAGCAGAGCTTTGCCCTGTTTTTCCACGGCGGCGGTATGGCGGCGCACCGCCATGGCACCACTGAGCAGAGCTTTGGCACAAAACGGTTTCGGGATTCCTAAAATCTTGCTCAGTCCCAGCATTGCAGATGCCATAGCTTCCTGCCCAAAATCGAGATCGAATACCGGACTGAGCAGAGTGATGCCCTTGCTCTCAATGTCCAGAGCTTTGGCAATGGATGCGGCTGCCGTCTGCATATAGACGCAGCCGTAGTTGTGTTTCACACGGCTCTTTTCGTGCTTCATCGTGTGGATGGTGGGCAGGAAGATATAATCTACTTTTTGGTCGATGAGCTGCTGCATATGGCCGTAAATAAGTTTGACCGGGTAGCAGGTCTCCCCTTGTGCGGTCTGCTGAGCCAGCCGGATCGTTTCCTCACTGGTGGGGTCAGTCAGGACGACATTGAAGCCCAACGAGGTAAAGAAGGCATTCGCCATCGGGAAGAATTTGTGGATCATCAACGCAAAAGGCACACCAACGGTCTTTTTACGTGGGTCGCGTTTACCGGTATAACCCTCCAAAAGCAGTTTGTCCGCCTGCTTGTAGAAGTCAATGTTCTTCTGGATCTCCGCGCTGCGGCTGTCCTCTGCGTCCTGTGCCGGGCTGTCAAATCCCACAAATCGGCTGGGTTCATCGCCCACCGCTTCCTGTGCCAGAAGAGCCACGCCATACGCACCACTGATGGAAAAGACCGGGCTGACCTGTATACGGTCGCCGTATGCGGATTGGAATGCCGCCACAATGCCGGGGTTGTAATCGACACCACCCTGCAAAACGATGTGCTGACCCACAGGTTTAGAACCAACAACTTTATGCAGATAGTTCTGTACGATGGAGCGACAAAGGCCTGCGGCAATATCCGCCCGTGAAATACCTTCAGCGGAAGCGGACGCAATGGCCGTTTCGATAAACACCGTGCACCGTTCTCCCAAGGATGCCGGATGTTCAGAGGATAAGGCTAATGGACCAAACTCCGCCAGTGGGATGCCCATACGGGCAGCTTGTTCTTCCACAAAAGAACCGGTACCGGCAGCGCAGATCTTGTTCATCTGAAAATCCACAACTTCACCGTTCTGGATGCTGATGTATTTGCTATCCTGTCCGCCGATTTCAAACACGGTATCGACTTCCGGCACCCAATGAGCAGCTCCCTTGGCTTGCGCAGTGATCTCATCCCGGACAGCATCTGCTCCGATGCGTTTGCCGATGCGCTCTCGTCCTGAACCGGTCACACCGACTGCGGTGAATCGGATATCACCAAACCGCTGACGAATACTTGCAAGGCCTTTGCGGACAGCTCCTTCCGGGTCACCTGCGGTGCGCAGATATTGAAAGTCTACCAGTTCACCGTCTGCACCGACCAGAACAAGATCGGTACTGGTAGAACCGATGTCGATGCCCAATGCGCAGCCACTTTCTGGAATGATCTTGGTAGCGTTTGGCTCCGCAAGGCTCGTGCCGGAGCGCAGTTCCAGTTTGGGCAATGTTCCGACCATGTGGTGTGTTGTTAGTGTACGGTCCAGAGAATCATTCAGTTGACGTAACGTGAACGAGCCGGATGCTTTGAGTGCAGCACCAAGAGCCGCTTCATATCGGGCAAACTCCGGAACGATGAGTTCTTTCTCACTCAACCCGAATATATCCCGGATGGCTCGGATCACGCCTGCATTGCAGGTAACACCACCGCAGAATACCACAGGTTTACAGATCGGCAGCCGCCGCACGATGGTCACCTTATAGTTCCGAATCATGGCATAACACAACCCCAACAGGATATCCGGCGTGGAAACGCCTTCCTGCTGGCGGTGGATGATATCTGTTTTGGCAAAGACCGCACACCGACCGGAAAGGCGCGGAACACTCTGTGCCTGCTCTACCAGCGAAGAGTAATCTCCCAGCCTGCAGCCCACGCGAGACATTTGGTCTTCAAAGAACGAACCTGTACCGCCCGCGCAGTGTTCGTTGACTGAAAACTGAGGTGCGCGGCTCTGCAAGTCCGTGATGAATCGCGCGCCCTGACTGCCAATTTCAATGACCGAACCCACCTGCGGAATGATCCAGCGCACACCCTCGACGATAGCTGGGATATCGCCTAAAGAGGGAATGGCTGAATCTTGCTCCAGCAGAGCCTCCGTGTTGCTTCCGGTCACACAGAGTGAAAACGGAGTATCCATCGCCAGCTCCAACGTGGAAAGACCTTTTTTCAGGCAGACAAAAGGGTTGCCGTGATGCACCGCCATCCACTGCTTTTCAATTTCTTGATTTTTCAACAGCACCAACTTGACCGTTGATGTACCGATATCTATTCCCAACGAAAGCATTGTGTCACTCCTTCGATATCAACCCTGAACGTTATAGGGTTTGACATTTCAAACTTTATACCGTATAATAATGATGCCTTTTAATTAGACATCTCTAACCAAGAGTTTAACACAACTACCTCGGAGTGTCCGTTGTTATGGCAACGGCAAAGTAAATTTTAAGATGGAGCAATATTATTCAATTTTACAGCAATGCGGCATGTTCAACGGCATCCAGCCACGAAAATATAGGGAAGTCCTTAGTTGCTTGAATGCGACTGTCCGTGAATATCCTCGTGGTGCGCACATCGTCGAGCTGGGTGAGCAGAGCCACAATACGGGTGTTCTGCTGGATGGCACGATGGAAGAATTTTTGTATGATGAAAATGGCAATCAAATCAGCGTCTGCCGTTTTTGTCCCGGAGAAGTATTTGGTGCAGAACTGGCCTGTACTGGCTGGACGGCAAGTCCGGTCTGTCTGCGTGCCAGTTCGGACTGTACCGTAATGCTGCTGGATTTCAGCGCATTGATGTCACAGAAGACGCTGACCTGTCCCTGCCGGATGCAAGTCACAGCAAATCTTATGCAGGATATGGCGCAGCAGCTTCTCTTTTTTAACACCAAAGTGCGTATTTTAGCACAAAAACGGCTTCGAGATCGTCTGAAGATTTATCTTCAAACCTTGACACCCGATGAAAAAGGCTGTTACAGTCTGCCCTACACCCGGACAGAACTGGCAGATTTCCTCTGTGTGGACCGCAGTGCTCTTTCCCGTGAGCTGTGCCGGATGCGCGATGAGAGGATCCTTGATTTTTCCGGTGCAAAGATTCACCTGTTGAACCCAACGTTTTTGTATGGTTGGAACTGACAGCACTTCTAAATCTATGAAAAAATTGTCTGCCGAATATTTTTGTTCGACAGACAATTACTTTTTAATCTTCTAGTGTACGACTACCGGACACATTCTTCAAATATTCCTTCGGGTCGCCGTTCAGAATCAAATCCGCATAGCCCAGTGGGTCATTGTAGATAAGGTAGTCCAGTTCTGTCTGCTGCGCCATGGTCACATCCAGTGCATCCTCAACCCCGGTACAGTCAATGGAAATTTTTCTCCCATCCCGGAGCAGCAGTTCCACGCAGCCAGTGTCCATGTTGAACTTGCAGGCTCTTGCATCATACTTCATAATCGTGTCCTTTCCGCCTTACGGCACTCTCACAGTGGTCTGTCGTGCTTTCTTATGATAAGGTCTAGGACGTTTTTCGATGGAAGCAAGGGATT
>ERZ1027036.1468-NODE-1468-length-10417-cov-6.880622_pt1 | contig 10417 bp, 8 predicted proteins | sample MGYA00519441_ERZ1027036 | MGnify/ENA primary metagenome ERZ1027036 (study PRJEB26926, sample SAMN06164792) | human gut metagenome | biome: ENVO:00009003; feature: ENVO:2100002; material: ENVO:00002003 | host: Homo sapiens | place: USA | collected 2012 ... | reverse complement strand
GTATAAAGTTGGTCATGGGTCTGCGGGGGTTCTCCGGGTGCTGGATGCCTGCGGCTTTGCCGGCCTCGATGCACCGGAGCAGCCAGGCCATGTTGCGGCCCAGCTCCTGCATCACGGCGCAGCCCTCGGCGTCCTGCAGCACCTGCTCCGGGTTCGAGCCGTGGACCATCGGCCAGTAGGAGCCGCTCACCAGCGGCATATGGAAGAACTCGGGGTACTTTACCAGCTGGTCGAGGGTGGTCGTCGTACCGGCGCGGCGGGCCGAGCAGCAGATGGAGGCGGGCTTGTAGGCCAGATATTTGCCGCCTGCGTAGGCGAGGCGGTCCATGAAGCTGGTCATGTTGCCGGAGGCAGAAGCATAGTGCACCGGCGTGCCGAAGACGAAGGCGTCGGCGGTCTTGGCCTTCTCGATGGCCTCGTTGACCACGCCGCCGAAGACGCAGCCCTTGCCGGCGGCACAGCCGCCGCAGCCGATGCAGCCGCCCACGGGCTTGGTGCCGACGTTCAGGATCTCCGTCTCGATGCCGGCAGAGTTCAGCTCTCCGGCGATGAGGGTCAGTGCGGTATAGGTGCAGCCCTTTTCGTGGGGGCTGCCGTTGATGAGCAGGACTTTCATGATGTATACTCTCCTTCTTACGCCCGAAAAAGCGGCGTTCTGGGATAATTTTAGCACATTCAGGCCCGGAACGCAACGAATCTTGGCGCTGCCCTTGACAAAGAGCGGCGGTATGACGATAATATGAAGTTACGACAACAGGAAAGACCAAAGGAGGCCAAAACATGCGAGTCATTGCAGGAGAAGCCCGCGGCAGACGGCTGGAAGCGCTGCCCGGCACGGATATTACCCGCCCCACCCTCGATCAGGTGAAGGAGGCGATGTTCAGCATCGTCCAGTTCGACCTGCCCGGTGCCCGTGTGCTGGACCTGTACGCAGGCAGCGGCCAGCTGGGCATCGAGGCGCTGAGCCGGGGCGCTGCCCGGTGTGTATTTCTGGATGAGAACCGCGAGGCCGTCGGCATCGTGATGAAGAACTGCAAGAGCTGCGGCGTCTTTGACCGCAGCCGGGTCAACATCGGCGAGGCAGCGCGCTTCCTCTCTGCCTGCCGGGAGCAGTTCGATCTGGTGCTGCTGGACCCGCCCTTCCACAGCGGCACGCTGGAAAACATCCTCCCCCTCGTGGACAAGTGCGTCGCCCCCGGCGGCATCGTCATCTGCGAGAGCGAAACGAAGCTCGTCCTCCCCGCTGAGGTGGGCGGCTTGCAGCTGAAAAAGCAGTACAAGTACGGCAAGGTCCTGCTCTGGAAATATGGCAAGCCGGTGGCAGACGCCGCCGAGGAAGAAGGAGAAGCCTGATGAACGTCAACGAGCTTTTGGATACCATTGAGGATCTGCTGGAAGAGAGCACGGGGATGCCCCTCTCGGGCGGCAAGCGCATCGTGGATGTGGAGCAGATCCGGGATTATCTCGACGACATCCGCGCGAACCTGCCGGTGGAGCTGCGGCAGGCCCAGTCCATCGTCAGCGACCGTGCCCAGCTCATCGAGTCGGCCAACGCACAGGCGCAGGCCATCGTGAAGAAGGCCGAAGAGCGTGCCCGCATCCTTGTGAGCGAGGCCGAGATCGTCCGCGCCGCCCAGCAGCGTGCGTCGGAGATCGTCTCCGCCGCCCAGACCGAGGCCCGCACCGTCCGCCAGACCGTGACGGATTACTGCGACAATATGCTGAAAACCACCGAGGAGACCATGGCCGAGAACGCCGCACAGGTGAAAAATGTCCGTGCGAACCTGCGCCAGACGCCCCGCCGCGGCGCATAAGAGGGCTTCCAAGTCCCTGCGAGTCAAAGTGACGATTCGCAGGGGCTTTTTTTGTGCGATTTTGTAGGAAAAAAGCGAAGGAAAAAACTTGCATTCAGCGCTGTGATTTGCTACAATAAAATAGAGTCGTCAGGTATCTTGACAGCACTTGAACGGGACAAACTCCCGGAGAGATGTCCGGCGTATCGGACGGCTCGGAACACGAAACGAAGGGAGGCTGGGCACGATGACACAGAAAGAAGAGATGGCGCAGTTCGACCCGGCCTCGTTTGAGCATATCCCCGTGCTTCTGAACGAGTGCCTCGACGGACTGAACATCGACCCGGCAGGCATTTATCTGGACGGCACGGCGGGCGGCGCGGGGCACTCCCGCCAGATCGCCCTCCGCCTCGACGGCACAAAGGGCGGGCGGCTCGTCTCGCTGGATCAGGACCCCGACGCGGTGCAGACCGCCCGGGCGCGTCTGGCGGGGCTTCCGGCCACCGTGGTGCAGATCAATTTCCGCTATGCCGGACAAGCCCTCGAGGGCCTCGGCATCGAGAAGATCAACGGTGCACTGCTGGATCTCGGCGTTTCCAGCCATCAGCTGGATGACGCGGCCCGGGGCTTTTCCTACCGGGCGGACGCTCCGCTGGATATGCGGATGAGCCAGCAGGGAGAGACGGCGGCAGACCTCGTGAACACCGCCAGCCGGGAAGAGCTTGCCCGCATCCTGCGGGACTACGGCGAGGAACCCTATGCATGGCAGATCGCCGGGCATATCGTGGAGGCTCGGGAGACGGCCCCCATCGAGACGACCTTACAGCTGGCCGACATCGTGGCCAGTGCCATGCCGCCGGCAGAGCGGCGCAAGAACAAGAACCCGTCGCGGCGCACCTTTCAGGCGCTGCGCATCGCAGTCAACCATGAGCTGGACGCTCTGGAGGAGGGGCTGGACACCATCTTCGACCACCTCGCCCCGGGCGGAAGGCTGTGCGTCATCACTTTCCATTCGCTGGAAGACCGGCTGGTGAAGAACAAATTCCGCCGCTGGTCCACGGCCTGCACCTGCCCGCCGGAGTTCCCGGTCTGCGTGTGCGGCGGCAAGGCGAAAGCAAAGCTCATTACCCGAAAGCCTATCGAGGCCGACCAGCAGGAACTGGAGGAGAACCGGCGGAGCCGTTCTGCCCACCTGCGCGTTTTGGAAAAGCTCTGAGCCGGACAGGGCACCGCTCAGGGTGAGAGGAGGAGATCACTATGGGTCAGCCAGCCTATGATATGTCGTCTGAGGTGCGCCGCAGAAAAGCACCTCAGACGCAGCGCAAGGTCGCGCTGCGGGTGGAAAAGGGCGGCAAGCGCCGTCTCAACCCAGTCCAGGCGGCCATGCAGCATCTGCTTCAGCTGATCTCGATGGCACTGCTGGCGGGCCTTGCGGTCAGCCTGCTCTGGAGCGAGGCCCAGCTGGTGGAGGTCAACGACCAGATCCAGAAGGCCAAGGCAGAGCTGGTGAGCGAGCAAAGCCAGTACACCTACTACAACAGCGTCCTCAACAGCAAGACCAACATCACCAGCGTGGAAGAGGTGGCCGGTCGTCTGGGCCTGATGAAGATGGACCAGAGCCAGATCACCTACATCCGCCTCGACAGCGAGAGCGTGCTGGTGCGCAGGGAGTCGGCTGTCCACCAGTGGACGGATTTTCTGCACGACGGCGCAATGACCGTTCTGGCCTCCGTCGGCAGCATAAAATAAGCAAACAGACAGAAAAGCGTGCGGCAGCGCACGCTTTTCTGGTTTCTGCAGGAGAATACCATGCAAAACAAGCCCTCCAAAAACCAGCACAGGAACGTCTACTACCGCCTTCGCCGCAGCGACCCGCACGAGCGCCTCAGCGCACGGCTGCGGCGTTTCAGCTTCGGCGCGGCGGTATTTTTTGTCATGGCGGCTGCGGGCATCGTGACCTACAGCCTGTATAAGATCCAGATCGAACAGGGTGCGACCTTTCGCCAGTATGCGGCCGAGCAGCAGCTGCTGGACAGCACCATTCAGGCGACGCGGGGCGAGATCTACGACGCCTCCGGCATTACGCTGGCCTCTACCAGCGTAGTATGGACCATCTGGGCCGACCCCAGCTATTCCACGGCCCTCTTCACCAGCCAGACCGCCGAGGAGACGGGCGAAGTCCTCAAGACGGTGGACGAGACGACGCTGGCTGAGGTGAGCCGTCAGATCACCCTGCGGCTGCTCTCCGGCGACGGGGAGAGCCTTGACCGCGTGGACACCTCTTCGGCGGAGTACCAGACCCAGTACCAGACCGTCCACGACGCGCTGGCGAAGAACACCTCCTCCTATCAGGTCCTTGCCACCAAGGTGAACAACGCCGTCAAACTCTCCATCGAGAAATATGTCAGCACCTACAACAAAGAGCACACCAAGGCCAAGACGCTGGAGGACGGCACCACCGTCCGGAAGGGCCGCATCTCCGTCTCCTCGTCCAAGAGCTTCCAGCGGGATTACCCCTACGGCGCATTCGCTGCGTCGGTGCTGGGCTTCTGCAACGGCGATGGCGAGGGTTTCTATGGGCTGGAAAAGTCCTACGACTCCACCCTTGCGGGCGTCAACGGCCGCACCATCACCCGCCGCAACGCCTACGGCAACGCCATCGCCGACGCCAACGCCACCACCTATGCCGCCAAGGACGGCTCCAATCTGGTGCTGTCGCTGGACGTCAACGTGCAGGAGGTGGTGGAGCGCTACCTCAACGAGGCGGTCTACGCCAACAACGTCGAGAACCGCGGTGCGGCCATCGTCATGAACGTCAAGACGGGTGCCATCCTTGCAATGGCCTCCAAGCCCGACTTCGACCCCAATGACCCGCTGGATTTCAGCGCGAACCTGACCTATCTGAGCGAGCAGGTTCAGGCCGAGCCGGAGATCTATACCATCTACCTCAAGGACCCGGACGACCCCCAAAAATTCCTGCTGGACGAGAACGGCAAGAAGGTCCCCGACCAGGACCCGGACTACACCGGCACCTACCGCGACATCCAGTGGAAGAACAAGGCCATCACCGAGCTGTACTACCCCGGAAGCGTCTTTAAAGTCATCACGGCGGCGATGGGGGTGGACTCGGGCAAGGCCACCTATTACACCACCCTCAACTGCTCCGGTGCTTACGGCGTGGCGAAGGAGACCTACCACTGCGCCGGAAAGAAGTCTCACGGGGTCCAGAACCTTGCCGAGGCCCTCCGCAACAGCTGCAACATCTACTTCATCCAGCTGGGGCAGCGGCTCGGCTCCAGCGTCTTTTATGACTACTTCGACGCCTTCGGCTTCACCGAGCGCACCGGCGTGGACCTGCCCAATGAAACGGGCATGATGAAGTATTACACCAAGAACCAGCTGGGGGAGGTCCAGCTTGCGTCCTCCGCCTTCGGTCAGGCCATGGCCGTGACCCCGCTGCAGGTCTGCACCGCCATCTCGGCGGCGGTCAACGGCGGCTATCTCGTCACCCCCCATGTGGTGGATAAGATCACCGACCAGAACGGCAATGTGGTCGAGGAGGTCGGCGCGAACGTCCGCCGTCAGGTCATCAGCGAGAGCGCCAGCGAGACCATCCGCCAGATCATGGAGTACGAGGTGGGCGACGGCTCCACCAGCGGCGGCGGCTCCAACGCCTACGTCGCAGGCTACCGCATCGGCGGCAAATCCGGCACCTCCGAGCAGCTGAACATGGAGCGCCGCGCCGACGGCGACTACAAGAAGGTCGCCTCCTTCGCGGCGGTCCTGCCCGCCAACGACCCGGAAATTCTGGTCTATGTCATGCTGGACGACCCCAACAACGCCCGCACCGACTACTCCTCCATTCTGGCCGCGCCTGTGGTCGGCAACATCATCAGTGAGATCGCCCCCTATCTGGGCATCGCCACCGACGGCATCGACCGCAGCCAGACCACCGTGAAGGTGCCCAACCTCGTGAGCAAGGAGTGGAGCAACGCGCAGGTCGCCCTGAACAACAAGGGCCTCAAGCACCAGCTGGTGGAGAGCGAGAGCAGCCAGACCGCTGCCGTCGTCACCTACCAGTACCCCCATGCAGGGGCGGAGGTGGCCAGCGGAACCACCATCTATCTGTATACCGATACCTATTCCGGCAGTCACACCGAGGTGCCGGACGTCAGCGGCAAGAGCGCCGACTTTGCCCGTCAGATGCTGACTGCCGCCGGACTGAACTGTCAGGTGGCAGGGGAAGGCAACGGCACGGTGCAGAGCCAGAGTGAGGCTGCAGGCGCCAGTGTCCAGAAGGGCACCGTCGTTACCATCACCTGCGGATAATGGAGGGAGGCTCTCCTGAAGGGAGAGGCTTTCGGAAGTCGTTACATCATCTTAATAAGGGGAGAATGATCTATGGAACATATTGCAGCAGATCTGCTTTTGAAGGGCCTTGCCCCCGAGGGCTTCGCCGACGGCCAGCCCATCGGCCTTGTGACCACCGACAGCCGCGAGGTCTGCCCCGGCTGTATCTTCGTGGCTTTTCCGGGCGAGCGGTTCGACGGCCACGATTTCGCGGCCAAGGCGCTGGAAGAGGGGGCAGCCTATGTCGTGCTGAACCACCCGGTGGAGGGGGTCCAGGCAGAAAAGGCGGTCATCAGCCCCGACAGCTACCACGCCATGATGGTCATGGGGGCGAACTACCGCAGCCAGTTCCACCCCAAGGTGGTGGGCGTCACCGGCAGCGTGGGCAAGACCACCACCAAGCAGATGACCTATGCCGCCATCGCGGGCTTTGGGGATACCATCAAGACCGAGGGCAACCAGAACAACGAGCTGGGCCTGCCCCGCACCCTGTTCCGCATCGGGAAGGAGACCGAATACGCCGTGGTGGAGATGGGCATGAGCCACGCAGGCGAGATCGAGCGTCTGGCCCGCTGTGCCCGGCCCGATGTGGGCATCATCACCTGCATCGGCGTGTCCCACATCGGCAATCTGGGCAGTCAGGAGAACATCTGCAAGGCGAAGCTGGAGATCTGCGCGGGCCTTGCGGAGGGTTCGCCCCTCGTGCTGAACGGCGACGACCCCTTCCTCCGCAAAGCTGCTCTGCCCGGCCACGTCCGTCCGGTGTGGTTCAGCCTCGGCGACGAGAGTGCCGACGTCTGTGCCCTCAACGTCCGGCAGGAGGGGGACGGCATGGCCTTCACCCTCTGCGACAGGGCCGCAGGCCGCTATGAAGTGACCATCCCCGCCATGGGCCGTCACAACGTGGCGAATGCGCTGGCCGCGTATGCCGCCGCCACCCGTCTGGGCCTCGCGCCCGAGGGCGTTATCGCGGGTCTGGCCGATTTCGAGCAGACCGGTATGCGCCAGAAGGTGGTCCACGCAGGCGGCATGGATGTCATTGAGGACTGCTACAACGCCAACCCCGACAGCATGAAGGCCGCATTGGCCATGTTCAGGGAGTACCCCTGCAAGCGCCGCTTTGCCCTGCTGGGCGATATGCTGGAGCTGGGGGAGATGAGCGCCTCTGCCCACGAGGAGCTGGGCCGTCAGGCGGCCGGGGCCGGGCTGACCGCCCTCGTCACCTACGGCCCCGAGGCTGCACGGACGGCGGAGGCCGCAAAGGCGGCGGGTCTTGCCGACGTGGTCCACGTCGGGGACTACCAGCAGGCGGCCGACGCCCTGCTGGCCCGGATGAAGGCCGGAGACGCTTTGCTGGTCAAGGCCAGCCGCGGCATGGCGCTGGAAAAGGCGCTGGCCCTGTTCTATCCCGTCTGCGGGAAGTAAAGAAATACTTGGAGTATTATTATGATTCGTTTTGCCTTGATCGTCGCCTCGACGCTGGGATTTTTCCTCACGGCGGCGCTCGGGAATTTAATGACCCCGCTGCTCCGGGCGTTCCACGACCGGCAGCAGCCTCAGAAGGAAGCCGAGCCGCCCACGATGGGCGGGCTGTGCCTCATGACGGGCACGATGGCGGCGGTGGGCGTCGGCTGGACGGCGGCCTGCGTCGCCCAGCCTGAGCTGCTGGGCAGCGAGAACCTGCTGACCACCCGGCTGCTCATCGCCCTCTTCGGGGCGCTCTGCTTCGGGGGCGTGGGCCTCGCGGACGATATGGCCCGGCTGCGGCATCGCTCGCCGCTGGGGCTGCGCCGTCCGGTGCGGCTGGGGCTGGAAGCGGCCTCCGGCACGCTGGTGCTGGCCCTGCTGGGGCTGAACGACTGCCTGCCCGACGGGCTGGCCGTTCCGGGCCTTGGCTACTGCACCCTCGGGCCGCTGGCCCCGGCGGTCTGGCTGGTGCTCCTCGTGGCGCTGGCCGAGAGCGTCCGCACCGCCGACGGGATGGACGGCACGGTCTGCGGCTGCGCCTTCATTGCCATGCTGGGCCTCATGACGGCCATGACGCTTCTGGGCTGGTTCCCACTGGGCGTCCTCCCGGCGGCGCTGGCCGGGGCCCTGATGGCCTTTCTGCTCTGGAACTTTTATCCCGCAAAGCTCCGCCCCGGCGCGGTGGGATGCCAGTTCCTGGCCGGTGCGCTGGGCTGTGTGCCCCTGAGCATCGGCTGGCCCGGGCTGACCCTGCCGCTGGCTCTGCCCTACTGGCTGGAGGGCGGCATGGTGGCGTTGCAGATCGTCGTATGGAAGGCCTCCGGCGGGCGGCGGCAGCTGTTTGGCACTGCACCGCTCCACCACTGGCTCGAGAAGCGGGGCTTTGATCCGGTGAATATCTTTTATATCTTTGGAGTTCTGGCCCTGCTGGGCCTCGCGCTGACCTTGCAGGCGGCGCGGGCCAGCTGAGCGGCCCATAAGGAGGGAGTGCGGATGGCGACCATCCGAAGAAAAAAGTCTGAGCCGTTTGCCATCATCCAGAAAGACCCCGGCCCATGGCCGCAGGTGCTCATCAACTGGCTGGCGACGCTGGCGGTCATCATCGTGTTCGGGCTGATCATGCTGTTCAGCGCCAGCTACACCACGGGCTATCTGCGGATGGGGGACAGCTTCTACTACATCAAGTCCCAGATGTTCTGTCTGGGGCTGGGGCTGGGGGCGATGCTGCTCTTCTCCCGCATCGACCACCGCTTCCTGCGCAGGCTGGTCTGGCCGGGCTATTTTATCTGCATCCTCATGCTCATCGCGGTGCTCTTCAGTGCGCCCCTGAACGGCTGCCGCCGCTGGCTGCGTGTGGCCGGTGTCACGGTTCAGGTGTCGGAGATCGCCAAGTTCGAGATGATCCTGCTCACGGCCCATCTGGCCGCGAAAGCGCCCCATCTGGAAAAGCTCGACCCCTCCTCGCCCCGCCGGGTCCCGGTGCGGAAATGGCTCTACCAGCGCATCGTGCGGGAGCTGGTCATCCCGCTGCTGCCCCTCGTCCCGGTGGTGGGCCTGCTGGTGCTGGAGCCGCATATGTCGGGCATCGTCCTGACGACGGCCATCGTGGGCACCATCCTCATGCTGGGCGGCAGCGGCGGCGTCATCACATGGGCGTGTGCCGGCCTCGGCGCAAGCCTGCTGCAGACGCTGCTGGGGCATATCGACTCCATCCCCTACCTGCAGAGCCGCCTCGACGGCTGGACGCATGACCTTGCCAAGATGACCGACCAGACCCTGCAGAGCCTTTACGCCATCGGCTCCGGCGGCGTGACGGGCCTCGGCCTCGGCAACAGCATCGAAAAGCAGCTCTGGCTCCCCGAGAGCACCAACGACTTTATCTTCAGCGTCGTCTGCGAGGAGCTGGGCTTCGTGGGGGCTGTGGTGGTCATCCTGCTCTTCGTCCTCTTCCTCGTGCAGGGGCTGTGGATGGCGTTCCACGCCGAGAACCGCTACTGCTCGCTGGTGGGCATCGGCATCATGGCCCAGATCGCGTGGCAGGTGTTCTGCAACATCGCGGTCGTCACCAACACCCTGCCCAACACCGGCATCTCACTGCCCTTCTTCTCTTCCGGCGGCACCAGCCTCATCCTGCTGCTGGCCGAGATGGGCGTGATGATCAACATCGGCCGGGGCGGCGAGCGCGCCCGCCTCGAGCGGGAAAACCGCCGCGCCCTGCGGGAGCAGCAGGAAAAGAAACCGGATAACACCATTGTACTCAGACCCGATATGGGCCTCTGACCGTTCAAGGAGGAAATCATCATGCGTGTACTCATCGCAGCCGGCGGTACGGCCGGACACATCAACCCGGCTCTGGCCATCGCGGGAGCCATCAAAAAAGCCGACCCCGCCGCAGAGATCCATTTTGCAGGCCGGAAGGAGGGGATGGAGTACCGCCTCGTGACGCAGGCGGGCTATCCCTTCCACCACATCGAGATCACCGGCTTCCAGCGGAAGCTCTCCCTCAACAACATCAGACGGAACCTCATCACCCTCTGGAATCTGGCCCTTTCCGGCCCGAAGGCCAAGGCGATGATGAAGGAGATCCAGCCTGACCTTGTCATCGGCTGCGGCGGCTATGTCTCCGGCCCGGTGGTGCGCTGCGCCGCCAAGAAGGGCATCAAGACCGCCATCCACGAGCAGAACGCCTTCCCCGGTGTGACCAACAAGCTGCTGGCCCCGGATGTGGACATCGTGTTCGCCGCTGTGCCTGCCGCCCTGTCTCTTATACACATCTCCGAGCCCACGAGACAGGCAGAAATCTCGTA
>ERZ1027036.1467-NODE-1467-length-10428-cov-11.689675_pt1 | contig 10428 bp, 8 predicted proteins | sample MGYA00519441_ERZ1027036 | MGnify/ENA primary metagenome ERZ1027036 (study PRJEB26926, sample SAMN06164792) | human gut metagenome | biome: ENVO:00009003; feature: ENVO:2100002; material: ENVO:00002003 | host: Homo sapiens | place: USA | collected 2012 ... | reverse complement strand
AGGACGAGTACGGCAACACCCCGGCACAGCGGGCAGAACTGGACTGGCTGCTCTACAATAAGCCCTTGGAGTATACGCAGATGGTGCTGAGAGGGGAGATGGAGCACTACCTGTCGCTGGGGTGTGACCACGGCAGGCTGGAAGATTGAGCGTGCAAACAAAAATTTATAATCACTCACCTCTGTTGCCTAATTATCTGGTAGCAGAGGCTTTTCATGTTTTTTCTTGTTGATTGGCGTAACCTGTGCTATAATTATAGTGATTTGGTGTACATTTTTGTCGCTCGATTAAACGAGGTGCTTTATGAATCCATCTCCACTACGTTATCCAGGTGGAAAATACAAATTATACCCTTATGTTGCAAAATTGATTGAAATCAACAATTGTACCACTTACATCGAACCTTTTTGTGGTGGTGCTGCGATTCCTTTAGAATTATTATTCCACAATAATATAAAACGTGTTATTCTTAACGATTATGATTATTCCATTTATTGTTTTTGGGAAAGTGTCTTAACTGACACAGATGCTTTCAGCAAAAAAATTTTTGACACCCCTATAACCGTTAACGAATGGAAAAAGCAAAAGCAAATCAGGTCCACTTTTTCCCAACACACTCCGCTTGAAATCGGTTTTTCAACATTTTTTTTAAATCGCGTTAATCATTCCGGGATAATCGATAAGGCTGGACCGATTGGCGGCCTAAATCAAACCGGAAGTTATTCTATTGATTGTAGGTTCAACAAACATCGGTTGATCAATCAAATCGAAAAAATCGCTTTATATCAGCCTCAAATTTCTATATATAATCTGGAAGCTCTAGATTTTATCGAATCAGTAATACTGAAGACACGTCGTTCCTTTACCTTTTTTGATCCGCCATACTATAATAAAGGTCCCGTTCTTTATACTAATTTCTACTCTCATGATGACCACCAAAAACTCGCTGATGCAATAACTCATAATTTGCGAAATCGAAAATGGATTGTCACTTACGATAACTCAAATGAAATAAATAAAATGTATTCGAAGACAAAAAGCATTGAGTTTTCGCTTCAATATTCTTTGCAAAGCAAGCGCTTTGGTAGCGAAGTAATGTTTTTCTCTTCAAAAACATTAAGACCCTCGAATGAAGATAAATATATAAAAATCTTATAAGGAGGAACCACGATGTCTGGAAGTGAAAAAAGAATCAAAGTCTCTAATATTGCTAATTATTATGAAAATCCTCGTCACCCTATCGCTTCTGACGAATTTGACACCTTGAAAAAGCTTTTTGATTCTGTCGGTATCCCGCAAATGCTAAACTTGGCTTCAGATATTAAAGCTCACGGATTACTTCCATGTAATAGGATTGTCGTTGTTTATAGCGAATTCTTAAAAAAATATGTTGTATATGAAGGCAATCGCCGAGTTGCCGCTATAAAGCTTCTCCTGTATCCCGATACTTTTACATTTCTTGACAAGGCTACAATTGACAAAGTCAAGAAAATTGTTAGTGGACCCGGTGTAGACCTCTCAACTTCGCTTAATTGCTATGTCACTGATGAGACTGAAGCATTTTTTATTATGGAAAGGCTTCATTCCGGTGAGGATCATGGTCGAGGCTTGAAATCTTGGGATGCACGTGAAAAAGAAAACTTTAAAGTTCGTCAGGGGAACAAGCAAAGCTTGTCTAATCTGATATACCTTTACGTCCAGAAATATTGTGATGGCTTGGACATCACTACTATTTTACCCTTTACAACCATCCAACGAATTTTCAACAACCGAAAGGTTCGTACCAAAATCGGCCTCGATGTATCAAACGAAGCCACCTTTACTCCTGATAGAATCAATCTTGTAGTTGAAGCCTCAAAGTGGATTGTGGCTGAATCCGATAATTCTCAAATGTCCATCACACGCCTTTTTAATACATCTGATACTATCAGTGATAAACTCTGTCCTTGGATTGATACCTATCACTCCACGCACCCCGCTCCCACTTATGATTACAATTCTTCAGATGATTCTCTCACAGAGAATTCCGATGATACTTTGAAAGAACCTCCCTTTGCAAATGAATCTCATCCGAACTCTGCCCCACCTTCTTCTCCTGAGCCCTCGGTTCCAAAAGATAAAGACAACTCTCCCTCCGCTTCAAATTCGTCAGATCCATCAAAATCTTCCAGTGCCCCATCCCCAGTTCATTCACCAAGTTCCACTAGTTCCGGCGGCACTAAAAATCAGCCTTATTTCTTTCAGGGATTGGATTACAGCAAACTTGACCCTAACGATTCTACTTCTCACGGCGTATCAGCAGTCTGTCGAGAGTTACAGCTCTTTTCAGACAAGAAGCTCGTTTCAACTTATCCTCTTGCCTCTGCATTCTTGACTCGTTCAATCATCGAACAATCTATCAAATATTATTCTCAACAGCATTACATTCAGGGGCAAAGCAAATTAATCTGGACAAATATAGAAAGACTCTCTAAATTAAGCCAGATTATTGATAACTATAAGAGAAACCTTGCAAATTATATTACCGATACCACTATTCGTGACTATTTCACGGCATTATTTGACAATTATAATGATACTGTAAATCCTTTAAATTGGGTCGTTCATCGTCCGTCTGAATTTCAACTCGATGCATCCACGTTAATTGAACTTCCCCGTAAGGGGCTTTTGACTGTTATCAATTACTTTCTGAGCGCTTAAAAAGGTGGCACTTGCTCTTCAACCAAGAGGCAAGTGCCGCCTTTTTATAAATCCATCATTTCCTCAATACGGTGTTCCGCCAATTCTCTCACAGCATCTATACATCCCTCCGTATCTTTCAACACTTCTTTCTCCCAGAAGTGGATAACATACCAGTCTTGCGCTCGCAAAGCCTGATTATCCCGAATATCTCGTGCGATATTTTCCTCGATTTTGGCTATCCAGTACTCCCGGTTACGTTTCAGCTTCGGCTTGCGTTCTTCCCAGTTCTGCCCATGCCAAAACTCACCATCCACGAAGATAGCGATATTATATCTCAGGACGGCAATGTCGGGAGAGCCGGGGAGACGCTTATCGTTCAGCCTATACCGAAACCCCAGATGCCACAGACGCTTCGCCAAAAGCACTTCCGCCTTGCCTTGCTTCAGGTGGACACGAGACATCCGCTTAGATGTTTCCGGGGTCGTATCATATGATTTTGGATGTTTCATTTGGTTTTATCACCGTATCTGAGGTGTTACATCCTCATAAACGATACTATTATCGACGCAGATGTACCGTAAAAGCTTCAGCCGATTCCATTGTTTATTGCGGACAGGATGACTTCCAAGCGTATAGTACCGTCGTACAACTTCTCGATAGTACTCGTCCAGATCATCCTCATAATCTGCTGCGATGATACAGGCTTCTATCATTTCATAGTCACCATACGCATATTCTGTACACACCCAATCAACGTATTTCAAGACTTGGTCTATCGTCGACTTTTCTGCCTTATCTTTCTTTAGTTCAATGGTCAAATATTGGCACGGGATCCTTGTCCCCTCCAAATATCTCGCAGCAAACACATCTATCTTGTCCATATAATTGATTGGCTTGAACGGAGATGCTACCACTTGATGGGACACATAATCCCATCTGCCAAGACTCGGGATTCCCTCATTACATAAGTCATAAACGACCGATACCTCTAGGGCCATTTCATGTTTCACCCTATCTGCTCTCACGCAATTGCGAAGCAAACTCTCTGGTTTGATCAAATATCGGTCCAACTCATGAGCACCTATCAAGTCATGCATATCTTCATTTCTTTCCCAAACACGCTGACCTGTTCGCATTTCTTGCTGATGCCGAAGCAATAATATCTCTTTCAGGGACTCGTTTTCTTCATCGCCCAATTTTATAAACGAGACATTCCAAAAGGCACGAAGCATCTTGAACGTATTCGGTTTGTAGACCAGCACCTCATCGGTGTCGATTCCTTCCTCAAAAAAGTACGGCGATGCCTTAAAAGTGCACAACCATCGGTACCAGACACTATCCTCACCAGAATCGACCAGCAGGTCATCCCTCACATCTGCGTAATCGACCGCTGCACAAGTTGATGAACCCGGAAAATTTGAATACTTGCAATCTGGGCCGACTGCAACTAATTCTCCGATACCATAGATTTTACGCTCACTAAAAAAGTAAACATTGTCTCCCGGTTTCATGGACACATAATCCGCCAGCGTCGCCTCAAACGGCCTTGAAGCCAAACTGTTCAACCGGGTCGCATAAACCCCTCGTTCTGCACAGATCTTTATTATCTCGGTATCCCCGCCGATAGCAAATACATATCCTGCCATTTTATACTTCCTTTATCTGCTCCGCAACATAAGTGCTATTCAACCAGAAGCATTGCTTTGTCATCTCACCGCCCATTGGTAACGGTGCAGTATCCATACTGTTTACGCCATGAGGTCGAACATGAGCCACATTACTCTCAGATGCCTTTGGGAGATTATTACAATTGCGACCTCTGGAATCTTTCCAAATATGGACCCCCTCTCGCAGTATATCCACGGTGCGTTGCCATACACGATGTACTTCTTCTAAATCTTCAACTGGAATATTCCAGAATTTTATGCTTCTAAAGTAATATTCTCCATCATCTTCTCTTTTGAAAACTATAAACAGAAATTTTGTTGGAGCCAAACAATTATACAGATCAGATTCTTCCCACTTTTCATTGACCATTTTACAAAAATCCATAGCAGGGAAAGACATACTTTCTTTTATTGTGTTGCCCGGTCCAATCGTTATCGTCTTCGGAACAATAGACGCCTTTTGGAACTCATCTGTGCTTGCCAGCCTACCTTTTAATCCAAGCATCGCTGCGACAAGGATTTCATTGATATTCTTTGCCATCGATGTTATCCCAAACTGTGCCTTCAACTCCGTGCGGCTCTTTCCAATATAGGGATGCAACATTTCTTCAAAGCGTTCTTCAAAAGTACTGGAATGCAACAGAGCCGGGTCTTTGATAATCTTCTCGCAGGGTTCGTCCCCGAAGATGTACCGCCGTAGGATCTGCGTCATGTAGCTGGACTTCAGCGAGTACGCCCGCTTCATGGCCGGGATAGGACTGAACGGCTGCGACCGGGTATCCTGCGAGTTACGGCCTTTCGGACACGCTGCCAGATACATGGTATCACCCTCACTGATCAGGTGTGCCTGTCCTGCCTTGATCTTGTCCATCAGGATCTTCCAGTCATCGCGGATGACCTCCAGATCCTCGTCCGGGAACTGGAACAGCACTGCCTTGTCGATCGTAAAGTCGACCTTGGGCACCCCATCCCGGTGCTCATAGGACATCAGCAACATACAAGCGCATTTCATCCAGAATGCACTGGTCTCAAAGGTCTTGTAGTATTCTTCATCATAGTTCAGCATATCACAGACCAACCGTTCCTTGGCCTGAATGCCACGAGGGGTCTGCCGATAGGGTGTCACCTTCAATTCGACGCCCGCTTCCTCAAAATCGGGAGCCGGGTTGCTATTGGGCTTATACCCAAACCAACTTTCCTCCACAACGGTACCGATAGCACCTTTGCCTGTTGCGATGCGCCCAGTCTTGTCGATCTCGCCCAGCGTTTTACCGACTGCTTCCTGCCCACGAGCGAGAACTTCTGCCTTCGTTTTGTACTTCCGCTGCTCCATGATTTACCCTCCAATTTTAGGGGTTGATCCCTCGGTAGGTTTTTGCTATAATAATGGTGAGAAAACGGTCAAAATCACAAAAAGTGGTTGATCTTTTCCTCAAAAAAGTGTATACTTAGGTTTAAGTATATCACAGAATGGGGTGTTATGAAAGTGTCAGCAAATAGCGATATTCGTGTTGTGGAGCTATTTGCCGGCGTCGGCGGCTTCCGCGTTGGATTAGAGCGTTGTTCCGAAAGATTTAAGACGATTTGGGCAAACCAATGGGAACCCGGCCAAGCTGGTCAATGGGCTTATAAGTGCTACGACAAAAATTTTGGCGAGGATTCCCACTGTGTGAATGCAGATATCGCCACCGTGATAGACCAAGTGCCGCCGCACGACCTTCTGGTGGGCGGATTTCCCTGTCAGGACTACTCTGTTGCCAGCACCGGTGCTAAGGGCATCGAGGGTAAGAAGGGCGTTCTCTGGTGGTCCATCTATCAAATCATCCAGAAGAACCATCCCAACTACGTTCTGTTGGAGAATGTAGACCGCCTGCTGAAATCTCCCGCGTCCCAGCGGGGCCGTGATTTCGGCATCATCCTGAAGTGCTTGCAGGAAGAAGGCTATGGCATCGAATGGCGTGTGATCAACGCCGCAGAATATGGCTGCGTCCAGCGCAGACGGCGCACCTTCATCTTCGCATTCAAGAATACCACCAAGCAGTATGAGCATATGACCTCGTGTTTCTCTGAGGACACAAAGGACGGTCGTGTCTGGCTGACGCAGGAGGGCTTCTTTGCCCATGCGTTCCCGGTGCATTCTGAGGTCGCAGACCCCAAGAAAGTGACCACCGTCGATTTCAACGAATATACCGACACCGTTGACGTAACGAACCGTTTCAGAGCCGCTTTCTACAACAGCGGTGTGCTGTGCAACGGTAAGATTTTCTCTCTGGAAGCCGTCCCGAACGGCAAGGAGCCGATGCTGCTCGGCGAGATTGTTGTCAACGGCGATATCGACAAGAGTTTCTTCATCGAGGACGAGGATCTGGAGAAGTGGAAGTACATGAAGGGTGCCAAGACCATCGAGCGCACTTCCAAGACCGGCTACTCCTACACTTTTTCCGAAGGTCCCATTGCATTTCCAGACCCTCTCGACCGTCCCGGTCGTACGATGCTCACCAGCGAGGGCACCAAGAACCGCAGCTCCCATGCGATCACAGACCCCAAAACAGGGAAGTTGCGTATCCTGCTGCCGGAGGAGTGCGAACGCATGAACGGTTTCCCGACGGGCTGGACCGACACCGGGATGCCGAAGCGTCAGCGTTACTTCATCATGGGCAATGCCCTTGTCGTTCCGCTCATCACCCAGATGGGCAAGCAATTACTGGATATCTTATAACGAAAAACCAAGGCTGCACAGTCGGCCTTGGTTTTTATGCTTTTTTCGCCACGATCAAGAGGTGCCCTATCATGGAGCAGATCCGTGTTGTTGAGCTTTTCGCCGGGGTCGGCGGCTTTCGCCTTGGGCTGGAGCAGGCCTCCTCCTGCTTTCAAACTGTCTGGGCGAATCAGTGGGAACCATCCATGCGTTCCCAGTTTGCTTTCGAGTGCTACGAACGGCATTTCGGGCATCGTCCAGAACACGTTTGTCAGGACATCGTGACCTCCAAGGAAAGCATCCCTCCACACGACCTTTTGGTCGGCGGCTTTCCCTGTCAGGATTATTCCATCGCCAAAAAGGGCGCACGAGGGATAGAAGGGAAGAAGGGCGTTCTTTGGTGGGAGATCAACGCTATCCTACGAACACACAGACCTCGCTATGTCCTTTTGGAAAACGTAGACCGGCTCATCAAATCTCCGGCATGGCAAAAAGGGCGTGACTTTTCCATCATCCTGCGGTGCTTCTATGAAGCAGGCTATGCCGTTGAATGGCGGGTGATAAACGCCGCCGACTATGGCGAAGCACAGCGTAGGCGGCGTACCTTTCTCTTTGCCTTCCGAAACGACACCGCCCTGTTCCGAAAAGCTGCGGACCTCATCTGTGTGGAGGGTCTGAAGGGTGCCCATCAGTTGCTCCTACAGGACGGTTTCTTTGCCCCCATCTTTCCCTTGTATGGCTTTGAACGGAAATACAGCGAGGGATGGCTCGATGAGTTTCGTTACCTCGACTTGAAGGATCTGTCTGCCGCACAATCCTGCCACTTCTACACCTCCGGGCTCATGGTCAACGGACGCTTTTATTCCGTCGAGAGCATCCCCCTTCAATTCCCATATAAGCCGCTCTGCTCCGTGCTGGAGACCGCCCCACTTGCAGAGCGATATTTCCTTTCCGCCGCCGACATCGACCACTGGCGGTATCTCAAGGGCGCAAAGCAGGAGATTCGCCACCGCAGGAACGGTTCTACTTATTTCTTTTCGGAAGGCTCCATGGCGTTCCCCGATCGTTCCGACCTTCCTGCCCGCACGATGCTCACCAGCGAAGGCTCCGTATCCCGCAGCACCCATGTAGTCGCAGACCCACGAACGCAACGTCTGCGTACGCTAACGCCCATCGAATGCGAACGGCTCAACGGCTTCCCGGATAATTGGACAGCCGGGATGCCGGAACGACTGCGCTATTTTACCATGGGGAATGCGCTCGTCGTTCCGCTGGTCAAGGCTATGGGCAAGCGGATCAGCGCACTTGCCGAGGACGAGCAGCGCAGTTGATGGGCGTTTCTCTTGGGTTTCCAAAGGGGCCGCAGCACCCCTTTGGCACACGACTTTGCTTGCAAAGTCTAGTGTGTTACACCTTGGTTCCGACTGATGCGGAAAAGGGGCTGCGAGAGGTTCCGGCAAGCACCTGTTCTGTGGCAGAAGGATGCGCAGATGGGCGTGGCAGTTGACGGTCTTTGCCCACCCAGCGCAGGCTTGCAGAGGAACCAATGGTGTACGTTCTCCCATCCTGCCGCAGCAGCGTTTCTCCTATGAGATGCAGGGCAAATGATCAGCGTCTGTGCTTGCCCCGGTTGCCTGCAAGTGTCCCCGGTTTCAGCATTGCCGTTTTATAAAGGATCTTCTTTATCAGCTTTCTTTCATCCTCTGTCAGCTTATCGTAGTTGATGCCGATTGCCTTCAATGCTGTTCGGATCTTCTTTTCATCCGCAGACCCTTCAAGTTTCTGTGCATCCTCCAGTTCCTTCATCAAGTTATCGACCATTGCACCATCCGAAGTGGTCTTGTCCTTGCGGTGTTCCGTCTTGATGTTCTTCAGGATATCCACCAGTTCATCATACAAGACCCGGCCAAAGTACTCATCTTCATCGATCTGCCCCAGCTTCAAGGTGCTCATGTACAGATCGTTTTCATCTGCTGCATACTTCTTTTTCAGCATTTGCCGGGTCGCTTCCAGACCAGCATTGAGGTTTTGAATGTTTGCGCTGACATATCCATCCACATAGATCTCCAGATCGGTCATGAACCGCCGGAAATTCTCATGCACGATCAGTTCGCACAGCAGCCGATGATTGAATCTTCCATTTCTTAATACGTCCACTGCGCCATCGCTCAGATGCAAGTCCGAAAGGACTGCATCTGGGCGTTTTTTGTTTTCCGTCACACCCAGCAGGTAATCCGTGGTCACGCCATAGAACTCAGCCAGTGTTGTCACGGCGTAAATGCTGAGGTCGGTCACATCGTCGCTCTCATACTTCGACAGTGCCGATTTGGACAGACCCGTCTGCTCTGCCAGCGTTTCCAGCTTCAGATGCCGCTCCACACGCAGGTCTTTGAGCCGTTCTCCCAGCGTCAGCTTGATGTTCATGGTCGCACCTCCGATGTTTTTTGCACAGTATACCACTTCCGGCGTTTCCTGTCCATAAGCGTGGAATTTTGCAGTTTCTGCACCTGTTTTCCGACATTATGGATATACGGCACAGCGGCCATGGAGGTGCTATCCTATAGACAGAAAGAAAACATATTAACTCCCCGGCAGCGAACATATTAAGGGTTTCCCGCGAAAGCCCTCTGAAATATCTTTCATACCAGAACCTTGAGAACAGAATGACCGTCCGAACTGCCCAGACCGCCAAGACCTCCCATCGGGGGAGCGAGCGCCCTGCATGGGGCCGACACAGAGTCCAAAAAGATTTCCTGTCGGGAGGCAGCAAGGGAGACCGGCTTCACCGAGATTCCCACTTAGGGACCCCCGGTGACTTTGAACGTGGCAGGGATCAAAATGATCCGTGCCAAAACCTTTGACCAAAGGAGAAATTTTGAGCTTTCTAAGTATCGAGGTCTTGAATGAACTCCATTTCTTTTCCTAAGCTAATCCATTTTTCCTGTATATATTGAAAAGGACTATTTGTGTCTGGAAATTTCATCAACAATCCTTCTAAGAAGGTCGCATAGTTTCTTCTCAGCGGCTTTAATGACCTGTGCATTATTCTGTGATCCAATCCAGAATATGGGTAAAAATAATACCGAATATCAATAAAGCCAAGTGCTGACAAATGTACAAGGTATTCTTCGATTGCACAGCGGAGAAGATCTTCCTTGATTGGAAACTGGGGTTTTCCTTGCTTTTTCCAAATGTAGACAAACTTTTGATTCAGCAGTCCCTCCCGAGAGCCTGCAAAACAATAATATATTCTCGCACTATTCACATCGTCATATTGCCATTGATAGAACACTTTTTCAAATAAAATCGTTTGCCAGATCCTCCGGTCACAATTAAACACAACCTCTCCAAAGACTGGGATATTCAAAAAGAAAGGTATTT
>ERZ1027036.1462-NODE-1462-length-10453-cov-3.821985_pt1 | contig 10453 bp, 4 predicted proteins | sample MGYA00519441_ERZ1027036 | MGnify/ENA primary metagenome ERZ1027036 (study PRJEB26926, sample SAMN06164792) | human gut metagenome | biome: ENVO:00009003; feature: ENVO:2100002; material: ENVO:00002003 | host: Homo sapiens | place: USA | collected 2012 ... | reverse complement strand
GATGTGGGTTTTCAGCATCAACGGGGCAGACGTGGCAGCTACCGTAACAGTCGCCGTGTTGCACTGCGCAGCGGGCACAGCATTTACGGCCGGAGCCGGTTTCTTGTTCCGGGTCACGACATCGAGAGTTTCTTTCAGTTTTGCAACTGCTTCCTCGCCCTTTGCCGCGATATAGTCGGAAACATCGCCCTTTTCGGGGATTTCCGGCCACCAGTTATTCAGCTGCATAATGCCCGTGTTGTAATTCGTGGGCTTAAGTGCCTTGAGTGCTGCTTTTGCGTAGCCACGACCTGCACCATCGTTGTCCGGCAGGATGATAATCACCTTGTCGGAAAAGTATGCGACATACTCATTTTCCCAATGGGCGCCATTCGGCAGGCTGACCGCCGGGAGACCATATTTCGTGAGCGTGTCAACATCCTTTTCGCCCTCAACCAGAAAGACTGCTTCCGTCTTTTCCAGTACTGTTCCATTATACAGGGGAACATTCTTCGGTTTATGGTAGTCGTAGCTGCCGTCAGGTTTTTTGCTGCGCCAGAAGAAGGTTTTGTTCGTATAACGGACTTTCTCTGCAACGAGTTCTCCGTTTTTGTCAAGGTACTGGTAGATGGCGGCAACCTTCCGTTCCGGGTCAGAGCCTTTAGGCTCTGATCCGGAACTCCCACCATCCGGGAACAGGATACGCATCGTCAGCCCGATGGCCGCAAGAATATCTTCGACCTTGCCGCCACCGTGGTCACACATAAGAATGATGCCATCGGGTTTCTCGGTGATGTACAGGCTGGGTTCCTTCTCATCACGGAGCGGGCTGTAAGCCCGATAGGTGTTCTCGCCAACCTTCTTCACGCCTTTCAGGCGGGAGAGGATGGTCTGGAGGCGGTCACTTACGTTTTCATATACGATTTTCATAATTCAATTTCATAGCGCGCCATGTTTTCCTTTCATAATTTCTGTGCACGCTAAAATTATAGTGCCATATAGGGGAAACAACTATTAGCGTATAACGGCAGTATGCTGTAACTTTACCCGTATAGTGCAGTATGCTGTTAAAGTTGCAAAAAATAAGGAGCAGCTGCTTTCACAGCCACTCCTTAAAAGTGTATTTTTAGTTTTACAGATGCATTTGAATGATGCTCAGGCGGTCAATTTTGTAATTGGTTGTCCTACACGCCGTTTATGGCTGCTCCCGCAGTTCCTTATAAACCTCATGCAGGAACACACCCAGCACACGGTGCTTGATGTCATCATTGCTCAGCAGCAGGCTGAAGAAATCCTGATTCTGGGAAAGTCCCTCAATCAGCGCGTCATCTGTATTGTCGTAGAAGCTGAACTCGAAGTCCTGCTCGGTGTTGTTCTTGGCAGATGTCTTCAGCTTATCCGAATGCAGCAGCAAGTCCTTGATTTGCAGCATAACTTTCGTCATGGCGCTGCTATCATAGCCCTTGCCCGCGCGGGAGTTCACCTCGTCAATAATTTCCGACAGGTGCTTTACCTCATCCACGGTCAGACCAACATCGGCCCCGCTCAACTTTACGTTCGGTGCGCTGGCGTGGCGCTGCTTGTTGCCCTTATCGCCCTGACTTTCCTGCCAAAAATTCGTAGCTTGAATCTTATCTTTCAAGCTGATGCCGCCGCTGTTGCCAACGACCAAATAGGTCAGCAGCAGATTAACGAACACATATTTCTTGTGCAGTTCCGGGTCGCCAAAGCTGGAGGCCATCGACAGGAACTCATATAGGCGTACAAACCCACGACAGTTTTTGGTAAAAGCACGCTGGTGGTCCTCGTTGAACTGATTCTTCAACACATTCACAGCACGCTGGATGCACTGGTAAACCAGACGGTCCTCTTTGGCTGTGGTGCGCTTTCCTTTCGGGTTGTAGACGATGCTTGCAACCGTATCAACATCGCGGTCATCCAAAACATTGTAACCGTCAATCTTATTTTCCAGTTCGCGGAGCTGGGCAATCGTGGCGGTGTTGGACAACACTGTAGTAGTATAGAACGGTGCAAAGGCATCTTCCATTTCCTCTGCGTGGTTCACAAAGTCCATGACCACGACCTTTTTATCAAAGGGCGGGCATACACGGTTCAAACGGGAAAGCGTCTGCACCGCATTTACACCGCGCAGCTTTTTCAGCACATACATGGCGCAGAGCTTCGGCTGGTCGAAACCGACCTGATACTTATTTGCCACCAGCAGGACGTTATACTCGTCTCCGTCAAAGACTTTCGGCAGTTTATCCTCGGCAAAGCCGTTCATGCTCGGTTCGGTGTATTCGGTATCGTCAATTTTCACTTTGCCGGAGAATGCCACCAGCGCCTTTACATCCTTGTAATTATGGCGGGTGACATAATCCTCAAATGCCTGACGATACTTCACCGCCGCCTCGCGGGATGCCGTGATAACCATTGCTTTTGCCTGCCCGCCGAGTTCCTGCATGACAGTGGAGCGGAAATGCTCGACAATGATATTGACGCGCTGATTGATATTGTCATCAAACAAATCAATATAGCGTGCAATCTGCCGCTTGGCGGCAATCGTCTTCATCTCCGGGTCGTCTTCGATGGTCTTGTTCAGCTTGTAGTAGGTCTTGTATTCGATATAATTTTGCAGCACATCAAGGATATACCCCTCTTCGATGGCCTGCTTCATGCTGTACAGGTGGAACGGCTGATACACAGGGTTTCCGTCCGCATCAATGCTTTCACGACCAAACAGGCGCAGCGTCATCGGCTTGGGCGTGGCAGTAAAGGCAAAGACCGACACATTGGGTGCCTTGCCGTGGCGCTGGATTTCATTTTCGATAGCATCCTGCGCATCGGCTTCTTCGGGACCATCATTCTGCCCCAGCGTATTTTTGACCGCAATCATATCCTTGCCGGACGTGGACGAATGGGCTTCGTCAATGATAATGGCAAAGGTCTTGTTGTTCTGGTTCTGCGCCAGCTTCCAGAAATCCACATAGAGGAATTTCTGAATCGTGGTGACAATGATTTTATAGTTGCCTTTCAGCGCATCGGCAAGGTCTGCAGAGGTCTTTTTATCATCAATGGTGCAGACAAGGCCGCTCTTATGGTCGATACCCTTGATAGCATCCTGCAACTGGCGGTCTACCACCACACGGTCAGTAATGACCAGAACACTGTCGTAAACGATTTGGTTCTGCGTATCGTGCAGGGAAACCAGCCGATGCGCCAGCCATGCGATGGTATTGGTCTTGCCGGAACCTGCGGAATGCTCAATCAGATAATTAAGCTGTGTGCCGTTGTACTCGGCATCCGCCAAAAGCTGGCGGACGGCATCGCGCTGATGGTAGCGCGGGAAAATCAGCTTTTCTTTGACGGACTTTTTCCCTGTCAGTTCGTCCACGACCTGTTCACGCTGGATGAAAACGAACTTGGTAATCAGTTCAATCAGGCTGTCGCGGCGCAGAATATCATCCCACATATAATGCATCGGATAATCGTCCACACCGTCATCCAAGGGGTTGCCTTCCCCGGTGTTGACACCCTCTCCGCGTCCACGGTTGAACGGGATAAAGCGTGTGCCCAGACCGTCCAGCTTGGTGGTCATATAGCAGGTGTCGAGGTCCATGGCAAAGTTGACCAGAGCGCCCGCTTTGAACAGGAACAGACGGTTCTTCGGGTCACGGTCCTCAGAATACTGCTTGATTGCCATGCGGTAGTTCTGACCTGCGCTCTGGCATTTCAGCTCAAAGGTCGCAATGGCAAAGCCGTTGAGGAACACAACAAGGTCGATGCGCTGGTCATCGTTAATCCAGACTTCCTCCATGGTGGAGAAAATGTTGGCATTATACTTGGCGACAAGGTCGATGTTGTAATCGGTGGCGGGCTTACTGTACAGCAAGTCCAGATGCATATTGGAAATCTCAATGCCGGATTTCAGCGTTTCGATAAGGCTGCTGCCCTTGTTATCGATGCTCTGAATAATGAACTTGACGATGGTTTCCTCGGTCTGCCCGTTGTAGATTTTCCGCAGTGCCGCCATTGTGTCCGGCTGTGTCGTCTCCAGAAAGCGAAACAGCAGCTCACGGTCCATGGCCGTGGTGCGGTCATAATTCGTTTTGCATTTGCGCTCTATGTAGCCGTTATTATCAATTAAATAATCAATGATATAACGCTGATAGTCGCGCTCAGTTCCGATAATTTTCACGGAAACACCTTCTTTCTTTTTCCTCAAGCAGATTTTAGACGCTTGATTAGCTGCTTTGCAAAGAGTAGCGCTATCTGGTCACAGCTATACCTATTGGAAGGGATTCCCTGTATATCTGCTACGGAAGGATACTTTTCTTTTAGCTGTTCTGCTGTAATATTGTGCAGAATCGGCAAAATTAGCTTTTGCCCATTACGGTTTTGCCGATTAAGAAACTCATTCAGTTCTTTCTCTGTCCATTCACGGTCAAAGAAATTTTCAGAGATGACAATAATTGCAAATTCAGCCTTCTGCGTTCCATCGATAATTTTGTCTTTCCATTTGTCGCCCCACTCAAGCGATTCTTTGTCATAAAAAATATCAATGCCAAGCGTTCTCAAGGATTGATAGAGTTCTTCAACCAAATCTTCTTTATCTTTACTTGCGTGCGAAATAAAGACATCGTATTCTGGAAGGGTTCTTGCCTGATATTTCGGAACACTTACAGACGGAATACCGTTCATTTTGTCCACAAATGCACGGTCACTTTCTATGCTTTCCATGCAGGCAACGGCTTCACTAAATGCATTGGAACCGCGATGAAATAATATGGTGTATAGCCTATTTCCCAAGGGATGTTCTTGTAGGAAATTGTTATAGAAAATTTGAGCATCATTCATCCAGACATCCGCTTCGTGCTGGTGCTTGAAAATATCATCGTAGCTATCGGCGGCTTTATGTGCTTGTATTTCTTTTGCACGAAGTAAAAGTACATCCAATCGTTCTTCAAAATCTGCCATCATATAACCTCCTTTTTACCTGTCACATATTCGTAGATAAGAGACTTTTTGTAAGAATCAATAACTGTAAGCTGTTGCTTTTTGCTTTCAATTATAGATTCAATTTCTTTGCATTTGGCGTCAAGATATGCCGCGATGTTTTTTTGCTCATCAATCGGCGGTGCGACAATGTGCATCTTGGAAAGCTCACTATAATTCAAGCCTTGACGAACACCATTGCCCATATTGTACAGAACCTTCATAACATCATAGGCGTGCAAAAGGTAATGGAAATACTCCGGAACCACTTCTTTAGCAGCCTTTAATGTTACATATGCAGAAGTAATAATGCCATGTTCTTTAACAAGCCCTGTCCGCAGGCTACGCTTGTCATTCTGCAAATCTGTAAGCCGAAGAACAATATCTCCCGGTTCAATGATGTTATAGCCATTAAAGCTGCCCGGCAGAAGTCCCTCAGATGTATTGATGTCTTTCCGAATCACTTTTCCATAGCTGAGTGACAACAAGTTCTGCTCTTGTCCGAGATAGTTCTTTTTCTTTCTTTCGGCAAAATAATAATATAAGGGACGAACATCCCAATGGGCAGGAACATTTCCGACCCACTCAATCCCGCTATCCTTCATTTCCACATCCGGGTTCAGCCCCTTGGTGACAGCCTCGGTAATGACGGAACGCTTGTACTGCTCTAATGTTTCGATTTCTTTCTGAATGTCAGCAGAGAGGGCATCAATTTCGGAACATTGGGAATCAAGAAAGCTCACGATTTTTTCTTGTTCTTTCAGACAAGAAAAAGCAATATAAGAATTGTTCATTACTCCCATCGTTATAAAGCCCATTGTGGTTTCATGAATTTTTGCTTTGAGTGCATCGGTGAGGGCAGACAAATAGTAATACGCAAACTTTTTATTTAGATTGGAACTCAGTTTTGTTTTCCAAATGTGATAATGATAAATTACTTTTTCTCCAGACCATATAACCGGAGCATAAGACATTGACCACGAATACAGTAAGTCGCCATTCTCGCAATACTTATCCGGTGGCAATTCTAAACTTGAGGTATACCATGTAGGATTTGAAAACAGATTGCCAACTCTAAGGATGCGATACTTTCCATCTTCCTCAAATTCTGAATCGCTGTATGCTCTGCCATTGATTAACTGAATTTCATACTTCTGTTTGCAGCATTTCCAATCGAACGGGATTGTTCCAATCCACTCAATCCCGCTGTCCTTCATTTCACGCATAGTTCCACCACCTTACCCAAACAGCTTCGCAATGCGCTGGCTGACAGACTGTTCCAGTTCCGTGAACTGCTTTGCCAGTTCCTCACTGGGTACAGGCTGCTCGTACTTGTAGAAATACTGCGTGAACGGAATCTCTGCGCCCGTCTTGATAACAGGCTTCTTGGCATCGACCTTTTCTTCCCAGAAAGCCTTTGCGTCCGGCACATGGGGCAGAACCTCCCGCGCCATATATTCATCGATGGATTCCTCGTAAGGCACAAACTCGGTATCTTTGGAATCTTTATCGTAGAGTATCGCGCCGTGCTTATCCCGCTGGATTTCGGCGTTCTTATCCATCACGGACAAGCCATCCGCAATTTTGTCCAGCAGCTTTTTATCATCGGTCACTTTTGCCAGTGCCTTGCGCAGTACCGGCATAAACGCTTCCGGGGAAAGATAGATTTCATCCGAAACGGCGTCCTGCAAAGCAGAAATAATAGCCTCATAGACAGGCTTCTGTTCATACAACTTGTCCAGCTTCATTTTGTCCTTGACGGAAATCTGCGCGCCCTGTTCTTCCAGTTCATCGACCTTGGCGGGGTCATATACGGAATTCAGTGTACCGTCCGCCAGCATCTGCTCAACGCGCTCCTCCGTAATGGCATAGCTGCGCTGCAGCGGCTGCATGACCGTATACTCACGGTACAAAAATTCTTCGTTCTTGAAGATTTTGCAGTATTCGTTCTCTTCAAACGCCGTGTACAGCTTAACGATTTTGCTGCGGTCCTCCGGCAGCAGTTCGTTTTTCTTGTTGCCTGCCGCCTTGCGCAGCTTGTGGAAGATGCTGGTGGCATCAATCAACTGCACATAGCCCTTGCGTTCCGGGCGCTTGTTCTTGGACAAAATCCAGACATAGGTGGCAATGCCCGTGTTGTAAAACAGGTCCGTGGGCAGCGCGATAATGGCTTCCAGCAAATCCTGTTCCAGAATCCAGCGGCGAATCTGGCTTTCGCCGGATGCCGTACCGCCTGTAAACAGCGGGCTGTTGTTCTCGATAATTGCAGCACGACCCACCTTGTCGTCCATCTTATCAATAGCCGACTGCATGAAAATCAACTGGGAATCGCCGCCGCTCGGCAGACCTGCACCCCAGCGTCCCTTCTTGCCTCGCTTAAACTCATTGCGGACAGCATCCTCCTGCCCGGCCTTGGCGTCTTTTCCTGCCCACGGCGTGCCGAAGGGCGGATTTTCCAGCACGAAGCGCATCTTGATGTTGGGGAAGCAATCCTCTTTGAAAGTATCGGCATTGCGGAAGTTTTCAATGTTCTGCCCTTTAATCATCATCTCTGCCAGACCGACAGCGTAGGACTGAGGCATAAACTCCTGCCCGAACAGGCGCACATCGGCGCTGGGATTGTAATGCTTGATAAAGCTGTACGCCGTGCTGAGCATACCACCCGTTCCGCAGGCTTGGTCGCAGACAGTTACGACCTTACCATCGTCAAAAATATCGTCACACCCCTCGCTGATAAGCACAGCGACAAGGCACTTGATAATGTCACGACCTGTGTAAAACTGACCTGCGTCTACATTCTGATAGAACTTGCCAATCAGATGCTCGAAAATGTAGCCCATCTTGATGCTGTCATAGGTCTTAGGGTCCAAATCCAAATCGGCAAATGCCTGCACAACGCTGAACAGACAGCCGTCCTTATCCATCTTGTCGATATGGCTGAACATTTCAAGGCCATTGAAGATTTCCTGCACTTCGGCGGAGAAGCCTTGAATGTACACTTTGAAATTGGATTTGATGTTGTCCGGCTCGTTGCACAGTTCTTTCAGCGTGTAGGGCGAGGTGTTATAGAACTGATAGCCGGAAATGCGGTACATTGCCTTCGGCGGATAGTTCGGATTTTCTGCAAATTTGGCCAAAACTGCTTCCTTGTGCGGCTCCAAGGCACACTCCAAGCGGCGCAGAATCGTCATCGGGATAATGACATCGCCGTACTTATCCGGCATATAGGAGCCGCGCAGTTTGTTGGCGATGCTCCAAATAAAGTTTACTTCCGGGGTGACATCAATCGGGGATTCATCCCACAGTGCGTCAAAGGCAATTTTGTTCGACATTGTTTCCTCCGTTTGTTCCTCTCTCGAAAGATACTGCCTGTCTTTTTTCAACGGCTTCAAATCCAGCAAGACATGGCTGTATTCTTCCAGCCCGTAGCCTAACAGGTTTGGATATATGGATAAGGGAATTCCAAAATTGTGGAGATAGATTTCAGGCGCGACATCAGTTTCAACCGCAGGTGTGTTAATTTTTGCAGTTGTTATGCGGTCAACCGTTGTAAAATACATTTCCTTATGTATTGCGTATTCTTCGTGAGATTTTTCGTTTGGCTCTTGCGCCGCAAAATAGTTCGCCATCATCGCAGCACCGTACAAAACGCGGGCGCGAATCTTCTTAAAAGATGCTGCGCGTGACCACCGTGCAGATTTACTTTTTTCATTTGACTTGGCACAATTCATCAAAGGTTTCTCCGCAGCTAATATGGCTTTTTCATATCTGCTGCGGTCAACGCCGTTGTACTGCTCTGCAAAGCGCACAACAGGCTCTTTCGCCTGAGTCATGCATTGCTGTAATTGCTCATACGGCAGGATGTTGTGCTTGTCACTGAGAATCCAATCATTTACCAGCTTGCACTGACCCGCAAGTTTGCGATAAATATCCATACCGGCTTCTTTTAGCCAATATGCAACGCCAATTCGAGGGAATGCATCCAGCACTTTTTTGAGAAGGATGTAGTCTTTGCTGTTGGTCGGAATTGCCTCGTCATCATTATCAAGCAGTGTCCAATTCCGCCGCAGTAAAGGATAATTCTTGCTATCATCGTTGCCTTTTTTGACCGTTTCCAATCCGTTCAGCAAACGCTTACGCACATCCAGCCGGTCTACCATAATTATTTCGATAGGAAAATTTGTCTTGGCAAAATCAAATGCCGCGCTGTCTATGCTGGTAAAAACGCGTTGGATATTCTGCTTGTTCTTTAGCTTGCTCAAAAAGGCTTCTGCGGCTTTTGTATCCTCGTAGGGGAAAAATTCAATCAGTTTTTCAGTATCCACGTTCGCACATAGGCAGCAATCAGCTTGTTGCCCCTGCACATTCAATGTGATAGTGTACAAGCCGAGCGTAGAAATATTATCCCAATCGCGCTCTTTGTCATACTTATCCACTGCCTTGTCAAAGCATTTATCGACTGTATGTGGGGAAATATCAAATATTTCAGCAAGCGTATTTATCTCCATATGCATAGCTTGCTGTCCAAGATGTTCTTTCACCTGCAAGGTCAGCTTTTTGTCTTCTTTATCCACAAGTTTGGAATCATCCTGCATTCTTGCATTGTATGTTTTATGCTCAGAATAGCATTTATAGCAAAGCCAGCGTATGCGGCGCAAATAAAGCGTTGCCGGGTGAATTTCGTAGGTAGGTTTCCTTCCCTCGTGCGGGATTTCCACTCTGCAATAATGCGTCAGCTTGGATTCCGACACGCTGGCAATCGCATCCTCCAGATAGGGTTTATGGCATTCCGGGCATTCGCCAACACCTTGTTTACACACCCAGTAAGCAGCGGGTTTTCTCCCACTGGATGGTTCATAACCGTAAATAGCATAATCATCCGGCAGGTCGATTTCCTTCAACCTTGCATTGTATTTAGCGGTATCAGCCGCTTTAAGAATCCGCTTCTCACGGATAAAGTAAGCCGATAACTCTGGCTGTGGTCTTTGGGTTGACATCCTACACCCCTAACTTCTGCATTTGGGTACACTTACACAATATAAGAATTGTACCATAAATCCATAAAAATGGGAACCTTTTTCCAGTTACGTTGCCAAAAAACGTGCGTTGGGGCAGTATGTGGCAGGTATTTTCATAAAAACTAAAAAGGCAACCTTTTTTAGAAATTAACTACATCACTTGCCCCAAGCTGCCCCGGAAAGATTTACCCAAAGAAAAAGGAGCAGCCCACTTGGATAATCCAAGCCAACTGCTCCCGGTTGCCGCTTACAAAACGTTTTTTGGCAACGTCATTTGAAGTAAAAGTTCTTATGTAGCCGCACGGCCCCGTCATCACAAATAACAATGAGGTCTTGCTCTAAGTGCGCAAGGTCTGCGGGCTTGATGATTGGCTGCGGCTTCTGGCTGGTATCGGTGGCCAACAGTGTATGCTTTTCGCCTATCATTTTGGAGAAGTATTCCTGTGTTTCGGTGTCCTTGC
>ERZ1027036.1454-NODE-1454-length-10490-cov-4.196071_pt1 | contig 10490 bp, 9 predicted proteins | sample MGYA00519441_ERZ1027036 | MGnify/ENA primary metagenome ERZ1027036 (study PRJEB26926, sample SAMN06164792) | human gut metagenome | biome: ENVO:00009003; feature: ENVO:2100002; material: ENVO:00002003 | host: Homo sapiens | place: USA | collected 2012 ... | reverse complement strand
CGAGATTTCTGCCTGTCTCGTGGGCTCGGAGATGTGTATAAGAGACAGGTCAAGATATTCCGGTTTACACCGCTGATGAATCCGTGCTGACACAGCTCACCGGCTTTCACCTGACGCGCGGCATGCTCTGCGCCATGCGGCGGCCGAAGCTCCAAAGCGTCGAGGACGTCTGCCGCGATGCGCGGCGCGTCGTCGTGCTCGAAAACGTGATGAATCCGACGAACATCGGCGCGATCTTCCGCTCTGCCGCCGCGCTCGGCATGGACGCGGTGCTGCTCACGACTGCGGGCAGCGATCCGCTCTATCGCCGCGCCTCGCGCGTCAGCATGGGAAATGTGTTCCTCATCCCGTGGACCTACCTGCCCGAAAGCGGCGACTGGACGCAGCTGCTGCGCGATCTCGGCTTCCGCACCGTCGCGATGGCACTGCGCAACGACTCCGTACGGCTCGACGATCCGCGCCTTGCCGCCGAAGAAAAGCTTGCCATCGTCATGGGCACGGAGGGTGACGGGCTCGCGTCCTCGACCATCGCGAGCTGCGACTACACGGTCAGGATCCCGATGTACCACGGCGTCGACTCGCTCAATGTCGCCGCAGCGAGCGCCGTGGCATTCTATGAGCTGGGACTTCCCCCGCTGAACGAAAAGGAGGACTGACATGCTGAACAATACCGGCTTCGACCTCTGGGCCGACGGCTATGACAAGAGCGTCGGCCTCTCCGACGAGAACGACCGCTACCCCTTTGCGGGCTACCGCGCCATGATGAACGCGCTCTATCAGCGCGTGCTCGCGCAGAGCGGGCGTGATGTGCTGGATATCGGCTTCGGCACGGGCATACTGACCTCGCGGCTCTACGAGCAGGGCTGCCGCATCTATGGGCAGGACTTTTCCGCGCGCATGATCGAACTGGCGCAGGCAAAAATGCCGGACGCGCGGCTCTATCAGGGCGATTTTTCCAAAGGCCTTGTGCCCGAGCTTCGTGCGCAGCAGTACGACGCCATCGTCGCGACCTACTCGCTCCACCACCTGACGGACACGCAGAAAATCGACTTTCTTCGCGCGCTTCTGCCGCTTTTGAAGCAGGACGGCTGTCTTTTCATCGGCGACGTCGCCTTCCGCACGCGCGAAGAGCTCGAAGCGTGTCGAACTGCGGCAGGCAGTGAGTGGGACGAGGATGAAATTTACTTCGTCTATGGCGAGCTCCGCCCTCACTTCCCTGCGCTGACGTTTGAATCCTTCTCCCACTGCACCGCGCTTTTGACGCTGCGCCGCTGATTCCCCGGGAAATACGATAAAAAGCCTCTGTATGGTCAACCCATACAGAGGCTTTTCTGTGAAGCATTATTCCTTTTCAGTCGTTCAAATGGTCGAGGATCGCCGCGATCAGCTGCTCCTTGCCCGTGCCCTTTTCGGCAGAGAACGGAATGACGAGCTCATCGTCGCGCAAACTCAGCGTCTCGCGAATTTGGGCAAGATTCGGCTCGATCTCGCGCGCTTTGAGCTTGTCGAGCTTGTTTGCCACGATCACGACGGGACAGCCCGTCTGCACGAAGTAGTCGTGCATCGTCACGTCGTCCGCCGTCGGCTTGTGCCGCGCGTCGACGATCTGCACACCGAGGTGAATGAGCCCCGCAGACTGGAAATAGCTCTCCATCAGCTTGCCCCAGCGGTCGCGCTCGGTCTTGGAGACCTTGGCGTAGCCGTAGCCCGGCAGGTCGACGAGGTAGAGCTTGCCGTTGATCTTAAAGTAGTTGATCTGCGAGGTCTTGCCCGGGGACGCACCCACGCGGGCAAAGTTCTTGCGGTTGACGAGCCGGTTGATGACGGACGATTTGCCGACGTTCGACCGCCCCGCAAACGCGAGCTGCGGCATCCCGTCGCGCACGAACTGCTTTTCCGACGCCGCCGAGAGGATGAATTCGACCTTGTTGAAGTTGATCGCCATGGTTTTCGTTTCCTTTCAGCTCATTTCGCCCGCACGCAGCGCGCTGTGCGCACTCTCCTGCACGGGAGGAAGATAGCTCTCGTGCGCGGCAGCGGTGCATTTTTCGGGCAGCACCAGCGCTTCGGCAAAGACGGCGTCCACCGTCTCGACCGGTACAAAGCGCAGCTTTTCGCGCACCAGCGGGTCGATCTCGTCGAGGTCCTTTTCATTCTCCTTCGGGAGAATGACCGTATGTACGCCCGCGCGCAGCGCGCCCATTGTCTTTTCGCGCAAGCCCCCGATGGCGAGCACACGGCCGCGCAGCGTGATCTCGCCCGTCATGGCGACATCGCGGTGTACCGCCTGCCCCGTCAGCGCGGAGAGCACCGCTGTCGCGATGGCGATGCCGGCGCTTGGTCCGTCCTTGGGGATGGCCCCCTCAGGGAAATGGATGTGGACGTCCTTCGTCTTGTAGAAGTCCGGCGCGATGCCGAGCTCCTGCGCCCGCTGGCGCAGGCACGAGAGTGCCGCGCGGCAGCTCTCCTGCATCACGTCGCCCAGGTTGCCCGTGAGCTCGACCTTGCCGCTGCCGTCCATCACGCCGACCTCGACGGGCAGAATTTCACCGCCCACCTCGGTCCACGCAAGGCCGTTCACCACGCCGGCAAGGTCCTTTTCGGGAATCTTCTCCTGTGCAGCACGCGGCGCACCGAGGAAGTCCTTGATGTTCTTCTCTGTCACGGTGACTCGCTTTACATCGCTTGTAGCAAGCTGCATTGCCGCCTTGCGGCAGATCTTGCCGAGCTGACGCTCAAGCGAGCGCACGCCGCTCTCGCGCGTGTAGAGCGCGATGGCCGCGCGGATGGCGCTCTCGTCCACGCGCAGGCTCGAGGCCGTCAGCCCGTGGGCCTGACGCTCCTTGGGCAGCAGGTGCCGCTGCGCGATCTGCACCTTCTCCTCGTCCGTGTAGCTGGGGATTTCAATGATCTCCATGCGGTCGAGCAGCGGGCGCGGAATGGTGTCGAGCGTGTTGGCCGTCATGATGAACATCACGCGGCTCAGATCGACGGGAATTTCAAGGTAGTGGTCGCGGAAGGCGTAGTTCTGCTCGCTGTCGAGCACTTCGAGAAGTGCGCTCGCGGGGTCGCCGCGCCCGTCGCTTCCCATCTTGTCGACCTCGTCGAGCACGAGCAGCGGATTCATCGAGCCGCTGCGGGAGATAGCCTCGATGATGCGGCCGGGCATCGCGCCGATGTAGGTCTTGCGATGGCCGCGGATATCCGCCTCGTCACGCACGCCGCCGAGCGACAGCCGCGCGACCTTGCGGTTCATCGCCTTGGCGACCGACAGCGCGATCGACGTCTTGCCGACGCCCGGAGGGCCGGCGAGACATAAAATCTGCCCCTTCGCCTCGGGGTTGAGCTGGCGCACGGCGTTGAACTCTAAAATGCGCTCCTTGACCTTCTGCAAGCCGTAGTGGTCGCGGTCAAGAATCTTGCGCGCGGCGTCTACGCTGGCGCGCTCCTTCGTCTCCTCGCCCCAGGGCATTTCCATGCAGGTGTCGAGATAGTTGCGCAGCACACTCGCCTCGGCGCTGCCGAACGGCTGCTTGGCGAGCTTGTCCACATCTTTCAGCAGCTTGCGCTCCACTTCTTCGCTCAGGTGCGCCTTGCTGATCTTCTCGCGATACTCGTCGAGTTCTTCGTCCTCCCCGCCCTCACCGATCTCGTTCTGTAAGACCTTGATCTGCTCGCGCAGGACAAAATCCTTCTGAATTTTTCCGACGCGGGAGCGGACCTTGCTTTCAATGTCCTGCTCCATGGCGGTAACTTCGATCTCGCGGCGCAGAATCTCGTTCATGCGCTGCAATCTCGGCAGCGGGCGCAGCTCGTCGAGGATATCCTGTTTGTCCTGATAGCGCAGGTTGAGCTGCTGGGCGATAAAGTCAGCGAGATAGCCGGGATCGTTCGTCGATAAAATGGCGGCGTAGACATCGTCCGGCAATTTCTGCGCGAGCTCGGCATATTCCGTCACGCTGGCGTAGGTCTGGCGCAGCATCGCCTCCGTCCGCTTGCTATGGCACGAGGTGGCCGGCTCGTCGATGAGCTCGACCTGCGCCTGCAAAAACGGCTCGCGCTGCCACAGCCGCTTGAGGCGGGCGCGGCACGCGCCCTCCATCATCACGCGCAGCACGCGGTCAGACACGCGCAAGATCTGCGTCACGCGCGCGACCGTGCCGATCTCGTACAGGTCTTTTTCCTCCGGCTGCTCCACGCCGATCTCACGCTGGGTGACGAGAAAAATCTCCTCCCCGTTTTCCATGGCGCGCTCAAGCGCGTGCACGGAGATCGGACGCTCGAGGTCAAAGCTCGTGTTCATGCGAGGGAACACATTGAGCCCGCGCATGGCGATGACCGGAAGATTTTTTGTTACAGGTTCCATGGGGTTTCTCCTTATGAAGCGGAGTCTGCCGGCAGCGACGGCTGCGGCGCCTCCCCTTCTTTCTCTGTGCGGTGGGAAATTTTCGGCTGTTCCGTCCCCTCCACGCAGCCCGGCGTGATGGTCACGCGGTCGATCGTGCGGTCGGACGGGATGTCGTACATCACGTTCATCAGCAGACCCTCCATTACCGCGCGCAGGCCGCGCGCGCCGATCTTGCGCTCGATGGCCTTGTCGGCAATCGCTTCGAGTGCCTTGGGCTCGAACGTGAGCTCAGCGTCGTCGTAAGAAAACAGCTTTTGATACTGCTTGACGAGCGCGTTTTTCGGCTGGGTCAGGATCTTGACAAGGTCGTCGCGCGTCAGCGCGTCGAGCGCCGTGATGACCGGCAGTCTGCCGACCAGCTCGGGGATGATGCCGAACTTCAAGATATCGTGCGGCTGCACCTCGCGTAAAATCTTGCTTTCATCCACGTCGTTTTTGCTCTTGAGCTCCGCGCCGAAGCCCATCGACTTGCGGTCGAGACGGCTCTCGATGATCTTCTCGATGCCCTCGAACGCACCGCCGCAGATGAAGAGGATGTTGTGCGTGTCGATCTGGATGAACTCCTGATGCGGGTGCTTGCGGCCGCCCTGCGGCGGGACGTTGGCAACCGTGCCCTCGACGATTTTCAGCAATGCCTGCTGCACGCCCTCGCCGGAGACGTCGCGCGTGATGGAGGTGTTCTCGCTCTTGCGGGCGATCTTGTCGATCTCATCGACATAGATGATTCCGCGCTCGGCGAGCTCCACGTCGTAATCCGCCGCCTGAAGCAAGCGGAGCAGAATGTTTTCCACATCGTCGCCGACGTAGCCCGCCTCGGTGAGGGTCGTCGCGTCCGCGATGGCGAACGGCACCTTCAGAATGCGGGCGAGCGTCTGGGCAAAGAGCGTCTTGCCGCTGCCAGTGGGGCCGAGGAGCAGGATGTTGCTCTTTTGCAGCTCCACCTCGTCGTCGCCGCCGAAGAAGATGCGTTTATAGTGGTTGTAGACGGACACGGACAGCGCGACCTTGGCCGCCTCCTGCCCGATGATATACTGGTCGAGGACCTCGCGAATTTCGCGCGGCGTGGGGATGGAGTCGGGCGCTTCCAGCTCGTCGTGCGGCTCATAGCCGTCCTCCAGCACGTCCATGCACAGGCGGACGCACTCATCGCAGATGCGCACGCCCGGCCCCTGGATCATGCGGTGCACTTCGTGCTCGCTCTTGCCGCAGAACGAGCAGCGAAGCTCTTTTTTCCTATCTTCACTCATAAGTCAAACTGTCCTTATCTCTTGTAAATGACCTTGTCCACAAGGCCGTAGGCCTGCGCCTCATCCGCCGTCATCCAGTGGTCGCGCTCGGAGTCGAGCTTGACCTGCTCGGGCGTCTTGCCGGTGTTCTCGGCCAGGATCTTATTCAAGCGCTGCTTGATGCGCAGGAAGTGCTCCACGTCGCTCTCCATATCCGTGACCTTGCCCTGCGTACCGGCGGAGGGCTGGTGGATCATAATCTCCGCGTTCGGCAGCGCAATGCGCTTGCCCTTGGTGCCGGACGAGAGCAGGAACGCGCCCATGCTGGCGGCGAGGCCGACGCAGATGGTGGACACGTCGCACTTGATATACTGCATCGTGTCGTAGATCGCCATGCCGGCCGTCACACTGCCGCCGGGGGAGTTGATATAGAGCTGGATGTCCTTGTCGGGGTCCTTGGCCTCGAGGAATAAAAGCTGCGAAACGATCAGGCTCGCGGTCGCATCGTTGACCTCTTCGCCGAGAAAAATGATGCGGTCTTCCAGAAGGCGGGAGAAAATATCGTAAGAGCGCTCGCCGCGGTTGGTCTGTTCAATGACGTAAGGGACTAAACTCATCTTGGTAACCTCCTTGTTCATACCCTGTTCAAAAAATTGGTATGTACACAATCAACCACAAATGGCAGGCATTTGTGGTTGATCGTCGTTTCTATCTATTATGGCCGCTTTGCCGATTATTCAGCCTTTTCCTCTTCCTTCTTGGCGGACTTTTTGGCAGCGGTCTTCTTGGCGGGCTTTTCCTCGCCTTCAGCGGCTTCGCCCTCGGCTTCCTTCTTGGGAGCCTTCTTCTTTTCGATCTTCGCGCTGTCCACGACGACGCTGATGGCCTTGTCGCGGATGATCTGCGTGCGGACGGACATGGCGTCAAGATACTTCTTCAGCTCGCCCACGTCCATGCTGTACTTCTCAGCAAGGTCGTTGTACTGCTTTTCGACCTCCTCGTCGGTGGCCTCGAGCTTCTCTTCCTTGATGATGGCGTTCACGGCGAGGTCCATGCGCACCTGACGGGTCGCGGGCTCCTTGCCCTCCTCCAGGAACTTGGCTTCATCCATGTTGGTCATCTTGCAGTACTGGTCATAGGGGATGCCCTGAGACTGTAAGCGCTGCTTGAACTCCTCGAGGAAGCGGGCGCACTGCTCATCGATGAGCGCATCGGGGATGTCGCACTCGATGTTCGCGGCGACCTTCTCCATCAGCTCGTTCTCGACGGCATACTTGGCGGACTGCTCGCGCTGCTCGGTGATCTCGCGCTTGATGCTGTCCTTGAGCTCCTTGAGCGTGTCGTACTCGGACACGTCCTTGGCGAAGTCGTCATCAAGCTTGGGAAGCTCCTTGCACTTGATCTCCTTGGCCTTGACGTGGAAGACGACCTTCTTGCCGGCGAGGTCCTTGTGATAATCCTCGGGGAAGGTGATGTCGAGATCCTTCTCTTCGCCGGCCTTCATGCCGATGACCTGATCCTCAAAGCCGGGGACGAAGCTGCCGGAGCCGAGCTCGAGCTCGTAATTCTCGCCCTTACCGCCCTCGAACGCTTCGCCGTTGTCGAAGCCCTCGAAGTCGATGACGGCGATGTCGCCCTTCTTGGCCTTGCGGTCGACGGAGACGAGGCGGGCGTTGCGCTCGGCCATCTCATTGAGGCGCTCCTTGACATCGTCGGCGCTGACCTTGATCTCTTCCTTCTCAGCCGTCAGGCCCTTGTACTCGCCGAGCTTGACCTCGGGATACACGGCAACAGTCGCCTTGAAGGTGAAGCCGTTCTCGTCGATCTTGTCGTCCACGATCTCGATCTCGGGATAGCCGACAACATCGAGGCCGCTCTGGCCGATGGCCTGCGTATATGCCTCGGGCAGGGCGATGTCAACGGCATCGCTGTAGAAAACGCCCGCGCCGTAGAGCTTTTCGATCATCTTGCGGGGGGCCTTGCCGGGGCGGAAGCCGGGAATGCTGAGCTTGCCGCGGGCCTTGGCGTAGGCCTTGGCAACGGCGGCTTCAAATTCCTCCGCGCCGACCTCGACGGTCACCGCGACTCTGCTCTTCTCCAGCTTTTCAACATTTTTGACAGTCATGATTTCTTTTTCCTCCGTTTAACATCAGATAATGATGCTTTTGCAAAGTGGAATTATACCATAGCTTCCTCAAAATTTCCACCCTTTTTTGCATCAATTTATGTCTTAATTGCAAATTTTTACAGGCTGAAAGGCGACATAATCCGCCGCGATCAGCGCATATTCGGTTTTTTCGCGCATCCCCTCAAACGCGCGGCGGTGCGTGTAGCCATGCAGATGCCCGTAATAGCAGCGCTCGACCTCGTATTTGTCGAGAAGCTCGAGCATCTCGGGACACTTGTAGCCCTGATAGATGGGCGGATAGTGCAGAAAGCAGTAGATGGGCTTCCCCTCCGCCGCCTTGAGCGACGCTTCAAGCCGCAGCGCCTCGCGCGCGAGCATCTTGCCCGTGTGCGTGCCCGCGGCGTCCTCTTCATAAAACCAGCCGCGCGTGCCGCAGATGGCGTGGCCTCCGTAGAAAAAGGCGTTGTTGTAGAGGATATCGAGCGTTGTGATGTCGTGCTCGGCAAAAAACTTTTTCATCTTCGACGCTGTACCCCACCAGTAGTCGTGGTTGCCCTTTAAGAGGATCTTCCTCCCCGGCAGCGCGTCGATAAACTGAAAATCCGGCAGCGACTGCTCGAGCGACATCCCCCACGAGATATCCCCCGCGATGACGATGACGTCGTCATCGTTGAGCTTCGAGAAATTTTCCCGAATGCGCTCGACATAGTTTGCCCACTTGGGGCCGAACACGTCCATGGGCTTGTTCGTGCCGAGCGATAAGTGCAGGTCGCCAATCGCGTATAATGCCATCGCGTGCCTCCCTTCCAAAGTCAGATCAAAATGCGTTTTCGATGTAGGCGATGCGCGTTTTGCCCGCGCTGCGGTGCACATCGGTGTAGACCTCCGCCACGTCGAAGCGTGCGGGCACATCCAGCTCGCGCTCGCTCAAGTACAAAAGCGCCGCGGCACGCAGCTTTTCCTGCTTTTTCACCGTGACGTACTCACGCGGCGCACCGTACTGCAAATTTGTGCGCAGCTTCACCTCGACGAACAGCAGCACGCCGTCCTTCTCGGCGATGAGGTCGATCTCGCCGAAGCGGCAGCGCCACTCTCGTTCCACGATGCGGCAGCCGCGCTCGCTCAGATACTTTTCGACCAGCGCCTCGCCCCAGTCGCCGTCCTGCTTCGTGCTCATCGCCGCGCCTCCCACTTTTTGAGGAATGTCATGCGGTGCACGGGGCTCGGGCCGTACTGATCGAGCATCTGGTAGTGGAGCTTTGTGCCGTAGCCCTTGTGCCTGGCGAACTGATACTCGGGATACATCGGGTCGAGCACTTCGACCACATAATGGTCACGGCTGACCTTCGCCAGCACACTCGCCGCGGCGATGGATAAGCTCGCGCCGTCCCCGCCGACGATGGTCTCGTGCGGCGTGGTGATCTTTGCCGACGCGCCGTGGTCGCGGTTGCCGTCGATGAGCGCATAGTCCGCTGGGATTTGCAGCGCATCGATGGCGAGCTGCATCGCCTTCATGCGTGCGCTCAAAATATCCGTTGCGTCGATCTCCTTCTCGTCGACGGACGCGATGGCGTAGGCGACGGCTTTTTCACAGATGACGGGAAACAGCGCCTCGCGCTTTTTCTCCGTCATCTTCTTGGAGTCATTCAGCCCCTCGATCTCACAGCCCTCCGGCAGGATGACGGCGGCGGCGTACACAGGGCCCATCAGCGGCCCCGCGCCCGCCTCGTCCACGCCGCAGACGGATGAAAAGCCCGCGGAGCGGGCTTTGTCCTCGTAGTGTAGGTTGACGCTCATGTGCGCTCGCCCTCCGGCGGGAATTCGAGCGTAAAGCGGCCGAGCTTGCCGCCGCGGAACTCGTCGAGCAGGATACGGCTCATGCGCTCGGTGTCGACCTCGCCGCCGGAGATCAGAAAGCCGCGCTTGCGCCCCGCCTTTTCGAGCAGTGCATAGCCGTCGTCCTCTTCCGAAACGGTGAGCTTGTAGCGCTCCTCGATGGCCTTGGGATAATTTTTGCCGAGGTAATCCATCAGGCGCATGGCGAGCTCTTCGATGTCGATGACCTCGTCGCGGATCGCGCCGGTGAAGGCTAAACGCACGCCGACGCTGCTGTCCTCAAATTTCGGCCACAGGATGCCTGGCGTATCAAGGAGCTCGAGCGTCTTGTCGACCGGCACCCACTGCTTCGTGCGCGTGACGCCGGGGCGGTCCTCCGCCTTGGCGCTCTTGCGGCCGGAGACCTTGTTGATAAACGTCGACTTGCCAACGTTCGGGATGCCGAGTACCATCACGCGCAGCACGCGGCCGATCTGGCCCTTGGCCTCGTAAGAGGCGATCTTATCGTGCAGCAGCGTGCGCACGGCGGAAGAAAACTGCTTCACGCCCCCGCCCTGCTTCGCGTCCGTTTCGATGACGGCGCAGCCGAGCGAGCGGAAATACGCCGCCCACTTTTTCGTCATCTCAGGGTCGGCCTGATCGACGCGGTTCAAAACGATCAAACGGGGCTTGCCCGCCGTCAGTTCGTCCACATCGGGGTTGCGGCTGCTCATCGGGATGCGCGCGTCCAGAATTTCGCACACGGCGTCCACGTTGCCGAGCTCCGCCGTGATCATGCGGCGGGTCTTGGTCATGTGCCCCGGGAACCAGCTCAGAGAATCCAACTGCATTTGCTCGTCCCCCTTTACTGCCTGTCTCTTATACACATCTGACGCTGCCGACGATCGCATAA
>ERZ1027036.1444-NODE-1444-length-10535-cov-4.981584_pt1 | contig 10535 bp, 8 predicted proteins | sample MGYA00519441_ERZ1027036 | MGnify/ENA primary metagenome ERZ1027036 (study PRJEB26926, sample SAMN06164792) | human gut metagenome | biome: ENVO:00009003; feature: ENVO:2100002; material: ENVO:00002003 | host: Homo sapiens | place: USA | collected 2012 ... | reverse complement strand
TACACTTATGCGATCGTCGGCAGCGTCAGATGTGTATAAGAGACAGATACAGAAGCATCCGCTAAGATTATAGTGGTTGGAGTAGGTGGAGCAGGAAATAATGCCGTTAACAGAATGGTTGATGAGAATATAGGTGGCGTTGAGTTTATAGGAATTAACACAGATAAGCAGGCACTTAAGCTCTGTAAGGCTCCTACAGCACTTCAGATAGGCGAGAAGCTTACTAAGGGACTTGGTGCCGGAGCTAAGCCTGAGGTTGGTGAGAAGGCAGCAGAGGAGAACACCGAAGAGCTTACCCAGGCACTTAAGGGTGCGGACATGGTATTCGTTACCTGCGGAATGGGTGGCGGTACCGGTACAGGTGCAGCTCCGGTTGTCGCTAAGATTGCCAAGGATATGGGAATCCTCACAGTCGGTGTTGTCACTAAGCCGTTCAAGTTCGAGGCTAAGCAGAGAATGAATAACGCAATAGGTGGAATAGAGAAGCTTAAGGAGAGTGTTGATACACTTATCGTTATACCTAATGACAAGCTCCTTGAGATAGTTGACAGAAGGACAACCATGCCTGACGCACTCAAGAAGGCAGATGAGGTATTGCAGCAGGCAGTTCAGGGAATAACAGACCTTATCAATGTTCCGGGACTTATCAATCTTGATTTTGCTGATGTCCAGACTGTTATGAAGGACAAGGGTATCGCGCATATCGGAATCGGTAATGCCAAGGGTGATGACAAGGCTATAGAGGCTGTTAAGCAGGCGGTTACCAGCCCGCTTCTTGAGACTACGATTGAGGGTGCTTCGCATGTTATTATCAATATTTCGGGTGATATAAGCCTTATTGAGGCCAATGAGGCAGCAAGCTATGTACAGGAGCTTGCGGGCGAGTCAGCCAATATCATCTTTGGCGCCATGTATGATGATACAGTGCAGGACGAGGCTACAATCACTGTTATTGCAACAGGACTTGATGCCCAGCAGAAGAACATAGATGTTTCCAATGCCATGGCAGGTTTTAATTACAAGCCACAGACTACATATTCTAAGCCTGTAAGTACAGCGCCGGTTTCAAGACCCGTGAACCCTGCAGGTACTTCATACAGAAGACCTTTAGAGAGCAACGTCAAGAATGAGGAACTGAGCATCCCTACTTTCCTTCAGAAAAACAGAAAGTAATGCTTGACATAAGCAGTGATGACCGGGCATGTGCCGGAAAATAAATATTGTTAAGGGAATACCGTATTGCGGATATTTATATCAGATATCGCAATGCGGTATTTTTTGTCGAAAAATTCTTATCATTGGTCTTGTCAATTCGACATTTTTTTCATGGACATGAATATATAATGTGCAATGTAAAATCTTCCAAGAGGAGGTGAAGCTTGTACTACAAAATTTATCCGGATGTAATATTTCTCACCAATTTGCTTTTAGACTATACCGTTCTGGCAGTATCCTGCAGGTTGTGCAAAATAACCACCACTTATCTACGTCTCACAATCGCAGCAGGTACCGGGGCAGCATGGAGTGTCATGGTGGCAGTTGTGGGAGATGAAGGCATTACGGTGCTATTTTGCACATATCTTTGTATGCCTGTGGCAATGTTGTACATAGCCGGGTGCAGAGGCGGACCGGGCGAATGGTTATACCGCTATGCGGTGCTTATGGGAGTAGCGGTGCTGTTGGGCGGTGTAATGAGCCAGGCACATGACAGAAGCAGTACAGTGTTAGTTACAATGGTGACGGCTGTATTGTTTTTACAGGCTGCTGTGCCGTTGATAGGTTATCTTACAGGGTATGTGAAGAGAAAAAATCTGCTTTACAAGGTCACGCTCAGGCTTGATGGAAGAAGCACGGATGTATGGGGATTGTTTGATACAGGAAATTCACTCACGGATCCATATAGCGGAGAACCTGTCTGTATAGTGGAAAAGAAGGCTTTGGCCGGACTTATGCAGTCTGATGCGTTAAGTGACGGAATAACGCTGATTCCGTATAAAAGTCTCGGAAAAGAACATGGGCTTATGAGGCTTGTGACGATGGATTGCATGATGGTTGAGTATGAGGGAAGGACAAGGCAGTACGAATATCCCAAGATTGCGCTGTATGAGGGCAGCCTGTCAAAAAAAGGGGAATATTCAATGATATTAAATACGGCAAGTCTGAACCGGAAATAAATAATTGATAAGGAGAATATATATGTATATAAAAGTACTCGTTCCTAACAAATTTCAATTTAAGGCTGTTCCTACATTCAAAAGCCTTATAAGCGCAGATCGCAATGAGGTCCACTATATAGGTGGAGCAGATGTGCTGCCGCCGCCGCTCTCTGCACAGGAGGAGGCACAGGCGCTTAAAAAGCTTGATGAGGACGATAGCGAGGCTAAGTCATTGCTCATAGAGCATAATCTAAGGCTGGTTGTGTACATAGCAAAAAAATTCGACAATACAGGGGTTGGTGTGGAAGACCTTATATCAATAGGCACCATAGGACTTATAAAAGCTGTCAATTCCTATGATTCGGGTAAGAATATTAAGCTTGCCACATACGCATCAAGATGTATAGAGAATGAGATACTTATGTATCTTAGAAGAAACAGCAAGACGCGAATGGAGGTCTCCATTGACGAGCCGTTAAATGTGGACTGGGACGGAAATGAGCTTCTTCTTTCAGATATACTCGGAACGGATGAGGACGTAATATATAAGGATATAGAGGATGAGGTTGAGAAAAAGCTGCTCAACAAGGCGATAAGCCGCCTGACTGAACGCGAAAGACAGATTGTCGACCTGCGCTTCGGGCTTAGCAGCGAGGATGGGACTGAGCTTACACAGAAGGAGGTTGCGGATATGCTTGGAATATCGCAGTCATATATTTCAAGACTGGAGAAGAAGATTATCAAGCGTCTAAAAAAGGAGATTGTGAGATATGAATAGATAAAATCAGATATCAGATAAGTATTTTTTACCAGTATAAAGGCAGTCATTATGGAAATCCTTTTATCGTAGAGTATCAGAGATTAAGGGGGTTTTCAGGATGGCTGCTTTTAAGGTGGAAATATGTGGGGTGAATACGGCAAAGCTGCCGCTTCTTAGTGCACAGGAGAAGACAGAACTGCTTAAAATGATAAAGGAGGGCGATAAACAGGCAAGGGATAAGTATATTAAGGGAAATTTAAGATTAGTGCTAAGTGTTGTGCAGCGGTTTTCAGGCAGCAATGAAAATATGGACGACCTGTTTCAGATTGGCTGTATAGGACTTATTAAGGCTATAGATAATTTCGATATTACACAGCAGGTAAAATTTTCCACTTATGCTGTTCCTATGATTATAGGCGAAATAAGAAGGTACCTGCGCGACACATCAAGCCAGATAAGGGTAAGCCGTTCGCTTAAGGATACGGCATACAAGGCAATATATGCAAGGGAACGTCTGTCTAAGACAAATCTCAGGGAACCGACACTCAACGAGATAGCAGGTGAGATAGGTGCGAGCCGTGAAGATGTCATTATGGCACTGGACGCCATACAGAGTCCGGTGTCGCTATATGAGCCGGTATATACAGACGGAGGGGATACGCTCTATGTAATGGATCAGATAAGCGACAAAAAGCATTTGGAAGAAAACTGGGTTAAGGACATGGCGTTAAAAGATGCAGTGAACAGGCTTCCTGAGCGTGAAAGAATGATTATTGAGCTTCGTTTTTTTCAGGGTAAGACGCAGATGGAGGTTGCAGGCGAGATAGGAATGAGTCAGGCACAGGTATCAAGACTTGAGAAAAATGCACTGAACAGCATGAAGCATTATCTTGAGTAACTAAAACCAACACGGTGCTGCATAAAAGTCAAATTACTTGTAAGTTGGGTGACAGTATGGTATACTTCTATATAAATGCGTAAAAGGAACAATGCGATGGTTCCTGAAAAGTGGAGTGCGCCGGATTTACTGCGGAGCGGACAGAAAGCTGCTGCATTCGTATGGGACTGAGTGCGGCAGCGAGGCATTCCGGAGCGGAAGTGCTCATTATCCGGAGCATTATAATGATAATATGCATATAGCAGGCAATTATTTCAAGATTGAGGTAATAAGAATCACTGATAGTATTATGAATGCAGTGTATTATATTTCTAAGTTGATTTATGAGGTATCAAGGAATGAGAACCGGTAATTTCGGAGGGTTAATTTAATGAAGAGGCTAGGATATGCAATACTGCTTGTCTGTGTACTGTTTATTTCGGGCTGCAGCATTGGAAGAAGGGACATATCTATAAGTCCCTACATAATTACGGATATATCAGGACTGTCGGGACGTGCTTCCGTCACGGCATATCTTGATATTGACGGCATATACAGTGTATTGGCGGGAGCCGGTGCTACGGATGAGGAAAGGGCGAAATACAGCGCGTTTGTAGAGTCGCTTGAGCTTAGCTGCGATAAGGTTGAGAAGTTAGCGAACGGCGATACAATCAATCTTACAGTTACTTATGATGCGGCAGCGGCTGACGAACTGAAGCTTAATGTGAATGATTTTATCAAGCGTGTGGATGTCGCAGGGCTTGATGAGGGGCAGGAAATAGACGTTTTCAAAGACCTCAAGGTTGAGGTTACGGGAACTGCACCGTATGCATTTGTCACATATACCAACAATTCAAGCGATACATACATAAAGAGCCTTGAGTATGTAATAAAAGGAAAGACAGCCGGCTTGAAAAATGGCGATGTGATAACTATTGATTGTAAGATAGACGCTAAGACAGCGGAGCTGTATTATTACTATACGGATGTGACAAGCATGGATTATACTGTGGAAGGGCTTGATTCATATATATATGACAGTTCACAGCTTGATTACAGCGTTTTGGCTGATATTGCGGATGAATGTGCCGAAGAGATTAATGCGGCAACCGATGATACGACAACGCGAATGCTCTACAGGCTTACCGGAAATTCCAATTATCTGTATCAGGATAATAATGAGTGGTTGGACAGCCTCAAGCTTAATCAGGTAATATTCATGTCAGGGCATGGTGATGGTTCATCACAGTATGAAAATATAATTCTATATGTATTTGAAGTAACCGTGGCGAATAACTATTATTCGGAGAATGGATATTTTATATTTGAGTATACCAATGCAGTAAGAAATGGCAGCGGCGAATTCATGATTGGACGGAATAATCCTGAATTAAGATATGTATGTGGGCAGGATTTTGATTCGTTATATAATGATGTTATGCAGAATACTCAGGTTCAGTATAACAGTGAATTATTAGAGGGTATTAATCTGGAGGAAAATATGCAATGATAAATGGTGTCCGTAAGAAAATAAGACTTGGAGATGTACTTATCCAGGAGGGTAAGATAACACAGGAGCAGCTTGATACAGCACTCAAGGAGCAGAAAATCAAGGGCAAGCTGCTTGGTGACACACTTGTGGATTTGGGCTATGTATCGCAGGACGATATGATAGATGTGCTATGCCGTCATCTGAATGTTGAATATGTCAATGTAGCAGCCACTTCAATAGACGAAAAAGCTGTTAAGATGATAGATGAGGAGAATGCCAGAAGATTAAAGCTGATACCATATATGTTTGATAAAAGCAGGGCGAATGTAATCTGGGTGGCGATGGCAGACCCTATGGATATTATGGCTATAGATGATGCGAGTATCATCACGGGCATGGAGGTTGTCCCTGTACTCAGCAAGCTCTCAGATATTCAGGTTGTTATCGATAAGTTCTTTGGAAAGGCAAAGGCTCTTGCGGTTGCAGAGGCATATAAGCAGGAACAGGGAATATATGACAATGCGGAGGCTCAGGATGATGAGAGACGTGAAGATGTCGAGAACTCACCGATTGTACAGCTTGTAAGAAATGTAATCGAGCAGGCTGCAAGACAGAGAGCCAGTGATATACATATTGAGCCGTTCGAGTACAGTATTCGTGTGCGCTATCGTATTGATGGTACGCTCAACGAGGCTATAACCTATGACAAGGCACTTTACTCTGCGATGATTGCACGTATCAAGATTATATCAGGTATGGATATTTCTGAGAAGAGAAAGCCTCAGGATGGACGTATAACCATAGACATCGACCATAAAGAGTATGATATTCGTGTGTCCTGTCTGCCTACCTGCTACGGCGAGAAGGTCGTTATGAGACTTGCACTCAAGGCAGGCTTTAAGAGAGAGAAGAGCAAGCTTGGACTTAAGCCTGATGATATGGTCAAGTTCGACAATATACTTAAAAATCCACATGGTATCATACTGGTAACAGGACCTACAGGCTCAGGTAAATCGACAACACTTTATACAGCACTAAGTGAGTTAAACAAGATAGATGTAAACATCATCACTGTAGAGGATCCGGTAGAGGCAAATATTGATGGCATCAATCAGGTAATGGTAAATAACAAGGCAGACCTCACATTTGCAAGTGCGCTCCGTTCCATTCTCCGACAGGACCCGGATATCATTATGATAGGAGAGATTCGAGATTCCGAGACGGCAGAGATTGCCGTAAAGGCCTCAATCACAGGACATCTCGTGGTAAGTACACTGCATACCAACAACACAGCTTCCTCTGTATCGCGTCTTATAGATATGGGTGTTGAGCCATATCTGCTTTCCGATTCGCTTGTGGGAATCATTGCACAGCGACTTGTCAGAAGATTATGCGAATGCAGCAAGGATAACACAAGGGAGGCAACCATAGAGGAGAAGAAGGCACTTGGCGTACCGCTTGATGAACCTTGTACACTTCATGAGCCTAAGGGCTGTAAGCTGTGCAATAACATCGGCTATTACGGACGAATCGGTGTCTATGAGATAATGCCTATAACGAAACGCCTCAAGAGGATGATTGCGGATAAACGAAACGCTGATGACATTATGGATGCTGCTGTTGAGGAGGGTATGCACACTCTCAGGGCTTCGGCAGCAGAGTACGTGCTTGACGGAACCACAACATTTTCAGAGATGATGAAGATTACATACAATGTGGATAACTAATATTGACTGGCATGCTTGAATAATTGTGAAATCATTCCGGTTGTTCCGATTAACCGGCAAAAATGAGCAGCCGCCGGTTACCGGTTTGTGTTTCACAAGTGCTTATCTTGTATTGCATGATTCGGATGTCAAAACATATCCACTTTAGATATAATATGTTGTACACGCCAAGTTTATAGAACATTTTTTGACACCAAAATCATTGTATAAATTTATACCACATAACAGAAAAGAGGAAAAGTATGACTATAGAGGAACTTCTAATAACAGCAAAAGAGAACAAGGCGTCTGATGTGCATATCACGGTAGGGCTTCCACCGAAAATGCGTATTAACGGAATACTTGTGGATATGGATTATCCAAGACTTCTTCCGCCTGATACGGAGGCTGTCATAAGTACCATGATGAGTGACAAGAGATTGCAGCAGTTCGAGGAATTAGGTGAGATTGATTTTTCGTATTCCATCCCTCAGATTGGCCGTTACCGTGTGAACGTATTCCACCAGAGAGGCTCCATGGCGGCATCAATCCGTCTCGTATCTACTAAGATACCGCTCCCGGAGGAGCTTGGAATCCCGAAATCGGTTGTTGACCTTTATCAGAAGAAGAGAGGTCTTGTCCTTGTAACAGGTCCTACCGGTTCAGGTAAGTCCACAACGCTTGCCTCCATCATCGACAGAATCAATTCTATGAGAGAGGTACATGTAATCACGCTTGAGGACCCTATAGAGTATCTTCATAACCACAAGAAGGCGATGGTCAATCAGAGAGAAGTCGGGCTTGATACACATTCTTATTCCAATGCGCTGCGCGCTGCACTCCGTGAGGATCCGGATGTAATACTTGTCGGAGAGATGAGAGACCTTGAGACAATATCCACCGCTATCACTGCTGCCGAGACAGGCCACCTTGTGCTGTCAACACTTCATACCATAGGTGCGGCAAGCACAATCGACCGTATTGTGGACGTATTCCCTCCGCACCAGCAGCAGCAGATAAGAGTACAGCTCTCCATGGTGCTTGAGTCCGTTATCAGCCAGCAGCTTATTCCGACAGCCGATAAAAAGAGCAGAGTAGCAGCATTCGAGGTAATGCACAGCACACCTGCCATCAAGAACCTTATCCGTGAAGCAAAGAGTCCGCAGATTAATTCGACGATACAGACCAGCAAAAAGCTTGGCATGCAGACCATGGATGACGCTATTTTCGACCTGTACATGAAGGGGGATATTGATAAGGAGAATGCCGTATCCTACGCACAGGACAGCCAGATTATGGAAAAGAGGATAGATAATGCATTCTAGTACACCGATAAATAAGTTTCTGATACATTGACGCTGAACGATTGCTTCATATGTAAGGCGGAGGAATGGGGCGTAGCGGTGGCTGCGTCTGATTCGGAATATTTAGAACACTTTATACAGTTATCAAGCCAGTCAATGATGGGGTGTTCACCATAGAAAAAGCTGCCGAAAAGGCAAGCATGTCCGTGGAAGAGTTCAGGAATGCGATGAAGAACGCAAACGCACAGAGCAGAGAATGATAGCGTAGTTGCTAAATGAAAAAAGATAATTATTAAATGTAAGCTCTCCGGATGTCCAGGAGGGCTTACATTTATTTTAAGAGTATGATTTAATAAACAACTGTTTATAGTTATAGGATGTATATTGTTAATTGTGATGGAATCTGATATAGTTTTTTAAAAGCATATTTCTTTGATATATTCTATGGTTCTGTTTTATAAGATTTTATAAAAATCATGCGGCTATGGCAAATAGCTGTATTAAAAAGTCTATGCTTTATTTCCTGTTATTTTGTAAATTGAATTTTAACCGTCAAAAGAAGAAAGGGGAGTACGATGGGAAAAGAGACATATCTGGCGCATACCATAACGCAGACTGATTACGAAGCGCGGTATGACAGGGCAGCCAAGAAACTGCTGGCAAATAAGCTTGTGCTTGCACATATCCTAAAGGACTGTGTTAAGGAGTATCAGGCCTGCAGCATTATGGACATAGCACAGAAATACATAGAAGGAGAGCCGGAGGTAGGAACTACAGGGGTAAACATGGATGACAGCAATTCGCCTGTACAGCCTGATATTAAGCGGGAGACGGTAGTGACACAGGCGGCAGAAGCACAAGCGATGAAAGTGCAGGTAATGAATACACAAGAAGAGAATGCACAGGCGATAAATGCACAGGCAATGAATACACAGTCGATGAAAGTGCAAGCAATGAATGCACAAGCAATGAGTATACAAGCGATGAATACACAAGTGACGAAGGTGCAGGGAATGGGCAATGAAGATATATCCCAGAATGAGGGAACAGTGTACTATGACGTGCGTTTCAATGCGATAGCACCGTCCACGGAAGAACATGGGAATATAAGGCTTATCATCAACGCCGAGGCACAGAACCGGTTCAAACCGAAATATCCCCTGACAAAAAGAGCGGTATATTATGGGAGCAGGCTGATTTCAGCACAGAATGGAACGGTATTTACTAAGTCGGATTACCAGAAACTGCGCAAGGTATATTCAATATGGATATGTGTCAATCCTGCGAAAAAGTTCAGAAATACGATAACGCGCTATTCACTAAAGCCGGAAACTATTATAGGAAATGCGGTCGAAGCACCGGAGAACTATGACTTGATAAACATAGTGATGGTGTGCTTAGGAAAGATGGAGGAATGGAATGACAACAATCTTATAAAATTTCTTGGTGTATTGTTCCAGAATGAGTTGTCAGCAAGGGAGAAAAAGGATATACTGGAAAGAGATTTCAATATACCTATGACCGAGACATTTGAAAGTGAGGTGGATGATATGTGCAATTTGAGCCAGGGTGTTGCGGAGGAAGCTATGCAGCAAGGAAGAACCCACATCCTTATTGAGTTGGTTAATGATGGGGTGCTCACCATAGAAAAAGCTGCCGAAAAGGCAGGTATGTCCGTGGAAGTGTTCAGGAATGCGATGAAGAAGGCTTACGCACAGGAATGATAGAAGCTGACATCAAGAAAAGCAGGGATAAGTACAGATATTAAAAGAATTAAGGCTCTTACATGGATATGACATGTAAGGGCTTTTACGTTATGTCGATAATTGTAAAAAATAGGTATAATTTACCATAAACAGGTAAACTAAAGCTATGGACAAACAGAATAAGAGCTACTATAATGGATATAAATGATTGATGAAAATAATAATAATTGTGCCTGCTTTCGGTACAAAATGTAGAAATTAAGCGAGGTTGTACACAATGGCAACATATTCGTACGAAATTGTCACAAAAGAAGGCAAAAAGAAAAAGGGTAATGTCGAAGCGGACAGCATAGATAAGGCAAGGACAGCACTGAAGGCTGAAGCGGGCATGATAGTCTCAGTCAAGGAGGCGTCACTTCTCAATAAGGATATTGATATAAATATCGGTAAGAAGAAGGCTTCGGTGAGAGATTTGTCGGTATTCTGTCTCTTATACACATCTCCGAGCCCACGAGACAGGCAGAAAATCTCGTA
>ERZ1027036.1433-NODE-1433-length-10617-cov-7.468945_pt1 | contig 10617 bp, 9 predicted proteins | sample MGYA00519441_ERZ1027036 | MGnify/ENA primary metagenome ERZ1027036 (study PRJEB26926, sample SAMN06164792) | human gut metagenome | biome: ENVO:00009003; feature: ENVO:2100002; material: ENVO:00002003 | host: Homo sapiens | place: USA | collected 2012 ... | reverse complement strand
AGTCGAAACACCCCTCCCTGCCTCTGGCCCGCGCGGAGCGCAAGCCATTTGACCGTAAGAGAAAACATCCCCCGCGCTACCAGCGCGAGAACCATTTCTGGTTCTCTTTTGGCACGCAAAAGAGAACATTAGCCTTGATGAAAAAGCTCTCTGCCCCGCGCACAGGCGCGCGAAGCCGTTCAAAAGGAAACCAAACCTTACTGCAAGAGCAATTTAATCCGCGCCACCAGCGCGAGAACCTGCTTAAAGAAAAACAAGCTCTACTGCAACAGCGCTCTGCCCCTACGCCGCAGCTTTATTGCTAAAAATCAATTTTCAACCTCAAAGAATGCAATAAATGCTGAATCTGCATTTCCTACGGTAAAATTATAAAGAACCAGTTCAAAAAGCCGCGCTGATGTGCTATACTAGGCTGTATGAGAGGCCCACGGAGGGGAAAACGGCGGGCTTCGTCCTCGAAATGTTCCATGTGGAACAAATCTTTTTCCCGGAAGGAAGCAAGTAGCGTGGCAAAAATCGTTGCTGTTGCAAACCAGAAGGGCGGCGTGGGCAAGACCACCACGGCCGTCAACCTCTCGTCCTGCGTGGCGGCGCTGGGCAAAAAGGTGCTCATCGTGGACCTCGACCCGCAGGGCAACACCACCACCGGCTATGGCATCTCCAAGCGCAGCGTGGACATTGGTACTTATGAGATCCTCATCGGCGAGGCCGACGCGCGGCAGGCTGTCCGCAAGACGGAGTTCCGCACCGATGTCATCGGCTCCAACACCCGCCTCGCGGGCGCAAGCCTTGAGATGATCGACCTGCCGGGCCGCGAAAGCCGCCTGCGGAAGGCGCTGGCCTCCATCCAGCAGGACTACGACTTCATCTTTATCGACTGCCCGCCGAGCCTCGACCTGCTGACGCTGAACGGCCTGTGCGCCTGCGACAGCATCCTCATCCCGGTGCAGTGCGAGTATTACGCGCTGGAGGGCCTGTCGGAGCTGGTCAGCACCCTCAAGACGGTTCGCAAAAAGTACAACGCCTATCTGGACATCGAGGGCGTGGTGTTCACCATGTTCGCAGTCCGCTACAACCTGACCCTTCAGGTGGTGGAGCAGGTCAAGAAGTATTTTGGAAACAAGGTCTATCAGACCACCATTCCCCGCAGCATCCGCGTCTCGGAGGCCCCCAGCTACGGCCAGCCCATCAACTTCTATGAGCCGAAGGGCAAGGGCAGCGAGGCCTATATGGATCTCGCCATCGAGTTCGTGAAGCGAAACCGTCCCGTCGAGGCCGCGCCCAAGCGCCGCCGGAAAGCCGCTGCCCCTGTCGAGACGATGGGGCTGACCGACGGAAAGACGGAAGGCTAAGGGGGAGAGAGGAGATCAATGGCAAAAGGAAGAGGAGGACTGGGCCGGGGGCTGGAAAGTCTGTTTGAGGACGCGGCCCCCAGCTTTGAGTCCGATACCAGGATCGAGACGTTACCCCTGCGGGAGATCGAGCCGGACCCCGGCCAACCCCGCAAGACCTTCGACGACGAGACGCTGGCAGAGCTTTCGGCCAGCATCGCGGAGCATGGTTTGCTGCAGCCCATCGCGGTGCGGCCCCGGGCCTCCGGCGGCTACCTCATCGTAGCCGGTGAGCGCCGCTGGCGTGCCAGCCGGATGGCGGGACTCACTGAGGTGCCGGTCATCGTCAAGGATGTGACCGACGAGCAGGCAATGGAGCTGGCACTGGTGGAGAACCTCCAGCGCGAAGACCTCGACCCGGTGGAAGAGGCGGCGGGCATCCGCGAGCTGATGGACCGCTGCGGCCTGACGCAGGAGCAGGCCGCCCGCAAGCTGGGCAAGAGCCGCAGTGCGCTGGCCAACATCCTGCGTCTGCTGACTCTGCCGGACTCGGTGCTTGAACTGCTGAAAAGCGGCTTCATCACCATCGGCCACGCAAAGGTGGTCTTGGGTCTGCCGACGCCGGAGCTTCAGGCGGAAGCGGCCCAGATGATCGCAGACAACCAGCTGAATGTCCGTCAGGCCGAGGCCCTCTGCAAAAAGCTGGCCAAGCCCGCGAAAGAACCTGCGGCCCCGCCGCTGCCCAGCGCCCTGCCGGTGGAAGTGGAAGAAAGCCTCAAGCAGGCACTTGGCAGCGAAGTCCGTGTGGCCTACCACGACGGCAAGGGCAAGCTCACCGTCCATTTCTATTCAGACGACCAGCTGAAGGCGTTCGCCAATCTGCTGGGGCAGTACAGCGTGGAGTAAGCCTCTCAGAGCCTTCGGCGAAGAGAACGAATTTCACGAAATGCCAAGGCCTCTCCTTGGTAGGAGAGGTTGAGCGCAGCAACTGCTCAAGATAGTGAATTTAGCGTACCAAGGCGGGGAACACCGCCTTTGAACGGCACAGCGGAGAACGCTCCCTGTGCAAGCAATAGAGTATAAGGAGAGTTATCATGCTTGACATCAAATTTGTCCGCGACAACCCGGATGCGGTCAAGGAAAACATCAAGAAGAAGTTTCAGGATGCAAAGCTCCCCCTCGTTGACGAGGTCATCGAGAAGGACGCCAAGTACCGCGAGTGCCTGAAGGAAGTGGAAGCCCTCAAGGCCGCCCGCAACAAGCTGAGCAAGGCCAACGGCCCCCTGTTCGGCCAGCTGAAGAAGTGCGACGACGAGGCAAAGAAGGCGGAGCTGCAGGCCCAGATCGACGCCAACAACGCCGCCGTCAAGGCAGACGCCGACAAGATGGCAGAGCTGGAAGCCGAGGAGGCCAAGCTCTCCGCACGCATTCAGGAGATCATGTACACCATCCCCCAGATGATCGACCCCAGCGTGCCCATCGGCCCGGACGACACCTACAACGTCGAGGCACAGCGCTTCGGTGAGCCTGTCGTGCCCGATTTCCCCATCCCGTACCACACCGAGATCATGGAGAGCTTCGACGGCATCGATATGGACGCCGCAGGCCGCGTGGCCGGCAATGGCTTCTACTACCTGCTGGGCAACATCGCCCGCCTGCACGAGGCTGTTCTGGCCTATGCCCGCGACTTCATGATCGACAAGGGCTTCACCTATGTCATTCCTCCCTTCATGATGCACGGCAACGTGGTGCAGGGCGTCATGTCTTTCCCGGAAATGGACGCTATGATGTACAAAATCGAGGGCGAAGACCTCTACCTCATCGGCACCAGCGAGCACACCATGATCGGCCGCTTCATCGATGAGACTCTGGACGAGGCCACTCTGCCCCTGACCCTGACCTCCTACAGCCCCTGCTTCCGCAAGGAGAAGGGCGCACACGGCATTGAGGAGCGCGGCATCTACCGCATCCACCAGTTCGAGAAGCAGGAGATGATCGTCGTCTGCCGTCCCGAGGAGAGCGCCGACTGGTATGAGAAGCTCTGGAAGAACTCCGTCGAGCTGTTCCGCAATATGGAGATCCCCGTCCGTCAGCTGAACTGCTGCTCCGGCGACCTCGCCGACCTGAAGGTCAAGAGCTGCGACATCGAGGCTTGGAGCCCCCGTCAGCAGAAGTATTTCGAGGTCTGCTCCTGCTCCAATCTGGGCGATGCACAGGCACGCCGCCTGCACATCCGCGTCAAGGGCAAGGACGGCAAGACCTATCTGGCCCACACCCTGAACAACACCTGCGTGGCTCCTCCGCGTATGCTCATTGCATTCCTCGAGAACCATCTGCAGGCCGACGGCAGCGTCACCATCCCCAAGGTGCTGCAGCCCTACATGGGCGGCCTCGAGGTCATGGTTCCCGTCCACAAGAAGTAAGCTTGTTTTCCACAGGACTTGCATAAAGCGTTGAAAACTCCCGCCATCCCCGCCGGATGGCGGGAGTTTTTGCGTGCAGGCGGGGAAGAAGAAAAATTTTCGGATTTTTTCGAAAAAGCTGTTGACAAAACGGGGGATGTTGGATATAATAATAAAGCACTGTTCAAGTGCAACAAATAAATATGGCGGTATAGCTCAGTTGGCTAGAGCATTCGGTTCATACCCGAAGTGTCACCGGTTCAAATCCAGTTACCGCTACCACATTACAGAGTTTCGCTAAGATAAGGGGGACGGTCGTCCGCAATAGTGGATGATGAAAGTCGGAGGTTTTAGCGAAGCTCTGTATTTATAAGGCCCGTTGGTCAAGCGGTTAAGACACGGCCCTTTCACGGCTGTAACATGGGTTCGATTCCCGTACGGGTCACCAAACTAAGCTTCTGGTTTTCTTCGATGATGCGTTGAAAATTAGGAGCTTTTTTATTACCCTTTTTGCAAATACCACAATCGTACCACACTTTTAAAATAAACGCAAGCCCTGTAACATGGGAACAGGATTGCCGCGGAGTAAATTATAGCCGTGGCAATCCTGTTTTTTGTTGTTCCTTTAAAAATTATAAAAGCGTGGATTGGAAAATTGTAAAGGAGCTTTTGCGGCATATCCTCGCTTTTTAAAATTATGGCTGCGGTATTCCACAGTCACCTTGACAACTATCCAACCTCACTTTTGTCCGCTAATCGCGGAACAACCCGCAACCCCTTATCCCGGTGGGATAACACGGGCAAAGATTGGGAAAACGAAAGTGAGGACACGAAAATGAAAGAGACTGTTAAGACTTCCCGGACGGCTGGTTACTTGGAGAAAATTTTCCGCGCGTTGAATGTAAAGTATTTCAACGGTGAGTTGGAGGAGCCTATCATCACGATACAGAGCACGCCCAGAGCCTACGGACACGTCACCGTAGCCAAGGCATGGCAGAGAGGAGACACAACCCGCCATGAGCTTAACATCGGCGCTGGGACGCTTGCACGGCCCATAGAAAACGTGGTGGCGACCACCCTCCACGAGTGTGTACACTTGTGGAACCTTCAAAACGGCATACAGGATTGCAGCAGGGGCGGCGCATACCACAACAAAAAATTTAAGGAGGCCGCCGAGGCCCGCGATTTGAAAATCAGTTACGACCCGCGCGTTGGATGGAGCATCACCGAGCCGACCGACGCGCTGTGTGAGTTCATTTTGGAACAAGACTGGCAGGACATCAGCATGAACCGCATTGAAGATTTCTACGCCCCGCGTGGCAAGGGCGCAGGGGACGCCACGGGCAAGCCGACAGGAAGTAACCCCAACAGCCACAGCATCAAGTATGTTTGCCCCTGCTGTCACAACAGCGTGCGAGGGACAAAGGTTGTGCGCATAAAATGTGCCGACTGCGACATGATGATGACCGCACAATAAAGAGAACCGGGAGTGAAAGCTCCCGGCTTTTTGCTGCAAAATTCGGGCCGCAAGCGGCCTTACTCCATTTTGATGTCTACTATTCAAAACGAGTCAACTTTATTCGTGGTGGGGTAACAAGCTGTTACCTCACCGGTTCTTTTCTACGTTTCTACGAGCGAATGCTTTTACAAAAAGAGGACGGTGCAGGTCGTTAAAACGACTGCGCCGTCCCCGTTTTTGAGGTTTTGATGTCAACTTCTCAATTTAGGAACCGTCCCCATTTTTCCCCCGAGTTTGCATATTACTGATTTTACAATTTTACTATTGTTAGCACCAGCCAACTTCGTGCTCTTCCGGGGGGCAACTCTTATCAGCCTCACCGGGAATCACTGTGCCCCACCAGTCGGTGTTGGAGTCTCCACCGCTCGGCTGAGACGGCTGTGCAGGCTCGGGATTGCTCGGCTGCGCCGGTTCAGGGTTACTAGGCTGTGCCGGTGCCGGGTCAGGCTGCGCAGGAGCCGGAGCAGCAGGCTCCGGATTACTGGGCTGTACCGGCGTAACGGGAGCGGACGGCGTAGCGGGAGCAGACGGCGTAACCGGCGCAACAGGTGCCGGATTTGTCGGCGTCACGGCAGCACTGTTGCTGGAACCGCTGTTTTTATAAGTCTTGTTGCTGGTCGTGACCTTCTTCGGCTGTTCAACCGTCACTTCGTAGTTGGCACTCTCCTCACCGGCAGTCGCCGTGATGGTTGCATTCCCAGAGGAGATGGCAGTTACCTTCCCATTGGAATCGACGGTAGCGACCTTTTCGTTGCTGGACGACCACTCGATGGTGGTCTCGGCGGCAACCTCTTCGGGGGCAACAGTTGCCTTAATGGTGTGAGAGTTACCGACCGTCAGTTTGCCTTCGTTGGAATCGAGCGTGATGCTTTCAACCTCATAGAATGCTTTCACATGAGTCGTCTTCTCTGTGACCTTTTCGCCATCCTGCATAAGGGTCGTGGTGATGTCGCACTCACCTGCTTTAAGGACCTTCACCTTGCCGTCCTTATCGACGGTAGCGACTTCCTCATCGCTGGAAGCGAAATCAAACGAAATGTTGGACGCATCTTTCGGCTCGCATTTCGCTTCAATTGCGGCTTCGTCCGTATCGTTGAGTTTGACATCCAAGGTATCGGGAACCTTCAATTCTTTCGCAGATACCTTGACGGTGATGACGCAGACATCCTGCATCTCGGTATCCTTGACCGTGGCGGTAATTTCAGCCTCACCGGCTGCGACTGCTGTAACGGTGCCGGTCTCATCAACCGTAGCAACACTCTCATCGGAAGAAGTCCACGCGAGCGTCAGCTTCTCAGCCGCCTTGGCAATTTTTTCATCCTGCGCAGCAGTTTCTGCCGTAGCAGACTCACCAGTTGCGATGACAGGCGTCTCTGCGGGCGCATCCTCCGTGCCGAAATTCACCGGCAACGTGATGCTCTCGCCCTTTTCGAGAATCGCAGCATCCGGAACCGAGATGTTCGTGACCTTAACGCCGCATCCTACCAGGCTGAGCGCCATAGCCGCAGTCGCAATAACTGCCAATACGATATTCTTTTTCATAAAAACACTCCTTCTCGGCATCTAGCGCCGAGGCTACTCTTTAATTTTGCCGCCGCCACTCTATTGATAAGTGGCGGCTTTGGATTCTTTTAAATCGGGGACGGGGGAGATCGCTGCGCGACTCACCGTCCCCGATACATCACGCAGTTTCCAGATACTCCCGCAAGGAATCTGCAACTCCTTCCTGTATGGAATTGTCCCAGACTGCGTATTTGTTTTCCGGGTATCCGCCTACAAATATTGAAGCATCCGATAGTTGCCATTTTGACACGGGCTTGCCATCTTCCACCTTGATGATGGTCGGTGCACCGATACGCTTCTCCCCGACATCAATTTCATTTTTCTCCGGGTCGGAGACGGTGTACTCGGCCAGGTAGTCATCCAGCCAGGTTAGCAGTTCGGTGTAGCCTTCCCCCGCTGGTTTGGTTTGCACTGGTGCGGCAGTATCCGAGTTGTAGGTGTATATATCCCGATATAGGTCTACCTGGCAGTAGTCCATCGTGACCCCTTCACTTGTAGCAACAGCGGCAAGCACAGGGAGCAGGTTGCGACAGTAGGGACAGCGCGGATAGGCAAACAAGATATAACCGTCTTTTTTCGCGCGTGCTTCCACCGCGGTCACAGGTGATAGCGGCACCGAGAAGGACAGATTAACATCCCGGTACGTATATTCTGTGTAGCCGGGAACAGCGCGCCCATTATACGCCCGGTAACTGCGGGCAACTATTGCTCCCGGCGAGCTGCCAAGGAGTAGCAGCACAGCCATCCCAGCAGTTGCCACAGCATAGGCTATGTACGGTGCGGTGTGGGATAGTTTTTGCATCCATTTATCACCTTCCTTTTATATTATAGCACATCAGCACGTAAGAGCAAGATTCAAATCGTCTCCAGGTAGACGATTTTTCCCTTAGCAAATCGGTACAATAAATATACTTTATTGTACACGGTGGTGAGGGCAAATGCTACTACAGGAGGCAATTAAGCTGCGCATTTTGGAGCTTGCAGACGAGAGCGGCTACAGTGTCAACAAGCTGGCTGAGCGTTCCGGCATTGCACCATCTGTCCTTAAAAAGACTGTCAAGCCTTATGCTACCACTAAAAATACTTCAACTGAAATAGTTGCACGGATATGTGTGGGGTTAGGAATCCCATTTAAAACTTTTTGGGACAGCCCTTTATTTGACAATATTGAGACTAGACAACAAAAAGAGGACGAGAGCCAATAAAGGCTGTCGTCCTTTTGATGTTTACTTTTCAAACGAGGCAGGGTTAGAAAGGCATAGCGTCCGGTTCCTCAAAATCCTCCGCAGAAATTCCTTCAGGGATTTCCCCATAATCATTATCTTCTTGGGGCGTGCAGTACAACGGTTTTTTTAAGCTGCCGTTATATTGCCAGTGGGTCTTTCCGGCAATGGCAGATTTGGATTCTGCCAGCTCCCCGTAACGATATACTTCATAATGTAAAACTACTTCATCGTCCATAAGGGCGACCTTGTTTTCCTCCCACGCGAAAGTAAGTTTTACTTTAGGAAAAAGAATTGAGAGCGTATGAATAGCCTCACTTGCAGGTGCGCTATGGGTGAGAAATGCAATGCTATTTTCATTACATTCTTCAAAAGATATCACGTTTTCGTCTGTACCCCAGTGTTCCGTGCACCAGCCGGTATAAGTAGGATAGCCGTATTCCTTCCGGTTCAGCACAGCCATTTTTCCCAAAAGGAACCGGCGCTGATCTGCACGGCTAAGAACAGCAAGAAAATTTTCTTCTTCCTCTTCTGTAGGGTAAGGAACTAAATCAAGATAATGGCGGTAAAGCTTTTCGCCGCAAGAAACTTCATCATCGGGGCCAATGTTCAGGTGTACCGGCACAGCACAGATTTTATTCAAATCAATGCTCCCAATGTCATAGATGTCATCGCAGATGTACTTCATTACTTCATTGACCTGTTCCTTCGAACCGCCAATCGTGAGAGTGCTGTAAATAAAGCTTTCTTTCTTCATGGGATTTCTCCTTTGAGAGTTGTATCACCGCTCACAGCAGACGGCGGCGGATGTCTCCGCGTGCCATCCCTGTAAGCCGTGAGAGTTGTGTAATGCTGACGCCCTCTTGTGTTACCAGACGGCGCAGCAGCGGGGTTGCGGTGGATTCGGGGTAAAGCTGGATTTCGTGGCATTCCATGCCTGCCGTTGCACGTACAAAGTCACAAAGCTCAGCATCCGTAAAGGCAGGCAGCGGAGAATCCTCCAGAATGCCGCGGGCATTTAATTCTGGCTGCTGGTGGTAGTGCCGCAGCCAATCTAAATCATGCAGTGCAAGCGCGTAGCTTGTGTCTACATGACATAACGGCTTTTTTCGACTAGCAAAGTAGTCAATGTAGCTGCTCCACGGGTAGTCCTGCATATCCTGCACCATTCCGGCAGCGACCGGGTTGCGGTGGATATAGCGCAGTACCCGCAGGAAGTAGACTTTGGTTGTGACAGGCTGGGATTTGTAACGGCCCTGGAAGAGCGGGCCTGTCCGCTGGTAGCGGCGGTTGTAGTAGGCAACGTACCGTACCCCGATGGCCTTCATCATGTGTTGCAAGGAATCGTTACAATCCTTCGCGAGCAGATGCAGATGGTTGGCCATCAGGCAGTATGCCATGATGATAAAATTTTCATCTGCGCAAAAATCGAGAATATGTAAAAAGTTCAGATTGTCGGCATCATCATTAAAGATGGTCATGCGGTTAATTCCACGGATCATGATGTGATACACGCCGCAGGACGAAAGTTTACGGGCTTTTCTTGGCATCGTCCTGCACCTCCGAGGGTGTCGTTTGGGGCGTCCATTCTTCCGGCTTGTAGGTCAGCAGTTGTATCGCCCGCGAGGCATCCCCTCGTGTCATTTTATGGGTGTCAATTTTGTAATCCGGGGCCAGCTTGTGGATAAGGGCAATTTGCTCATTGGTGATGGGTTGTCTATCCCACTTATAGCGCTGTTTTTTGTCCCAGATATGTTGATATTTAGCATGCTTCTGTTTCAAGTCCTGATACACATAGTCTAATGCAAATTGTAATGGCACCGCAATCTTGGAGCACGCTTTATTTTTCCGCAGGTACACCATGCCGTTAGTCAGCGGTTTGCTGATGCGGTAGGTTACGGTCGGGATAGGCAGTATATAGCCGCCATCCTTGAGTGTAATCCATGCGACATCATGGGTGGTAACACCTTCGCCAAGTGCCATAACGTCTACCTCCTTCTGATTTTGTATCCAGGTATCGGGAATGTCCGCACCTGTAAGTACCTTTATCGGTTCGGTTTCCTCCGGCAACTTTTCCACCTGCTCCTTTTTAGGTTTGGGAGCTAGCGGTTCCTCGCCGATTAGCGTTGCTGCCGTGCATATCGGCATCCTGGAAATGCCCACGCAATCAATAATCTTGCAGGCACTTTTTCCCGGATGCAACCGCAGGCCGCGACCTACCATCTGCGCATACAGGCCGACATTGGTTGTGGCAACCGGGCGGGCCAGCAGAACGGTTTCTGTCATCGGCAGGTCAACACCTTCCGTCAGGACAGCATAGCAGACAAGTACTTTAATTAGGCCCAAACGGTAGGCCTCCAACAGACGTCCTCTATTTTGAGTAGTGCCATCGATAAAGGCCGCGGTACTGGCACCATGCTGGGAATTGAGCAGTGCTGTCACATTTTTGCCCTCTTCAATGGATGGTGCGAAAATGATGGTCTGCCCACGTGCGTTTGAGGTGTAGGCCTCCGCGATACCCGCTGCTGTGCCAGACATAACGCGTGCTATCTGTCTCTTATACACATCTGACGCTGCCG
>ERZ1027036.1429-NODE-1429-length-10634-cov-4.299839_pt1 | contig 10634 bp, 6 predicted proteins | sample MGYA00519441_ERZ1027036 | MGnify/ENA primary metagenome ERZ1027036 (study PRJEB26926, sample SAMN06164792) | human gut metagenome | biome: ENVO:00009003; feature: ENVO:2100002; material: ENVO:00002003 | host: Homo sapiens | place: USA | collected 2012 ... | reverse complement strand
TCTACACTTATGCGATCGTCGGCAGCGTCAGATGTGTATAAGAGACAGGCTCTATGGAGGTATTTGGGGGAGCGATGGCCAATGAAACAGTCTGATATTTATACCGAGGCTCTGACCTGTCTGCGCTCCATCCTTCTGGCAGACCATCCAGAGTTCCAAAACTGGATCGACTGGTTGGAGCGGGACATTCAGGACTGGAACCAGCGGCGGGAGGTTGCCCACCATCTTCGGGCATACGGAGGTATGGGCTCGTTCAACGACCTGCCCAGTATGCGTGGAAATCACGACTATATTTTCGACTTTCTCAAGTCCGTGTGCTATGCCTTCGGCCATCTTTATGGCAAACGGGAAGGCATTTCTCCGGAGGCATTGATGGAGGAGTGCCTGCACGATGTAGAGCAGGCAGCCTATCACCCCCATAAGGCACTGAACCAAGCCATTGCCCAGCACTTGATGCAGGGCGATTTACAGGAAAACCTGGATAGGCTGTAGGAGGACTTGTTATGAACAAAAGACTATTCCGCACCCAATTCAATCAAATGGAAAACATCGAGAAGCAGGTGCTGATGGAGAGCCTGGCTGCCCGTTATGATATGACCTTTCTCGGTCTACATACTTTTGACCGCTGGGGCCAGAGCTGCACCACCGGCATCTTCAAGAAAGATGGTCGGGAGTTCGTCTTTGTCCCCGGCGATACCGTCACCCTGGGCTGGGAGCAGTTTGCCGTGGGACTGAATCAGGAGAGCCGGGAGGAATTGGAGTATCTGTTCCGAGAATGGGAAATGGAGCGGGACCCGGAGGAGATGATTCGGGAAAGCATGGCTCCTGTTCGGCAGGCGGCCATTGGACCCATGCTGGTGGGCCGGGAGCTGGAGGAACTGTGCTGGGAGCCGGTCAAGATGGACGATCCCAGGCTGACTGCCCACCCTGACTGGCTGAAGGAATTCCGTGATTTTGCCTGGAGTGACAGCAGCAGTCTTACCTTGCATCAGTCGGCCCGCATTGAGCGGACGGAAAAGGGCTTTCAGATCTGTATCTATAACCACACAGACTACGATGCGCTTCTTGCCATGCTGGAAAACAGGGGCTTCTCCCTGCCCACGGCGGACGAGTGGGCCTACCTGTGTGGCGGCGGGTGTCGGACCCTGTTTCCATGGGGAGATGGGTTAGACTACTCCATGCGTCTGCACTGGTTTGAGAACATGGATGAGGATGAGAACCGGCCCTATGACATGGAGGAGCCCAACTTCTTCGGCCTGTCCATCGCCTACGATCCCTATATGCGGGAAGTGGTGCAGGCTGATAGGCTTACCACCTGCGGCGGTGACGGCGGATGCAATATCTGCGGTGGGCTGGGCCCATTTCTCGGTTTCCTACCCTGTTCGCCCCACTGTAAGCCGGAAGTGCAGGAGGACAATGAACTAAACGGAGATTATGACTTTTATCGGCCTATCATTCGGTTGGAGAACTATGATTGACAATAGAAGCTTGATACGAAATAAAGAAAGAGAGGTGCCGACATGGGAGCATGGGGCATAAAAGCATTAGAGCGTGACGAAGGGCTGGATGTACTGGACATCCTCAAAAATGAATATGTACCGGAGCATCCGGTAATGGATCTGGGCGAGATGATCGAACTGATGAAAGAGGAAGTCATGCTGGGATCTGACTTCTCACAAATCGACTTCCTCTTTGACAATACTGCGATGGCTCTGGCGGAGCTGTATTTCCAATGGAAGGATAACAGCAAACTGGACTACGATCATGAAGAAGCTATATGGGATAAAGTCACCGGTTTCACAGCATCCAAAGAAGCCCTTGCTTTCCTGCTGCGGCAGCTCACCGACATCAAAAACGAGGTGCCGGACGAGGACGGCATCCGTGAGATTGTGGATCTTTGGAAGAACGAGGACAGCGGTGAGATCGCTCCTGCGTGGTTGGAACACTTGAATCAGCTCATTGATCGACTGGATTCAGAACAGGAGGCACGACAAATGTATATCAAAAAATACTGGGGCAACTTTATTGGCGGTTCCGATGACAGTCTGAACCTTGTGGCATTTTTAGAGGATCAGAAAAAGGAGGAAATCCCCCTCAGCGAGATTTTCGCCAAGATCGGTCTGGACAAGCAGAACTGGGACTTTCGCCAAACCGTGGAGTACCTGGAGTTTACACATTCCGATGGCGTGGAGATGGACTTCCACTTCGCCATTGATGTGGTCACCGATCTGGCCGCTATCCTGCTGGAGTGCAGCGTCAGTGGCAGTGTAAACCTTCAGGATCTGGACGAGTACAACACCCCTGCCCGCCGCATCCGCATCACCGTCACGCCAGAGGAGCATGACGCCATGAACAAGGCACTGGCGGATTTTGCCCAGAATCCGCTGGAATATGACCTCAGTGAGATGATGGACAACGAGGAGATCCAGGAGATGGCTCGGGATGTGGAGGCGCTGCGGAAGGAGCTGTACGAGGCCGCTGGCCGCAACCGGGACTACTATGTAAAGGCAGAGGACATGAAGAATCTGCTCCCCGACTGGGAGGAAGCCAGTGGCTGCATCGCCACCAACCGCATCACGGTGGAGGGCTGCAAGGTTGGCTACTGCTACCGGGAGAAGGCGGACGGCGGCTGGGACAGTGGCTGGCGCTTTACCGCCGGTGACGAGAGCGAGGCGTACATGGACGACCCCAACAATGCCGGGATCTACAAGCTGAACACGATCTGCAATGACGATCCCGACATCATCCCTCTGCTGAACACCCCCGCCCCCTGCGCCTTTGAGCGGGATGAGAACGGTGTGTTCCAGCAGATCAAAGACTGGAAACCGGATGAGGACGAGGAGGACCCTGATATGGACATTTTGAAGCAGTGCCAGAAGTGGCATGAGGAGAGCAAACAACATAAAATTATTGATGCGCTGGAGGCTATCCCCGCCGAGGAGCGTACCCCTGAGATGGACAGTGAGTTAGCCCGTGCCTATAACAATCTGGCAGACCCACATAAGCCAACTTGCAAAGAAATGCTCAAAAAGGCCCTCGCTCTGCTAAAGCCCCATGAGGAATACTTCGAGGACGACTATTACTGGAACTTCCGCATGGGTTACTCTTACTTTTATCTGGATCAGGAGGGCCGGGCTCTGCGATATTTTGAAAAGGCATTGGAAGTCCGCCCTGGTGACGATGACACCAAAGAGTTTATCGACCGGTGCAAGCAGGGTATTTCTCTGCCGCAGTTCTGGGAGTGCTTCCGGGAGCGGACAGAGAACTGGTGGGAAACCTTTGCCGAGATGGAAGCAGAATTGCGCCAGATGATGGACGAGGACAAAGATCACACCCGCGGTGCGGAGATCGTGGCCCAAATGGAGGAAACCCTGAATTTGGTTTTTGACGAGATTTCCTTCGAGATGGGCTTCAATGGCGAAAAGCATGAGCTGATCCTCACCCCGGAGGGTGATAAGGTCAAGCTGTTTGAGCTGGTCTACTTCCAGAAACACGCCCCCAAGGAGGTGCTGGAGCACTGGAACATCCTGGTGGGCCGTCAGCCCCTCCAGAACATCGGTCTGCGCACCGAGGATGGATGGGACATCTCCGGGGATGATGTGCAGATCTGGCTGGAGGAGCAGGGTGAAAACAGCTTCGCCATCTCCGCCTACTGTGAAAAGCTGCTGCCTATGCTCCGGGATGAGGAAGGCCGGGCCTGGTGGATGCTCACCACCCTCACCGACCAAGTGCTGGGCGAGATCCCCCACATGAGATACATAGACAGCTTTGATGTGCTGGAGGAACCCAAGGCAGAGCCGTCCTTCCTCCTGTCCCAGCTGCCCGACAAACTGCGGGAGCAGGGCCTGGAGCTCTCCACTGATCCAAATGCCTATCTGGAGAGCTATCTTGGCTACAAAATGGAACCCAATGAAGATCCCGACGCCGATTGGCGGTTGGATACCATGGTGGGTTCCACCTGCTGTGTGCCGCTCATCAACGGCTATCTGAATGCCGACAATGACTTCATGGATGATCTCCATGCCGACGGCACGGTAGCGGGCTTCTTCTGCTATCCCCTGGATACCCTGCGGGAGGAGGAAGGCAGTCAGAAAATTTTCGACTTCCGGGACAAACTGGAGGAAGTGCTCACCGGCGGGGATGGTTCGGAAGTGCTCACTCTCACCGGCGGGGCTACCGGCCTCTACTGTGGCTATGTGGACTTCATCGCTTGGGACATCCAAGAGGCGCTGAACATGGCGAAAGAGTTCTTTGAAGGCACGGACATCCCATGGGCCATCTTCCACACCTTCCGCCGTGAAGCCGGTTCTGTACCCCTAAAGCAACAAGATGATGGGACAGAAACTGAGAATCAGGATGACGAGTTGGACGAAACGCTGACGGGCATGGACTATATTCCTTACACCCAACAGAACGCCGAAGCATTCTTCGCTCAGCTGGAGCAGTGGAACGACGAAGACGAGTACACCCGCTGTATCCAGGCACTGAATGCCATCCCGGAGAACTGGAGGAACTACCGCACCGCCTACGCCCTGGCCCGTGCACTGGAGAACTACGCCATCATCGGGGACCATGACGAAGGTACTTTGAAATCCAAGGGAGACAAAGCCCTTCTGAGGGCCATTGAGGTGCTGGAGTCCGTCCGGGAGGAAGGCCAGGACAAGGCGGAGTGGAATATGCGGATGGCCTACGGCTATCAGTATCTCTATGGTCAGGAGGCAAAGGCCATTCCCTACGCCCAGCGTTGGGCAGAACTGGACCCGGAAGACGAGGACGCTCCGGCGGTGATTCGGGAGTGTAAGGCGGAGATCCGGAAACGCCAGCGCAGCCGGAAGAAGAAGGCCAAATTCGTGCCCGGTGATACTCCATTTGAGGGCTTCGACCTCACCAACTTCTGGGATGATAATTGGTATGCACTGAAAGAATATGTCAGTGATCCGCCTTCCGATGAGCTGATCGCCAGCGTGGAGGAGGAACTGGGCTACAAGCTGCCCGCCGCCTACATCTGGCTGATGAAGCAGCACAACGGCGGCATTCCGGTGAACACCTGCTATCCCTGCGATGAACCTACCTGCTGGGCAGATGACCATGTGGCCATCACCGGCATTTTCGGCATCGGACGAGAAAAGAGCTGCTCCCTCTGCGGAGAGCTGGGCAGCCAGTTTATGATCGATGAGTGGGAGTATCCTGCCATCGGTGTGGCCATCTGTGACTGTCCAAGCGCCGGACACGATATGATTTTCCTGGACTACCGAGCTTGCGGTCCCCAGGGAGAGCCTGCGGTAGTCCATGTGGATCAGGAAAACGACTACAAGATTACCCATCTGGCAGACAGCTTTGAGGAATTTGTCCGCGGACTGGAGCATGAATCCCTCTATGATCCGGATGAAGATGTAGAGGATCTTGAGGATGACGCCGACGAGGAGAAACCTGACCGTAAGGGCTCCTTTGCCGGGTCTGTGCTCCTCTCCAAAGCGGAATGGGACAAGGAGCAGTTGATCCGGAATCTACGGGAAGAATGGGGCATCGTAGATGAGGAGCCGGATGAGGGCGACGAAGATGATGAGAACAGCGATGACGCTGTGGTAATGCGGGTCGGCGGCATGATGCTGATCGTGACACTCTTCCACGGTCACATCCCGGACAATGAAGCGGAGATCAACGCCGAAAACAACTATATGTGGCCAGAAGCTATAGAAGCGGCCAAAGCGCACAAGGCCCATATCATGGTGGCTGTGTTGGGCGAGGAGGAAAAACTGCTGGAACGGGGTAAGCTGTTCACCAAGGCGCTGGCAGTGTGCTGCAAGCAGAAATACGCCACCGGCATATATACCAGCGGTGTGGTATTTGAGCCTCGTTTCTATGAGGGCCTTGCCGATATGATGAAAGAGGACGAACTACCCATCTTCAACTGGGTCTGGTTCGGCCTGTACCGGAGCGAGGGTGGCTTGAACGGCTACACCTACGGCATGGATGTATTTGGTAAGGAGGAAATGGAGGTGCTGAACACCGACGCCGAGCCGGAGGAACTGCGGGACTTTTTGGCAAGCCTTGCCTCCTATGTGCTGGCGTGTGATGTGACGCTGCAAGACGGCGAGACCATCGGTTTTTCTGCGGACGATAAGCACACCATCACCCGCAGCCCCGGCGTCTCTCTGCCGGAGGAACAGATGACCCTGAAGATCGGTTACGAGCCTATAAAGGGAGATCCGGAGGATGACAGCTGCGACCACTCAGACAATGATGACACGCAGGATGAGGAAGAATTCAGTAATCCCGAAGTCTACACCGAGGAGGAGATGGAAGCCGTCGAGGGGCACATTGAGCAGTATTTCGGCAAGTTCGAGAATGTGTTCCATGAGCTGGTTTCTCCCGACATCCATGTGGACATCTGCGTGGTGCCGCCCTCTGAGGAGCGGGACTACTGCACCCTGGTCACCATGGGCATGGGCGCTCACCGGATGAATGTGCCGGAGGAACTGGCGGAATATAAGCTGGAGCGGGCGGAGCTGGCCATTGCCCTGCCTGCGGACTGGAAGCTGGATCAGGAGTCCATGAAAGACGAAAAGTGGTACTGGCCCATCCGCCTGCTGAAATCCTTGGCCCGCCTTCCCATTGCCAGCGATACCTGGCTGGGCTTCGGCCATACCATGGACAATGAGGAGGATTTTGCAAAGGACACAAAGCTGTGCGCCGCCATTCTGACTGGTCCCCAGGATACCGAAGATGGCAGCGAGGTCTGCATCCTGCCGAGTGGCGAGGAGGTCAACTTCTATCAGGTGATTCCTCTCTACCGGGATGAATTGGAATATAAGCTGGCCCATGACGCGGACGCCCTGCTGGGCAAAATGAACGGCATCAGCTTTGTGGTGGAGTCTGATCGTCAGGATGCTATCACCCGTGGCACCCTTTCCAATGATGATTTTGACGGTGAGATGGACGATGCCTCCTATCATATCGAGAGCATTGAGGAGAAGGAACTGCCAATTGACCCCATCAACGCTTATAACCACATGGCCATCTACCTGCGCTGGTGCATGGAGCACGACCTGATGGGTGAGGACTTCCTGAAAGAATACAGCGAAGTGGCCAAACAGGTCAAAGCTGATCCTGCCAGTGTGGATCTGCGGGAGTTTATCCGGGATGAGCTGGACGGCTGTCTGTTCTCTGTGCTATTCAATCAGCAAGGCCGTGCCTTTGCAGGCTATTACTACGGAGAGGGCGACAGCCCCTACTATCCTGCCGATGTTGACGACAACGCCCTCCGCTTCTTCGGCCCGGAGCGGTATCACTCTGATGAGTTCCAGGATGAAGCCTACCTGTTCATCCCCTTTGACGAGGACTACTATCAGGCTATGGCAGAGGTGATCGGGGAACGGTTTGAAAACTGGCAGGGACAGGACTTCGACGAGGACACGCTGGAGCCTTCCGAGGTTGCTCAGGCCATCATGGAGTATCTGGACTGCGAGTGTACCTATTTCCCATCCATGGCAGATGATGACCCCATCATGTCGGCATACAGCTACGCCCAGCGGCTGGGGGTACGGGAGGGCTTTGTTCCCGTGCTCATCAAGGCGGATGATGAAACGCTGTTGGAGTGTCTGGTGATGAACGCCGATCCGGAGCACAATGCGGACTTCTACGAATTTGACCTCAAAACAGTAGAGGAGTATCGAAAGAAGATGCTCTCCGCTCCCATCAAGGACGGAAAGGCGGTTCTGGAGGAATTGACCGGCCAGCGCAAGGAAGAAGCCGAGGACGATGACATGGACTGGGAGGCGGAAGTCCTGGGCGAGATGGAGGGCGGCTATGACAATGACCGCTTCTCCTGCTATTGGGATTCGGATAGCCACATGACCTATCCGCTCATTCTGGCCAAAATTCCGGTCAAGAACCCCTGGGAGATCTTCGCCTATCTGCCCTTTGGAAATTGGAATGAGTGCCCCGACACGCCGGACCTGATGGCAGTGGCGAAATACTGGTTCGAGCAGCATGGTGCCATCCCTGCCGCCATGAGCCACGATGAATTGGAGTTTGAACTTCCGACTCCGATCTCCAAGGAAAGAGCTATGGAAGTGGCTGTGGAGCAATATGGCTTCTGCCCAGATCTGGATCAGAATGAGGATGGAAGCATTGGCTCCTTGGCAGCTGTCCTGTGGCAGTCCACCGTCTGGTATTTCTGGTGGGATTGATGGGAGGTGCGACCAATGACAGAATATCAGAAAACCTATATCGAACTAAAAAAACAGTTTGTTGCGACCAATGAAGGTCCAGACAATGTCCGCGCTCTATATACCTTCAAGGAAGAACTTGAGCAGAGTGAGGATCAGCAGGCCAAGGAAGTGCTGGTGGATATGTATGATCTACTGGACTTCAAGAAGGATGCCTACGAACTGCTCTGCCAAATCGGAAATCGTTCCGATAAAAAGACCCTCAAGCGGCTGGGCATCTTGAAGGACTATGCGGAAAACTGGGGCAATCATTATGCCCTCCCCAGGCCCAAAACGCCGGAGGAGAAGCAGAAAGAGAAGGAGCGGCAGGCCCAGCTGGGCCTGCCCGCCTTCCGGTATCACCCCAATCCTCTGGAAACTGGGGCTTTTGAGGAATCCGCAGACGGCGTTGTCTGCGACTGCTGCGGCAAGACGACCCATATTTTCTATACAGCCCCCTTTTACGCCGTGGAGGATATTGCATATCTGTGCCCAGAGTGCATCGCCAACGGCGAAGCAGCCCGGAAATATGACGGTAGTTTTCAAGATGATTTCTCTGTGGACGATGGTGTAGACGATCCGGAGAAGCTGGACGAGTTGATCCACCGCACCCCCGGCTACTCCGGCTGGCAGCAGGAATACTGGCGCGCCCACTGCGGCGACTACTGCGCCTACCTGGGCCATGTGGGTGCCAGAGAACTGCGGGCCCTGGGTGTGCTGGAGGAGGTACTGGACGATCCGATGTGGGACGATGAGCAAAAAGAAATGATCCGGGAATCTGTCAATGGCGGGCATCTGCAATGCTATCTGTTCCAGTGCCTCCACTGCGGAAAACACCTGGTCTGGATGGATTTTGATTGAAAAGGAGACATTACTATGGGACTTGACATCTACGCCGGGACGCTGACCCGGTACTATTCTCACAACTGGAAAACTGTTGTGCAGCAGTGGGCGGAGGAAAACGGATACTCTTTCAACCGCATCACCCCGGACGGGGAACCTGCTGATAACGAGGAAGAAATGTCCCCGGCTGAGGTCCAGGCGGCGGTGGAGAACTGGCGGGATCAGATCTTGAGCGCCATTTCTCAGCCGGGCCAGCCCCCCTACGCTCCCTGGCTTGAAGATAATGAGAAACCTTATTACACCGACAAGCCGGATTGGGATGCCTTCGGCGTTATGCTGCTGGTGGCCGCCTGTCGTACATACGAGGAACCGGTGCCTTCCACCGTGGAGAAGGACTGGATCTTCGGGGAGCATCCTCTGGTCGCCCGCCTTGCATCAGATGAGGAGCGGGTGTGGTCCCTGTTTCGTGGGGCTACCTGGTGGCTCCCTCTTTCTGACAGCTTTCTGTTCCAAGGGTCCTTGCCTACCGATGACACCGCCGCTATCGCCACCTTGGGCGGACTGCGGAAGGAGCTGGAAAAGCTGAACCAGCTGGCGTGGCAGGCCGATGAGGACACTATCCTTGGCTGGGCAGACACGGAGGGATACCCGGTAGACGGAACCGTAGACTCAGATGGACAGTACAGCAAGGCAGACATCCCGGAACACACCCAGTATGACACTCAATCCCTTGCCAAGTTTGCCTTCTCCATGTTCTGGCGGGCCATGCGGTTTGCCGAGGAGCAGCAGGTGCCTATCCTGCTTGACTATTAAAGAGAATTCGTCAGGGGGTGGAGACCGTGGAACAAAAACGGCCGGCAGATATAATTCAGGAACTTCTGGACTACCTGTGGAACGGCCTGGGCCTGGAGGAAAAGGGCTGGAAGCGTCTGAAAAAGGGCGACTTCAAAAAGAAAATGAAAAACGGGCTGACCTATCAGATCTGGTTTGACCGGAGCCGCTACAACTACATAGACTACGAAATCGGCCATGGGAATGTGGAGGTGGGCTTCAGCTGTATCATAAAGCAGGGAGATGACTACCTCTACTCTTTCAGAATTGAACCCACAACAGGCGGTTCATTCTTTCGGATGCTGACAGAAGACCTGCGGCTGAACACCGGGCTGCTGGACACCTTTCTGCCCCTGGTCAAAGCCAACTACCTCGACTTCATCGACCGCTTCGAGGCAGACCCCGTGGAGGCATTACAGCCGGTCTGCGCCCCCTTCACCGAGGCGGAGGACTACAGCTGGTTCATCTATGTGCGGGAGCAGATGGTGGAACGGTACGGAACGGCGGAGCAGATGGAGGAGTACCGCCGTCAGGCGGAATTGCGCGGAACGCCTGGACACAAGGCAAAGAACTGGATGGGTTCGATGTTGTTCCACCTCTCCCACGCCAATGATGTGGATCAAGCCTGGGCCTCAAGCCGCACCAGAGAGGAACTGGACCAGGTGGTGGAACCCTTTGTGCAGGCCAAGCGGCAGACAGGACCTGTCTCTTATACACATCTGACGCTGCCGACGATCGCATAAGTGTAGA
>ERZ1027036.1424-NODE-1424-length-10651-cov-4.446961_pt1 | contig 10651 bp, 7 predicted proteins | sample MGYA00519441_ERZ1027036 | MGnify/ENA primary metagenome ERZ1027036 (study PRJEB26926, sample SAMN06164792) | human gut metagenome | biome: ENVO:00009003; feature: ENVO:2100002; material: ENVO:00002003 | host: Homo sapiens | place: USA | collected 2012 ... | reverse complement strand
TGCCTGTCTCGTGGGCTCGGAGATGTGTATAAGAGACAGCTGATACTGGAAGACCTTGGGCTCAAGGTGCTTGCCCTCGGAAAGGGCCTTGACCTCATTGTTGAGTTCGTCGATGCCGCCCTTGCCCGCGCCGCTGACGGCCTGGTAGGAAGAGGCGATGATCGTCTCGATGGGGCTTTCCTTGGCGAGGGCGTTGATGGCCACGAGGGTCACGATGGTGGTGCAGTTGGGGTTCGAGATGATGCCCTTGTGCCACTTCACGTCCTCGGGGTTGATCTCGGGGATGACGAGGGGGACGTTGGGGTCGAGGCGGAACGCGCTCGAATTGTCGACGAACACCGCGCCCGCCTTGACGATCGAGGGAGCAAAACGCTCGGCGATATCGTTCTCGGCCGCGCCGAGGACGATATCAAGGCCCTCAAACGCGTCGTCAGACGCCTCGACGATGGTGCACTCCTGACCGCGGAACATGATTTTGCTGCCCGCGCTTCTGGCGCTTGCGATGGGACGAAGGGACGCAACGGGGAAGTTGCGCTCTTCGAGAATTTTGATCATTTCCTGACCGACGGCGCCGGTGGCGCCGAGAATACCGACATTGACCTGTTTCATACTACATTCTCCTTCACAAAACTATTGTACAGGACACGGATGGCCTGTTCGAAATCTTTTTCTTCCACGCCCACGATGATGTTGAGCTCTTCGGGGCCCTGCGTGATCATGCGGATGTTCACGCCGTTTTCGCCGAGCTTGGCGAAAATCTTACCGGAAACGCCGGGACGGTACGCCATCTTGCGGCCGACGGCGGCGACGATGGCGATATGCTCCGTTACGGTTATCTTATTCGGCTGCACCTCTTTTTGCAGCTCGCCCAGCATTTCGTAGAGCGAGCGGGACACCTTGTCGGACGAGACGACGAGCGAGACGTTGTCGATGCCGGACGGGAGGTACTCGACGTTGACCTCGTGCTTGGCGAGCACGTTGAGAATTTTCAGGAGAGAGCCCGGTTCGCTCGACATGCCGGTCTTGGCGATGGTGATGATGGAAAAGCCCTTCTTGCCGGCGATGCCGGTGATGAAGCCGCCCTCTTCCATCTCGTCGCCGATGGACTCCAAGATCATCGTACCGGGATGGTCGGGCGCGTTGGTGTTGCGGATGTTGAGCGGAATGTTTTTCTCGCGCACGGGGAAGATCGTGCCCTCGTGCAGGACCTGCGCGCCGATGTAGCTCAGCTCGCGCAGCTCGCTGTAGGTCACGCGGCGGATGGGCTCGGGATCGTCGACGATGCGCGGGTCGGCCATCAGGATGCCGGAGACATCCGTCCAGTTCTCATACACGTCCGCGCCGAGCGCCGCTGCCGCGAGCGCGCCGGTGATGTCGCTGCCGCCGCGGGAGAACGTGCGGATGTGCCCGTCGGGCATCACGCCATAGAAACCGGGGATGACGACCTTGCGGTCCTCGGCGAGGGAGCGCAGCGCCGCGTAGGATGCGTCCTGATCGACGGTGCCGTCGAACTTGAACTTGATCCAGCGGGCCGCGTCGACGAACTCATAGCCGAGGTATTCGGCCATCAGCCGTGCGGAGAAGTATTCGCCGCGCGAGGCGAGCTCATCCTGGCTGATGCCATTTTTCATCCTGTCCCACAGCGCGTCGAACTCTTTGTCGAGGCTGATGTGCAGGCTGCACTCGGCGATGATCTCGTTGTAGCGGTCGCGGATCATGGCGAAGATGTCCTCGCACGAAACGCCGTATTTAATGTGCGCGGCGCAGAGATAGAGAAGATCGGTGATCTTATGGTCGCCGGAGAAGCGCTTGCCCGGCGCGGAGACGATGACCACGCGGCGGGCGGGGTCGGCTTCCACGATGGACTTGACCTTGGCGAACTGGCGGGCGTCGGCGAGCGACGAACCGCCGAATTTCAAAACTTTGAGCATGGAGTTTATTCCTCTTCGGCCGCGTAGCGCGCAAGCAGCGCGTGCGGGTCGTCCTTTCGGTAAGATTCATAGGCGTCGAACGCCGCGCGGGCGCTGCACTCGCGGGTAAAGTATTCGCCCATGCAGCGGAACAGCCACTTGCACTGCGTGCCGGATAGGTTCACCGAGCAGGGGGTGAAGGAGTCAGCATAGAAGCTGCGGCAGCCGTCGGCGACGTCGAGACAGTCGCGCAGCACGTTCGAGCCGGTCGGGTAGCCGCCTGCGCCCGCGCCGGAAAAGCTCTGCTTGCCAAAACGCGATGCGAACAGCGTGACGAGGTTGCCGGTGCCGTCGGTGTGCGCCTCGGGCGCGGAGGAGGGGAAAAGCGTCGGGCAGACGAACGCGGCCACGGCACGGCCGTTTTTCTCCGCTCGGGCAATGAGCTTGTAGGTCAGGCCCTCGTCCTTCGCCTTGGCGATGTCGCCCGCGGTGATGGACGAGATACCGACACAGGGGATGTCCTCTTCCCTGATGTTCACGCCGAAGGCAAGGTCGGCGGAGAGGACGATCTTGCGGCGCGCGTCCAGACCCTCGACATCTGCGGTGGGGTCGGCCTCGGCGTAGCCGAGCTCCTGCGCTTTGCGGAGCGCGGGCGCGTAATCCGCGCCGGAATTCGTCATGGCGGAAAGCATGTAATTCGTTGTGCCGTTCAGAATGCCCTCGACAGCCTTGATCTCATCAAGCTCAGACGCGCGGGAGAGGGAGGTGAGCCAGGGGATGCCGCCGCCCGCGGCGGCAGTGCAGCGCAGCGCCACGCCTTTTTCTTTTGCAAGGGAGGTGAGCTCTTCAAAGTGGGCGCACATGAGCTGCTTGTTCGCGGTGACGACGTGCTTGCCCGCACGCATGGCCGCGCAGAGGTAGCTGTACGCCGGCTCGATGCCGCCCATGACTTCCACCACAATATCAATCGAGGGATCGCGCACGATCTCGTCGTAATCGGCGGTCACGGTGCATGTGAGCTCCGGGCGGGGACGGCGGGAGAGAACAGCTGCAACATGCAGATCGGTTCGCCCCTCGCACAGCTTATAAAAATGGGAACCGACGGTGCCGAAGCCCAGCAGCGCAATATTCACGGGGAATGACCTTCTTTCTTTTTTGGATACTCCGTCAAGTGCGGACGAATTTGTGACTTACGCCGAAACTGTCCGCGGAAGAAAAACACTTGACTTTTTGATGGAAACAATATAACATAGCGTTTGTGAAAATACAATAGGGAAAACAAAAAAACTTTTCCCGTGAGATACAGGAGGAAACATCCATGCAGTATCAGAGCACCCGTGACAAAAATTTAAAGGCCAGCAGCGCGCAGGCCATCTTAAACGGCCTTGCCCCCGACGGCGGCCTTTACACGATGCCGTCGTTTGACGAGGTCAAGTTCGACTATACTACTGTATTAAATATGGACACGATGTCCATGTCGACGAAGATCTTATCCAAGCTTCTGCCCGACTTTTCAGAAGCGGAGATGGCAAAACTCGTCCACGACGGCTATACCGGCAAGTTTGAGACCGACCACCTGACCCCGACCGTCCCCGTCGGTGAGGACTTCATCCTCGAGCTTTTCCGCGGGCCGACGAGCGCTTTTAAGGATGTGGCGCTCTCGATGCTGCCGCGCCTGATGACCGCGTCGAAAGAAAAGCTCGGTGTGGACGACGAGATCATGATCCTGACCGCCACGTCCGGCGACACCGGCAAGGCGGCGATGGAGGGCTTCTGCGATGTGCCGGGCACGAAGATCATCGTCTTCTACCCCCACGGCGGCGTGAGCGCCGTGCAGCAGGCGCAGATGGCGACGCAGGCGGGCGAAAACGTCTGCGTGTGCGCGGTACGCGGCAACTTCGACGATGCGCAGACCGGCGTGAAGAAAATCTTCTCCGCCGTCAGCAAGGATCAGCTGCTCGAGGGTAAGGGCGTTCGCCTGTCCTCGGCCAACTCCATCAACATCGGCCGCCTCGCCCCGCAGGTCGTCTATTATTATAGAGCGTACGCCGACCTCGTGCAGGCGGGCCGCATCAAGCCGGGCGACAAGGTCGACTACGTCGTGCCGACCGGCAACTTCGGCGATATCCTCGCGGGCTACTTTGCCAAGGAGATGGGCCTTCCCGTCGGCAAGCTCGTGTGCGCGTCCAACGCCAACAATGTGCTGACCGACTTCCTGCGCACGGGCCGCTATGACCGCCGCCGCCCCTTCTACAAGACCGTGTCCCCCTCGATGGACATTCTCGTCTCCAGTAACTTGGAGCGCCTGCTCTATCTCCTCTCCGGCGACGACAAGCTCATCGCGGATTTAATGAAGCAGCTCAGCGAAAACGGTGAGTACGAGGTGCCCGCGGACATGCTTGAAAAGCTGCACGAGCTCTTCTGGGCAGGCTTCTGCGACGACGAGGGTGCGAAAACCGCCATCGGCAAGGTCTGGAAGGACGACCATTACCTCTGCGACACGCACACGGCGGTCGCCTGGGACGTGGCGCAGCAGTACAAGCAGGCAAACCCCGAGCACAATGCCGTCGTCGTGCTCTCCACTGCCTCTCCTTATAAATTCCCAGCCGCGGTGCTCGAGGGCATCGGCGAAAAGGCCGAGGGCGACGAGTTCGACGTGATGGAGCAGCTCCACAAGGTCACGGGCGTGCCCGTGCCGAAGAATCTTGCCGACCTACGCTCCCGCGCGGTGCGTCACCGCGACGTGATCGACCGCGGCGAGATGCTCGACTACGTGCTCGGCAAGGCCGCGGCGGAAAAGTGATAAAGGAGAATAAACATGTATATTACCTGCCTTGATATGGAGGGCGTGCTCGTCCCCGAAATTTGGATCGAATTTGCCCGCGAGAGCGGCATTCCCGAGCTGACGCGCACCACGCGCGACGAGCCGGACTACGACAAGCTGATGAAATGGCGCCTGGGCGTGCTCCGCGAGCACGGCCTGGGACTCAAGGAAATTCAGGAGACGATCGCGCGCATCGACCCGCTGCCGGGGGCGAAAGAATTCCTCGACAAGCTGAGATCTGAGACGCAGGCCATCATTTTGAGCGACACCTTTGAGGAATTTGCACAACCGCTGATGAAAAAACTCGGCTGGCCGACCATTTTCTGCAACTCTCTCGAGGTGGACGCCGACGGATTCATCAGCGGCATCAAGATGAGATGCGAGCATTCCAAGCTTACGACCGTGCGCGGCCTTCAGTCCATCGGCTTTGAGACCATCGCCAGCGGCGACAGCTACAACGACCTCGAAATGATCGAAGCGTCCAAGGCGGGCTTCCTGTTCCGCACGACGGAAAAGATCAAGCACGACTACCCGCATCTGCCCGCTTTTGAGGGCTACGACGAGCTTTTAGCGGCCATCGAGCAGATCATCCGCGCATAAGGGAAAAACAAACATCCAGCTCGAATGAAATAATATTCATTCAAAATTTGTTCATTTTGACGATTGACTTTTTTCTCCAAAAAATTATTATAATCAGGCGAAACGCAGGGGAAATTCCCCTGCAAGGCAAACATTTGTGAAAAAATAGGAGGAGAAAAATGTTTAGCTTTCTGATCTGCCTCGCATTGCTGATCGGCGGCTACTTCGTTTACGGTGGCATCGTCGAAAAGACCTTCGGCCCTGACGACCGTGAAACGCCGGCTGTCAAGATCAACGATGGCGTGGACTACATGGTTCTGCCGCAGTGGAAGCTGTTTATGATCCAGCTTCTGAACATCGCGGGTCTCGGCCCTATCTTCGGCGCTTTGAGCGGCGCTCTGTGGGGCCCTGTGGTTTTCCTGTGGATCACCTTCGGTACGATTTTTGCCGGTGCGGTTCACGACTATTTCTCCGGTATGATGAGCGAGCGTAACGAAGGCGCTTCCATCTCCGAGATCTCCGGTATCTACCTCGGCGGCGCGATGAAGAACGTCATGCGTGTGTTCAGCGTGGTGCTGCTCGTCATGGTCGGTACGGTCTTTGCGGTCGGCCCTGCCGGTCTGATCCAGCTGCTGTTCACCAACGGCGGCAGCACCGGCATTGTGGCCAGCAAGCTGTTCTGGCTGGTCCTGATCCTGATCTATTACTTCATCGCAACGTTCCTGTCCATCGACAAGATCATCGGTAAGATTTACCCCCTGTTCGGTATCTGCCTGATCATTATGGCGCTCGGCGTGGCTCTGGGTATCTTCACCAAGGGCTATGAGATCCCCGAGATCTGGAACAACTTCGCCAACCTCCACCCGCAGGGCACTCCGATCTGGAGCTTCATGTTCATCACCGTCGCCTGCGGCGCGATCTCCGGCTTCCATGCCACGCAGAGCCCCCTGATGGCTCGCTGCATGAAGAGCGAGAAGCAGGGCCACTTCGTCTTCTACGGTGCAATGGTCTCTGAGGGTATCATCGCTCTGATCTGGGCTGCTGCCGGCTGCGCTCTCTACACCGGCGAAGAGCTCCTCGCTCTCGGCGGCGGCGGTTCCACCGCTGTTTACGATGTCTGCTCCAAGACCATGGGCGGCGTGGGCATCGCGCTCGCCATGCTCGGCGTTATCGCCTGCCCCATCACCTCCGGCGATACCGCGTTCCGTTCCGCCCGTCTTGTTCTGGCCGACTGGTTCCACATGGAGCAGAAGAGCTGGAAGAACCGTCTGGTCCTCTGCGTGCCCGTTCTCGGCGTCGGCGCGATCCTCGGTATCGGCAACGCCCTCGGCAAGATCGACTACACCATCATCTGGCGTTACTTCAGCTGGACGAACCAGACCCTCGCCATGATCGTTCTGTGGGCCGCTTCCATGTACCTCTTCTATGATAAGAAGAACTACTGGATCACCGCTGTTCCCGCGACCTTCATGAGCGCTGTGTCCGTGACCTACTTCCTGCTGGGCAACGAGTGCCTCGGCCAGTTCCTCAACACCAAGACTGCTGAAGGCGCGACCGTGTACAACACCGCTGTCGCTTACCCCATCGGCATCCTCGCTGCGGCTCTGTTCCTCGGCATCTTCCTGTACACCATCAAGAAGCGCCACACCGAGCCTCACTACGAGACCCTGCACAAGTAAACCATTCTTAGAGCGGTGGGAGAATGCTCTCCCACCGCTTTTTTAAACTTTGGAGGAGCCTTATGATTTTTGCACCTGTGCGCCTTGGCGAGACGAGCATTGCGGATGAAGTTCTCGTCGCGGATAAAAAGTCCTGCAAGCGCTTTGGCCCCTGCGGCGTAGGGGAAGAGGCGCTGTATCTGAATAATTTTCTGATCGACCGGCATTACTATGTCGCGCTTTCGTCGGTGCGCCGCGTTTTCAAGCGCGTGGCGATGAGCCAGGGCGGCTTCTCTGGAAAGGGCGTCTTCGGCGCGATCCCGTACCTCGTGGTTCAGTATGATGACGGGAAGGAAAAGCAGTGCACCTTCAAGCGCGAGGAAGACGTGGACGCGATGCTCGCCTATATCGGGGAAGTGCATCCCGAGATCCCGACGCTGAGCGTCGGCGGCGAGCAGCGCTTGGAGCAGAAGGCAAAGGAAGAGGCTGCGCGCTATCTTTCCGAGCTGACGAGCGACGCGCAGAGCGCGAAAGAAGAGCTGGAAAAGGCGCAGAAGTTCCTCTCCGGCTACCCCGAGCTGACAGACCGGCTCTCCAAGGCAGCCAGAGCCAAGCGCGTGAACCAGCATACAAACCCCGCTTACCGCTGGGTCGCGCTGGCCATCGTGCTGGCGGGCGCAGCGGCGCTGGTGTACGGCATCATCTCGTGGCGCAACGGTGGGGATTTCGGCATGTATTTCGCCCTCTTCGGCTTTGCGGCGATCTTCTTCTTTTCCGGCGCGCACGTGCTGCCCACGGCGAAGAACAACAAAAAGGCCGTCGCCCGCGCCTGGGAAGAGGCACAGGCCAACCTTGCCCACGTCCTGCCGGACGATTTTCCGCTGCCGGCGCGCTATGCGCACCCTGTCGTGCTCACGCGCATGATCCGCATCCTGCGCGAGGGCCGCGCCCAGAGCGCAGATGAGGCGCTCGAGGTGCTCAAGACCGACCTCAAGGCGCTCAACGCCGACGTGCAGGTCTCGCAGGAGGAATACGACGAGGTCGTCGCGATCAAGTCGATGTTCCTGCTGAGCGATTATCAGTGAGCGGATATTGATTCATTTCGTCAAAAAGCCCATGGATTTTGCAAACCCATGGGCTTTTTTCTGTCGCCTGGCAAGTGAATATAAGAGCGGTAAAAGAAAAATGCTTGCAAAGCGATCGCTTTGCAAGCATTTTTTATCTCTTTTTGCTCTTTGCCGTGGGCTTTGGCTTGGCCCAGCCGGATTTGCGCTTAAAGTTTTTCGGCTTGTCAGCGCCGCTGTTCTTCGGGCTCTGCCCGCCGCGGGGCGCGTCGTTTCTGCGGCCGCCGGTCTGAGCGGCGGAGGGCTTTTTACCGCCGCCGGATTTGCCGTGCGGCATCGCGCGGTCATCGCCGTACGGGCGGACAAGGCACTTCGGCCCGTAGCCGATGAGATCCTCGCGTCCGGCCTTTTTGAGCGCCTCGATGACGAGCTTTTTCTTGTCGGGGCGGAACCACTGGAGCAGCGCGCGCTGCAATTCCTTGCCGTGCGGCGTCGTCTCGGCGAAGACAGGTGTCATATCGCGCGGGTCGATGCCGGTGTAGTACATGCAGGTCGAGAGCGTACCGGGCGTGGGGTAGAAGTCCTGCACCTGCTCGGGTTTGTGACCCGTGGAGTGCAGAAATTCCGCGAGCTGCACGGCGTCCTCGAGTGTGCAGCCGGGGTGGGACGACATGAGGTAGGGAACGAGATACTGCTCGCGCCCGTTCTTCTCGTTCACGGAGCGGTATTTGTCCCAGAATTTTTCAAACACGTCGAAGTGCGGCTTTCCCATGTAGTCGAGCACGCCCGCCACGCAGTGCTCGGGCGCGACCTTGAGCTGGCCGGAGATGTGGTATTTGACGAGCTCGGACAAAAAGGGACTTCCCTTGTCCTCGAGCAGATAGTCATACCGGATGCCCGAGCGGACGAAGACCTTCTTTACGCCGGGGATCGCGCGAAGACGACGCAGCAGCTCGACATATTCCGAGTGGTCGGGATCGAGATTTTTGCAGGGGTAGGGAGCGAGGCAGTTTTTATTGCGGCACATGCCGCGCTTCAACTGATCCTTGCACGACGGATGGCGGAAGTTGGCGCTCGGGCCGCCGACGTCGTGGACGTAGCCCTTGAACTTCGGGTCGTGGGTGAAGCCCTCGACCTCGCGCACGCAGGATTCGATCGAGCGCGAGGTGATCATGCGCCCCTGATGGAACGCCAGCGAGCAGAAGTTGCATCCGCCGAAGCACCCGCGGTTGTGCGCGACGGAAAAGCGCACCTCCTCGATGGCGGCGACGCCGCCGAGAGCGTCGTACATCGGGTGCACCTCGCGCATGTAGGGGAGCTCGGCGACCTCGTCGAGCTCCTCACGCGAAAGCGGCATCGCGGGCGGATTGACGACGAGCGTGTCGCGCCCGTGCGCCTGCCAGAGCGCTTTGCCGCGAATGGGGTCGTGCTCCTCGTATTCGAGCTTTGTCGCGAGCGCGTAGGCGTGCTTGTCCCCGCACACCTCTTCATATGACGGGCACTCGGCATGGTCGAAGGCGCAGACTTCGGGCGTGCGCGTCACAAACGCCGTGCCGCGAATATCTGTCAAGGTATCCGCCTTTTCACCCTTGGAGAGCCGGCGCGCGATCTCGCGCGTGGCATATTCGCCCATGCCGTAAACGAGCAGGTCGGCCTGCGCGTCGAAAATGAGCGCGCGGCGGACCTTATCGTCCCAGTAGTCGTAGTGCGCAAAGCGGCGCAGGCTTGCCTCCAGTCCGCCGACGACGATGGGGACGTCGCCGAAGGCCTCGCGGCAGCGGTTGGCGTATACGATGGTCGGGCGGTCGGGGCGAAGACCCATGCGGCTGCCGGGGGAGTAGAGGTCCTGCGTGCGGCGCTTTTTTGCCGCCGTGTAGTGCGCGACCATCGAGTCAATGTTGCCGCCGCCGATCATCACGCCGTAGCGCGGGCGGCCCATCGCGCGGAAGGCGTCCGCGCTGTGCCAGTCCGGCTGGGCGAGCACGGCCACGCGGTAGCCCTCGTGCTCCAGCACGCGTGCGATGATCGCCGTGCCGAAGCTCGGGTGGTCGATATACGCATCCGCCGTGACGACGAGGAAGTCATAGTAGTACCAGCCGCGCTCGACCATCTCGTCCTTCGAGACCGGCAGAAAGGCCTTTTCGATCTTCTTTTTCTTCATTTTTCGATAACTTCCTGCAATCTCTTCCAGCAGGATTCCTCATCGTATTCGAAATTCTTCTCAAATGTGACGCTTTCCGCGTCCTCATGAACGGGGTGGAAGCCCCACTTTTCCGCGCAGTGGAGGCCGACTGCATTGCTCTTCGGGATGCGGCCGGTCGAGAGAATGGAGCAGCCGCGCGAGCGCGCATAGGAGAGAGCCTGACCGACGAGCTTTTCGCCGAGGTTGCGCTTCTGCGCGTCCTCCTCGAGCCAGAATTCGCCGATCGTGCCCACACCGCCGCGGCAGGAGACAACGCTGACCGCACCGATGACATCGCCGCCGTGCATCACGTCGAAATGCCCCGCTTCGCCCGAAGCGCGGTAGTAGATGCCGCCCTCGAAGCCTTTCGGGTCGTTGACCCAAGGCCTGTCTCTTATACACATCTCCGAGCCCACGAGACAGGCAGAAATCTC
>ERZ1027036.1414-NODE-1414-length-10716-cov-5.299221_pt1 | contig 10716 bp, 7 predicted proteins | sample MGYA00519441_ERZ1027036 | MGnify/ENA primary metagenome ERZ1027036 (study PRJEB26926, sample SAMN06164792) | human gut metagenome | biome: ENVO:00009003; feature: ENVO:2100002; material: ENVO:00002003 | host: Homo sapiens | place: USA | collected 2012 ... | reverse complement strand
CTCCTGGACAGATCATCGCTGTATACAACAACACAGAGAAAGAGAGATTTACCATCGGTATCATCGATGATGTTACAAATCTTTCCCTGGAAGTTAAGGAAAATCCTGTTACTACTCCGGAAGGAACTACAAACTGTAAGTTCTGGGGTCTTGGTGCAGATGGTACAGTAGGTGCCAACAAGAACTCCATCAAGATCATTGGTGACAACACAGATATGTACGCTCAGGCATACTTTGATTATGACTCTAAGAAGTCCGGTGGTGTTACAATTTCCCACTTACGTTTTGGACATTCTCCAATCCGTTCCACATACCTGATCTCTCAGGCAAACTTCGTAGCATGTCACTGTACAGCATACATCTACAAGTACAACATGGTTCAGGATCTGGTACCGGGCGGTACATTCCTGTTCAATACACAGTGGACAGTTGATGAACTGGATGAGAAGTTACCGGGTCAGGTAAAGAGATACATCGCAGAGAACAACATCAACTTCTACATCATCGACGGTGTAAAGATCGGTAAAGAGATCGGTCTTGGAAACCGTATCAACACTGTACTTCAGTCAGCATTCTTCTCTCTGACAAAGCTGATTCCGGAAGAGGAAGTTATCAAGCTTATGAAGGACGCAGCTACAAGATCTTATGCTAAGAAGGGTGACGATGTCGTTAAGATGAACCACGACGCAATCGATGCCGGTGCTACAGCATACGTTAAGGTAGATGTTCCAGAGAGCTGGAAGAACTGCACAGATGATGATTACTCTGTAGAAGTTAAGGGAGACAACAAGGAAGTTGTTGACTTCGTTAAGGATATTCAGCAGAAAGTCAACGGACAGCAGGGTAACACAATTCCTGTATCTGTTGTTAAGAAATACGAGACAGGCTGGACTCCATCCGGTACAGCAGCATACGAGAAGCGTGGTGTTGCAACAGACGTTCCTGTATGGGATGCTACCAAGTGTATCGAGTGTAACCAGTGTTCTTATGTATGTCCTCATGCAGCAATCCGTCCAGTCGCTATGACAGAGGCTGAGGCAGCTAAGGCTCCGGAAGGAATGCAGATGAAGGATCTCAACCAGATGCCAGGTTACAAGTTCGCAATCGTTGTTTCCGCATTCGACTGTACAGGATGTGGTTCTTGTGTAAACGTATGTCCTGATAAGGTACAGGCTATCACAATGACCGGATTCGAGGCACATGAGGATGAGCAGAAGTACTTCGATTACGCAGTATCTCTTGAGGATAAGGAAGATGTTATCGAGAAATTCAAACTTAACTCTGTTAAGGGATCTCAGTTCCGTCAGCCATTACTTGAGTTCTCCGGAGCTTGTGGTGGATGTGGTGAGACACCTTACGCTAAGTTAATTACCCAGTTATTCGGTGACAGAATGTACATTGCAAATGCAACTGGATGTTCTTCTATCTGGGCAAACTCTTCACCTTCTACACCTTATACAACAAACAAGAAGGGTCATGGTCCTGCATGGTCTAACTCACTGTTCGAAGATGCAGCAGAGTTTGGTTATGGTATGTTACTTGCTCAGAGAGCAATCCGTGACAGATTAAAGAACGAGCTGGATGAGATCGCAGCTAACACAGATAAGGCTGATGTTAAGGATGCCATCAAGGAGTGGAATGATACATTTGCTTCTGGTATCGAGAACGGACCAGCTACAGAGAAGTTAGTAGCAGCATTAGAGGCTTGCGGATGCGATGCTTCCAAGAATGTATTAAAGGAGAAAGATTTCCTCGCTAAGAAGTCCCAGTGGATCTTCGGTGGTGATGGATGGGCATACGACATCGGATTCGGTGGTGTTGACCATGTATTAGCATCTGGTAAGGATATCAACGTAATGGTATTCGATACTGAGGTTTACTCTAACACAGGTGGACAGTCTTCTAAGGCTACTCCTACTGGAGCAATCGCACAGTTTGCTGCCGGTGGTAAAGAGACAAAGAAGAAGGATCTTGCCGGTATCGCAATGAGCTATGGTTATGTATATGTAGCACACATCTCTATGGGTGCTGATATGAATCAGTGTGTTAAGGCTCTTGCAGAGGCAGAGGCTTATCCGGGACCATCACTGATCATTGCTTACGCTCCATGTATCAACCATGGTATCAAGAAGGGTATGAGCAAGGCTCAGACTGAGGAGAAGTTAGCAGTTGAGTCCGGATACTGGTTCAACTTCCGTTACAACCCAACACTTGCTGCAGAAGGCAAAGATGCATTCTCATTAGACAGCAAGGAGCCTACAGGCGATTATCAGGCATTCTTAAAGGGTGAGAACCGTTATGCATCTCTTGCGAAGTTCAACCCGGAGAGAGCTGCTGAGTTATTTGCAAAGGCTGAGAAGAACTCTAAGGATGAGTATGACCACTTAAAGAAGTTAGTAACTCTTTACGCTGGTAAATAATTGATCCGGAAACAGAGGAATACAGATAAACCGCAGGGACGAATGTCCCTGCGGTTTTTAATTTCAGGCATAAAAAAATCTATGCCGTACATACTATCTCCAGAAACCATTTCTGCAAAAATGCATATGGTAAAAGGGGAGGAAGAGGCATGTTGGAAAATAGTTATCCGATCCGCACGGATCTGGCACTCGAATCACAGGAGCGGCTGCAGGAAGACCAGGCAGATATGCGCGGCATCCGTGTTCTGGAAGAACGGCGGGAAAATGGAGTGATTGTCAGTACCGTGATGATCGAGACTGAGAATGCATCTGTTGCGATGGGAAGGCCAAAGGGGACGTACATTACGATCGAGGCGCCGGAGATGATCGAGGAAGATGCCGGATACCACAGGGATATTTCTTTGGAGCTGGCAAAGATCATGCGGAATCTTCTGCCGGGAAAAGAGATTGAAAAAAATTTAAAAAAGGGGCTGGAAGTCGCGGCACTGGTTGTCGGACTGGGCAACCGGGAAGTGACGCCCGATGCGCTGGGACCGAGAGTGGTGGATAATTTATTTATCACCCGCCACATCCTGAATGAATTCGGAACGTACGCATTCCAGAGAGAAGATGTGGGAAAAGTCAGCGGAATCGTGCCGGGGGTTATGGCGCAGACCGGTATGGAATGTGTGGAGATCTTAAAGGGTGTGGTAAAAGAGACGAAACCGGATTTTCTGATCACGGTCGATGCGCTGGCGGCAAGAAGCATCCGGCGGCTGGGACGGACGATCCAGCTGACGGATACGGGAATCACGCCGGGAAGCGGAATCGGCAATCACCGCAATGCCATCAACCGCAAAAGTGTGGGCGTTCCCGTGATTTCTCTCGGTGTGCCGACGGTCGTGGATGCGGCAACGATTGTCTCGGATGCCATGACGGAATTTATTTCCGCATTATCGCTTTCGGATCTGCAGAAGCTGGATGAGAGGGAGCGGCAGGAACTGGCAAGGGAACTGCTCTCGCCACAGCTGAATGGTCTTTTTGTCACACCGAAAAACATTGATGACTCGATCAAAAATTTAAGTTTTCTGATTTCGGAGGGACTCAATATTGCGCTTCTGGGAGATAAAGAGGAATAGGGACAAAAGAAAAGGCATATAATTCTCTCAAGGTGGTGATAGGGTGAGGAGACGATTGCTTCTTTTTCTGGTGACGATAGATTTTGTGCTGGTCTGCGCTTTTGCGTATTGCTGGGGTGGCGGACTGGTGCAGTTTCTGGGGCAGAATCTGTCCCTGAAATTTTATAACGGAGTGCTTAATCTTTATGTGCCGGGGGTACTGGGGGCGCAGGAGGAAGGAATTCCGAATATATACCGGGATGTGACGGCTTCCATGTATCCAGCAATTGCACAAAACGAGCAGCGGCTGTGGTATGAATCACAGGAGGAAAACCTGGCGTATTATGAGAATCAGGCAGCAGAGGAAAACGAACAGGCAAAGCAGATCATTGCGGAAAATGAAAAGGCGGTAACGGAACAGCCAGTGCAGCAGGAAAGTCAGAATGTGGACGAGACTCCGACACAAAAAGAGTCCAAAAAGCCGGAGAAAAAAACAGAAACTTCCGGGAAAAAAGTTTCTGTCAACCGCAAAAAACTGCAGGATTTTGATTATCTGAGACAGACCTTTTATCAGGTTGATAATACAACGACCATCGGGAAAAATCAGCTGGACGTGGATAAGCTGATGAAACCGGATCTAAGGATTGACCAGTCGGTGGACGGCCCGCAGATTTTAATTTATCATACCCATTCCCAGGAACGGTATGCCGATTCAAAAGATGAAAAAACGGGTGTTGTCGGAGTGGGAGATTATCTGACGGAATTGTTGGAAGGGGAAGGATTTCAAGTCATGCATCATAAAGGAGAATACGATGTGGGCGACCGGGATCATGCATATTCCAAGGCAGCCCCGTCGATTCAGAAAATCATAAATGATAATCCATCGATTCAGGTAGTGATCGATTTACATAGAGACGGCGTGGGAGAAAACACGCGTCTGGTGACAACGCAAAACGGAAAAAAGATGGCAAAGATCATGTTTTTTAACGGACTGAGCAGAACAACGGCTTCCGGGGATATTCCGTATTTAAAAAATCCGTATATTTCCGATAATCTGGCGTTTTCGTTTCAGATGCAGCTTGCCGCTGCGGAATATTATCCGGATTTTACAAGGCGGATTTATCTAAAAGGGTACCGCTTTAATATGCATTTTTGTCCGAAGAGCATGCTGGTGGAAGTGGGCGCACAGACGAATACGTTTGAGGAAGCAAAAAATGCGATGGAACCACTTGCAGATCTGTTTGCAAAAGTGTTGAAATAACGGCTGTAAATGTTACAATGTACTTATATTGAGGAGGGCATTTTTTATGGTTGATTATACAGAAGGTTCAGGCAGACAGTATCACACAGGCGTGGGACCGCAGGACATAGGTAAGTATGTGATCCTGCCGGGAGATCCCAAACGATGTGCAAAGATCGCGGAATTTTTAACGGATGCAAAACAAGTGGCAGATAACCGGGAATTTACGACTTACACCGGAACGTTAGATGGCGTCAGGGTGAGTGTGACTTCCACCGGAATCGGCGGACCGTCGGCTGCGATTGCCATCGAGGAGCTTTCCAAATGCGGTGCACACACGTTTTTGCGTGTAGGCACCTGCGGCGGAATGCAGGAAAATATACTTGGCGGAGATCTGGTGATTGCAGACGGAGCGATCCGGATGGAGGGGACAAGCCGCGAGTATGCACCGGTCGAATATCCGGCTGTCCCGGATTTTACAGTGACTACTGCACTGGTACAGGCAGCAAAAAAACGCGGGATACGTCATCATGTCGGCGTTGTACAGAGCAAGGATTCCTTTTTCGGACAGCATGAGCCGCAGATTATGCCGGTAAGTTATGAGCTCACGCAGAAATGGCAGGCATGGCTTAGGATGGGATGTCTGGCATCGGAGATGGAATCGGCGGCGCTTTTTATTGCCGGAAGTTTTTTGCATGTGCGTGTGGGCGCCTGCTTTCTTGTCCTTGCCAATCAGGAGCGGGAAAAAAGGGGGCTGCCGAACGTGCAGGTGCATGATACAACGCAGGCAATCGCTACAACTGTGGATGCCATCCGGTTGCTGATACAGGAGGATAAAGATGCAGACAGATTATAAAGAACTGATCCGGAGTGCGTTTCAGGCGAGAAAGCGGGCGTATACACCGTATTCCCGTTTTCAGGTGGGTGCGGCTCTTCTGGCCAAAAACGGAACTGTGTATCAGGGATGCAATATAGAAAATGCTTCCTATCCTGCAACAAACTGTGCCGAACGTACGGCATTTTACAAGGCGGTCAGTGAGGGTGTGCGGGAATTTCAGGCGATTGCAATCGTTGGTGGAAGTGTTTTGTACCCAAAAACGGCAGAGGAAAACCAATGTACGGATCTTTGCAGTCCGTGTGGAATCTGCAGACAGGTGATGCGGGAATTCTGTCCGGGAGATTTTGAGATTGTACTTGCAAGGTCCCAGGAGGACTATGAAGTACACACGCTGGAGGAACTGCTGCCTCTTAGTTTTGGACCGGAAAATCTTAAGAAACAGGGAGGGGAGTAAATTATGGACAGACGATTGAAACGTGTTTTTGTAATAGTACTCGATTCGATGGGAATGGGAGCGATGGCAGATGCCGCACGCTTCGGAGATGAAGGTGCCGATACATTGGGGCATATTTCACAGACCGTGGAACATTTTTATATTCCAAATCTGGCATCTTTAGGGCTGGCAAACCTGAAATCCTTAAAACAGGTACAGCCGCAGGAACATCCACTTGGATATTATGCGGCACTGAATGAAAAAAGCAACGGAAAAGACACCATGACCGGACACTGGGAGATGATGGGGATTGAAACAAAAAAGCCTTTCATCACCTTTACGGAACATGGATTTCCGCCGGAGCTGATCGCAGAACTGGAAAAAAGATGCGGCAGAAAAATTATAGGAAACCGGGCGGAAAGCGGAACAAAGATTTTAGAGGAACTCGGCGAGCAGGAAATCAGGGAAGGAAAGCTGATCGTGTACACATCGGCAGATTCGGTTCTGCAGATCTGCGGGAACGAGGAGACGATGGGATTAGAGACCCTGTATCATTACTGTGAGATTGCCAGGGAACTGACGATGCGTGATGAGTGGAGGGTGGGACGCGTGATCGCCCGCCCGTATGTGGGAAAGAAAAAAGGCGAGTTTGTCAGAACCAGCAACCGCAGGGATTATGCGTTGAAACCGACCAGGCCAACAGCATTAAATGCGCTTCAGGAAGCCGGATATGACGTGCTGGCAGTCGGAAAGATCCATGATATTTTTGACGGATACGGAATTACAAAAAGTCTGCATTCGACCAGCAGTGTCCATGGGATGGACCAGACCATTGCGCTGGCCCAATCCGATTTCTGCGGTTTGTGCTTTACCAATCTGGTCGATTTTGATGCGCTGTGGGGACACCGGAGAAATCCGATCGGATATGGAGAGGAAATCGAGAGGTTTGACAAAAAGCTCGGAGAACTTATGCCACTGCTTAAAAAAGAGGATCTGCTGATGATCACGGCAGACCATGGAAACGATCCGACGTACAAGGGGACGGATCACACAAGAGAGCAGGTGCCGCTGCTTTTGTATTCACCATCCGATCAGGGAAGCGGGCCGCTCCCGACACAGGATACATTTGCGGTGATCGGGGCGACCATTGCGGATAATTTTGGAGTGCAGATGCCGGCAAATACGATCGGCACATCACTTCTTCCGTTGTTATAGTTTGCAGAAGAGAGGGAAAAGCCGATGATGAATCGATTTATTGCACACAATATGCCAAAAATAGAGCTGCACTGTCATCTGGACGGTTCGGTGAGCCTGCCCCTGATCCAGAAACTGATGCAGCAGGAGAAAAAAGAGCCGCTGGGCCTGGAAGAATTGCGGGAAAAACTGGTGGCACCGATGGACTGCAGTTCACTGGCAGAGTATCTGGAGAAGTTTGAACTGCCGCTTGGTTGTCTGCAGACGAAGGAGGGGCTTTCGGCAGCAGCACAGGATCTGGCACTTTCTGCTGCAAAAGAACAGGTCAAATATCTGGAAGTGCGTTTTGCACCTGCATTTTCCATGGAACAGGGGCTTTCGGTCCGGGAAATCTTAGAGAGCGTCCGGGATGGCCTGAAAAAAGCAGAAGAAAAAGCGGACATCCTGACCGGAATGATTGTCTGCACCATGCGCAATCTGGAAACCGAAAAAAATATTGCCATGTTAAAAGAAGCGCGGGAATTTCTCGGAAACGGTGTTGTTGCCTGTGATCTGGCAGGGGATGAAAAGGCGTACCAGACAGCAGCGTTTGCGGACGTATTTGCCACTGCAAAAAAATATGGCATGCCATATACCATCCATGCAGGAGAATGTGGAAGCAGGGAAGAAATCCGTACGGCCATTGAACTGGGAACATCGCGGATCGGTCACGGAATTGCCATGAGCGGGGACGAGGAATTAAAGAAGGAAGTTGCAGAGAAAAAGATCGGAGTGGAACTGTGTCCGACGAGTAATCTGCAGACAAAGGCGGTCACGGATTTTACAGACTATCCGTTTAGGGAATTTTACGATGCCGGAATTTTGCTTTCCATCAATACGGACAACCGTACCGTCAGCGATACCAGCTGTACGGATGAGTATATGCGTCTGGCAGAAGCCGGGATGTTTCAAGAGCCGATGTGTGAGAAAATTTATATGGCTTCGCTGCATTCGGCATTTGCGGACGATGATACCAAACAGGTATTATGGAAAAAGTGGATGTCAATGTTTGATTTATAGATCTGTTTTCGGTATAATGTAACATTGCGTAGGTTCTATCAGCATCTGATGGACCGTACTTATCAAACGATAAATTATAGTAGAAAGAAAAAGAGGAATAAGATGTCAATCGATCAGAGCAAAATTCGTAATTTTTGTATTATTGCCCATATTGATCACGGTAAGTCTACACTTGCGGATCGAATCATAGAAAAAACAGGAACGCTGACCAGCCGTGAGATGCAGGCACAGGTTCTCGATAATATGGATCTGGAGCGTGAGAGGGGAATCACGATCAAATCCCAGGCAGTGCGCATCATTTATCAGGCAAAGGATGGAGAGGAATATATTTTTAACCTGATTGATACGCCGGGACACGTGGATTTTAATTATGAAGTATCCCGGAGTCTTGCAGCGTGTGATGGTGCCATCCTGGTTGTGGATGCCGCACAGGGGGTGGAAGCCCAGACACTTGCCAATGTCTATCTGGCACTGGATCATGATCTGGATGTGCTTCCGGTCATCAATAAGATTGATCTGCCGAGTGCACGCCCGGAAGAGGTCGCACAGGAAATCGAGGATGTGATCGGTATCGAGGCGATGGATGCTCCGCGTATTTCTGCAAAGACCGGACTGAATATTGAGGAAGTGCTTGAACAGATCGTGACAAAGATTCCGGCACCTGCCGGAGATCCGAAGGCACCGCTTAAGGCGTTGATCTTCGATGCGCTGTATGATTCCTATAAGGGGGTAATTGTTTTCTGCCGGATCAAGGAAGGTACCGTCAAAGTGGGAACCAAAATCAAAATGATGGCCACAGGAGCCGAGGATCTGGTGACAGAAGTGGGATATTTCGGTGCCGGGCAGTTTATTCCGTGTGACGAGCTTTCCGCAGGTATGGTTGGATATATCGCGGCGAGCATTAAAAATGTGCGCGATACACGTGTCGGTGACACTGTGACAGAGCTCGACCGCCCGTGTGCAGAACCGCTTCCGGGATATAAAAAGGTCAATCCGATGGTGTACTGCGGATTATATCCGGCAGACTCTGCCAAGTATCCGGATCTGCGGGATGCGCTTGAAAAACTGCAGGTCAATGATGCATCGTTACAGTATGAACCGGAGACGTCCCTTGCCCTGGGATTTGGATTCCGCTGCGGATTCCTTGGATTACTGCATCTTGAGATTATTCAGGAGCGTTTAGAGCGTGAGTTTAATCTGGATCTTGTGACTACGGCACCCGGTGTTATTTATAAGGTGCACAAGACCAACGGAGAAGTGTTTGACCTGACCAATCCGTCCAATCTGCCGGACCCTTCGGAAATTGAATATATGGAGGAACCGTTTGTATCGGCAGAGATCATGGTAACCAGCGAGTATGTCGGGGCAATTATGAAGCTTTGTCAGGAACGCCGCGGTATTTATATCAGCATGGATTATATTGAAGCAACCCGTGCCGTGATCAAATATGATATGCCACTGAATGAGATTATTTACGATTTCTTTGATGCATTAAAGTCGCGGTCCCGCGGATATGCCTCTTTTGATTATGAAATGAAAGGATATGTCCGTTCCGACCTTGTCAAACTGGATATTCTTATTAATAAGGAGATGGTGGACGCCTTATCCTTTATTGTATTCAAAGACAGTGCATACGACAGAGGCCGTAAAATGTGTGAGCGTCTGAAAGAAGAGATTCCGAGACATCTGTTTGAAATCCCGATTCAGGCAGCCGTAAACGGAAAAGTCATCGCTCGTGAAACGGTTAAGGCCATGCGCAAGGATGTCCTGGCAAAATGTTACGGCGGTGATATTTCCCGTAAGAAAAAGCTTCTGGAGAAACAGAAGGAAGGAAAGAAGAGAATGCGTCAGGTCGGCAGCGTAGAAGTGCCGCAGGAGGCATTCATGAGTGTATTGAAACTGGATGAAGACTGATTCTATGAATGAAAAGAAACTGGAATTATATATTCATATCCCTTTTTGCGTGAAAAAGTGTGATTACTGTGATTTCCTGTCCTTTCCGGCAGACAGCAATACACAGATCAGATATGTGCATGCCCTGCTGCAGGAAATCCGTTATTATGGAAATCTGCTTGGGGATTATCATGTCCCGACAATTTATATCGGAGGGGGCACGCCGAGCTGGCTGGAGGAAAATCTGATTTACACCGTGCTGCAGCAGGTTGCTTCGAGTTTTCATGTGGAGGCGGATGCGGAGATCAGCATCGAGTGCAATCCGGGAACGGTGACGGCAAAGAAACTGAATGTTTATCAGAGTGCGGGGATCAACCGCCTCTCGATCGGACTGCAGTCAACAAACAATGAGGAGCTGAAAGCACTTGGAAGAATTCACACGTATGATCAGTTTTTAAAAACGTATGAGCTGGCGAGAAATGCAGGGTTTGCTGTCTCTTATACACATCTCCGAGCCCACGAGACAGGCAGAAATCTCGTAT
>ERZ1027036.1412-NODE-1412-length-10720-cov-6.998125_pt1 | contig 10720 bp, 10 predicted proteins | sample MGYA00519441_ERZ1027036 | MGnify/ENA primary metagenome ERZ1027036 (study PRJEB26926, sample SAMN06164792) | human gut metagenome | biome: ENVO:00009003; feature: ENVO:2100002; material: ENVO:00002003 | host: Homo sapiens | place: USA | collected 2012 ... | reverse complement strand
CAAGCAGAAGACGGCATACGATATTTCTGCCTGTCTCGTGGGCTCGAGATGTGTATAAGAGACAGTTCCCAACACGCAGAAAAACCAGATGGAGCCCATTTTATTGGAACTTCCCGCCGGCGGCGAATCGTTCGAGATCGAGCCGCACAACGGCGAGGAGTTCGGCTACGTGCTTGACGGCAGCGTCATTTTAGAGTGCGACGGCGAACGCAGCGTCGTGTGCCGCGGCGAAACGTTCTATCTCCACGGCAGAACGTTCCACTACCTCAAAAATGAACGCAAAACCACCGCGCGCATCCTCTGGGTCTGCACGCCCCCGCTTTTTTAACTACTATTCTATAAAATTGTGAGGATATCGGAAATGGCCGAAGAAAAGAAAAAGATCATTCAATTCAAGAACATCGTCAAGAGCTTTGAGGACGGACAGGTCGTTCTCAAGGGCGTCTCTCTTGACATTTACGAAAATGAGTTCGTCACGCTGCTCGGCCCCTCTGGCTGCGGCAAGACGACACTGCTGCGCATCCTCGGCGGCTTTTTGCAGCCGAGCGAGGGCAAGGTGCTCTTCGACGGTGAGGACATCGTCAGCGTCCCGCCCTACAAGCGCGAGATCAACACCGTCTTCCAGAAGTATGCCCTCTTCCCCCACATGGACGTGTACGACAACATCGCCTTTGGCTTGACGCTCAAAAAGGAGCCGAAGGACGTCATCGAGCAGAAGGTCATGCGTATGCTGCGCCTTGTGAGCCTTGAGGACTACGCTCATCGCAACGTGACCGAGCTTTCCGGCGGTCAGCAGCAGCGCATCGCCATCGCCCGCGCGCTCGTTAACGAGCCAAGCGTGCTGCTGCTCGACGAGCCGCTCGGCGCGCTCGACTTAAAGCTCCGCAAGGAGATGCAGCAGGAGCTCAAATACATCCAGCAGGAGGTCGGCATCACGTTCATCTTCGTCACGCACGATCAGGAAGAGGCGCTGACGATGTCCGACAAGATCGTCGTCATGAATGCGGGTGAAATTCAGCAGATCGGTACGCCGACCGAAATCTACCGCACCCCCGTCAACGAATTCGTCGCCAAGTTCATCGGCGAGACGAACATCATCGACGGCGTCATGCTTGAGGACGACCTCGTCATGTTCGAGGACAAGAAGTACGCCTGCCGTGCCCGCGGCTACAATAAGAACGAAAAGGTCGACGTCGTCATCCGCCCCGAGCACCTCGACATTGTCCCGCGTGCCGAGGGTATGCTCAAGGGCACGGTCAAGTCTCAGCTTTTCAAGGGCATGCACTATGAAACCGTGGTCGAAACGCGCGTCGGTACGTCCATCACCGTGAAGATGCAGGTCTCGCAGGACCGCCCTGTCTACAACGAGGAAAAGGGCGAGAAGATCAGTGCAAACGCCTTCCTCCTGGACGTGGAGGACGTCGAAGAGCTCGACGACGCCAAGGTCGTCGCCCTCGCCTCTGCCGAGGCGTGGGACGCCGAGACCGAGGAGCCCATCTCCATCAAGACCGTCGAATACGACATCAAGCCCGAGACCGGCAACTACACCGTGACCTTTGCCACCGCGAACGATACGTCTATCACCGTCAAGGTGCTCGTCGTAGCGCAGAACCGCGTCGAGAGCAAGGTCTATCAGGAAGAAATTTACGCGATGAACTTCTTCAAAAAGGTCGAGGACATTCAGGAGAGCATCGCGCTCGACACCGACCTTGAGACCTGGGCCAGCGCGTCGGCGTGGTCCCTCGAAGACGGCGAGCAGGTCGAGATCACGGACGTCAAGTACGACTTCGACCCCGAGACCATCACCCCGGGCGTTTACGATGTGACCTTCTCCACCGAGGGCTATGAGTACAAGGTCTCCACCACCCACGCCTTTGAAGAGGGCGAGCAGGTCGGCCTTGTCTTCCGTCCCGAGGACATCCATGTGATGAAGAAGGAGGGCCAGTGGTGAAGCGCTTTCGTTCCATGACTTACCCGTATATCGCGTGGATCATCGCGATCATCGTGGTGCCGATGCTTCTGATCGTGCTCTATGCCTTCACGACCTCCGGCAACTCGGTGCTGACATTTCAGTTCACCTTTGAGAACTTTGCCCGCTTCGTCACGGACAAGGTCTTTATGGATGTGTTGCTGCGCTCGCTCTATATCGCGCTCATCACAACGCTCATCTGCGTTGCGCTCGGCTACCCCATCGCCTACGTCATCGCGCAGCGCGGCGGCCGCAGCAACACGATCTTAATTCTGCTCATCACCATGCCGACCTGGGTCAACATGCTGGTGCGCACCTATGCTTGGATGGGCATTTTGCAGGACGAGGGCATCTTCAACACGATCCTTTCGTGGTTCGGCATCGGCCCCGTGTCGATAATCCACACGAGCTTTGCCGTCATCCTCGGCATGGTCTATAACTTCATTCCCTTTATGATCCTGCAGATCCACACGTCCCTTGCCAAGATGGACAAGAGCCTTTTGGAAGCCGCCAACGACCTCGGTGCAACGCCGGTGCAGGCATTCCTGCGCGTGACGCTGCCGCTCTCGCTTCCCGGCGTGATCTCCGGCATCACGCTCGTGTTCCTGCCCGCGGTGTCGAGCTTCTTCATTCCGAAGCTTCTCGGCGGTGGACAGTACGTCCTCGTCGGCAACATCATTGAAACGCAGTTCCTCACCACTGGCGACTGGAACTTCGGCTCGGCCATCTCGCTCATCATGGCGGTCATCATCATGATCTCGATGTGGCTGACGCGCAAGGCGGACGTTCAGGTCGCCTCGCAGGGAAAGGAGTGAGAAGCGCATGAAAAAGAAAACCTCTGTCGGCTCGAAGATCATCCTGACGCTCACGATGCTCTTCTTCTACCTCCCCATCCTCTATATCATTATCTTTTCGTTCAACGATTCCCGCTCTCTGACGAAGTTCGGCGGCTTCTCGCTCCGCTGGTATGAAAAGATGTTCGCCGATTCGACGATGATGGAGGCTGTGCTCTACACGGTCATCATCGCCATCATCGCGACGGTCGTCGCGACAGTCGTCGGCACGATCACGGCCATCGGTCTTTCTAAATCCCGCAAGGTTGTGCAGAAAATGGTCGAGCGCATCAACGACCTGCCCGTGATGAACCCCGATATCGTCACGGCCATCTCACTTCTGATGTTTTTCAGCGTCCTCACGGTCAAAAAAGGCTTCGGCACGCTGCTCATCGCGCATATCATGTTCTGTATCCCCTACGTGATGCTCTCCGTTACGCCGAAGCTCCGCTCGCTCGACCCTAACCTGATCGACGCAGCGATGGACCTTGGCGCAACGCCGTTCCAGGCGCTCGCGAAAGTCATTGTGCCGCAGATCAAGCCGGGTATCGTCTCCGGCGCGCTCATTGCGTTCACGATGAGCTTTGACGACTTCGTCATCTCGTACTTCACGACGGGCAACGGCGTCAACAACATTTCGATTTTGGTCTATACGATGTCCAAGCGCGTGAACCCGTCCATCAACGCCCTTTCTACCATTGTGATTCTTCTCATTACGCTGGTGCTCGGCGTCGTGAACATCGTGCCGATCGTGCGCGAAAAGCGCGAAAAGGACGGCAAGTCCTCCCGCGCCGTGAGCCGCAAGGCCATGGCGGCTGTTGCCGCCGTGCTGGTGCTGGCCGTTGTCGGCGGCACCGTGGGCGCGAGCCTTTCCCAGCAGCACAAGAGCGCCGCGGCTGTCGAGAAGTACGGCAGCAACGTTTTGAAGCTCTATCTCCCCGGCGAGTACCTCGGCGAGAACGTCATCTCCGACTTTGAAAAGCAGTACGGCGTGCGCGTCATCGTCGAGAACTTCGACTCCAACGAGATGATGTACACCAAGCTCATGGCCGGCGACCGCTACGATGTCATCATTCCGTCCGACTACATGATCGAACGCCTGATGAACGAGGACTTCCTCCAGCCGCTTGACAAGAGCATGATCCCCAACATGGAGAACATGTCTGATGCCGTGCTCGGTATGAGCTACGACCCGGACAACACGTACTCCATCCCCTACTTCTGGGGCAGCGTCGGTCTCGTCTACAACCACGAGAACGTCGACCCTGCCGTCATCGAGAGCGAGGGCTGGGAGGTCCTGCGCAACACCGACTACGCCGGTCACATCTACATCTACGATTCCGAGCGCGACTCGTTCATGATGGCGTTCAAGGCGCTGGGCTACTCGATGAACACCGAGGACCCCAACGAGATCAACGACGCCTATGAGTGGCTCCTGCAAATGAACAACACGATGTCCCCCGTTTATGTGACCGACGAGGTCATCGACGGTATGATGAACGGCTACAAGGACATCGCCGTTGTCTACTCCGGCGACGCGGCCGTGGTGCTTGATGAAAACGAAGACATGAGCTTCTATATGCCCTCCCAGGGCACGAACATCTGGTGCGATGCCATGGTCATTCCCCAAAATGCCGAGAATCCCAAGCTCGCCCACGAGTTCATCAACTACATGCTCACCTATGAAGCCGCGTTTGACAACACTGAAACGGTGGGTTATACTTCTCCCAACGCAGAAGTGTTTGAAGAGATGACCTCGTCCGAGGATCTCTACGCGGACAATGCCGCCTACCTTCCCCGCAGCGGCTACGACAAGGACGAGATGTTCCACGACAACCAGGTGCTCATGCGCGAGCTGAGCAAGCTCTGGATCAAGGTCAAAGCTGCCAAATAATATCGTAAAGGAGTTTTTTAAGATGAAAATCGGAGATACTTTTACCGTCAAGAAAGTTGTCACGGAAGACATGACCGCTGCCGCGCTCGGCAGCGGCGGTCTGCCGGTGTTTGGCACGCCGTATCTCGTCGCGATGGTCGAAAACGCCGCCTTCACCTATCTTCAGCAGGAGTTGCCCGAGGGTAAGAGCACCGTCGGCACCAAGGTCGAGGTCTCCCATGTCTCCCCCTCGCCCGTTGGCATGGAGATCACCGTTACCGTCGAGGTCACGGACATTTCCGCAAATGGCAAGATGGTCGACTTCAAGGCCACCGCGACCGACACCGCTGGTCTCATCGGCGAGGGCACGCACCAGCGCGCCGTCATCACCGTGGATCGCTTCATGGACAAGTGCCAGGCCAAGCTCGGCTGATTTTGTAAGGAGGAACCCTGATGCATTATTCGGGAGCCGTTTACCGTCCCCCCAGCGAGGCGCGCAGCCTCATCGTGCAGTGCACGCTCGGGTGCAGCCACAACAAATGTGCGTTCTGCACGATGTACAAGGACAAAAAGTTCTCCATCAACCCCATTGAGCAGGTGCTCTCCGACCTCGACGAGGCACGCGCCTACGGGCGCTATATCGAGAAGATCTTTTTAGCCGACGGCGACGCGCTGATCCTGCCGATGGATTACCTTCTGACCGTTCTCGACTATATCTGCGACCATTTCCCTACCTGCAAGCGCGTTGCGGCTTACGCAACGACCAAGGCCATCATGCGCAAGACGGACGACGAGCTGCGTACGCTGCGCGAGCACGGCCTCGGCATCGTGTATATCGGCCTTGAGAGCGGCAACGAGGAGCTTCTCAAAAAGTTCTGCAAGGGCGTTACTGCCGAGGAGATCGTCTTAAACGCCATCCGCTGCAAGCAGGCGGGCATCGCCACCTCCGTCACGGCCATCAACGGCATGGCGGGCGCGAACGGCGAGTGGCAGGCCCACGCCATCGACACGGCGAAGGCCGTTTCCCGCATGAAGCCCGACTATATCGCGTTTTTGACGCTTCGCGTCTACTCGGGCACGCCGCTGCACGACTGGATCGCGAGCGGCGAGTTCAAGATGATGGAGCCGCCCGAGCTGATGCGTGAAACACGCCTCTTTTTGGAGCACATCGACTCCAACGGCAGCATCTTCCGCTCGAACCACGCGTCGAACTACCTCCCCCTCGGCGGTACGCTCAACCGCGACCGCGAGGCGCTGATCCGCACGATCGACGAAGCGCTCGACGGCAAAGTCAGACTTCGCCGCGCCGTCGAACTGGGACTGTAATCGTAAAAAAATAAGACCTGCCGCAAGGCAGGTCTTATTTTTTTACGTGATGCTTTCCCAAAACGTTTTATGCTCTTCCGCGCCGCCGTCATCAAAAAACGCATGGAACGCCGCGTCCATCGCGCTGCGGCTGAAGTCGCTGTAAATGCCTACGGTCTCAATGCCCTCATAGAAGCGGACGTTCGCCGCGCTGTGGCTTGGTGCTTCATCGTAGGCCGTGGCCAGCGTTTTTGCGGTTTTCAACTCGTCGTTCGCGCCGCCTAAATCGCGGCAGTCGTACAAGAGCCGCGCGAGCGCCGCGTGCGAAGCCGCGCTGATCTTGTCGAGCTCGCTGACCGTGCCTTTTTTTCTGAGGCCTGAGAGCACCGAATGCTTCCACTGCAAAATGTCGATGGCCGACGTCATATCTTCCCTTGCCTCAAACACATTGGCAAAGCCGTCGCACACGCGCACGAGCGATGTCACTGCGCGCAGCAGCGCCATCGAGAGATAGGGCACGCTCTCTTCGCGCCGCTCCTTGACGAGCGCAAGCAGACAGCCGATCTGGTCGTCGAGCAGCCCGCAGGCGTTGTTCTCTTTGTAGAGCGCGAGCGCGCGTTCCCAGTCCTCCATATCGAGCAGCACGTTCGCCATGTCGAGTCGAAGCGACATTTCGCTCACCCGCGGGTCGCTGTTCTGCGGCAGCAGACGGATAGCGTGCGTCAGTAAATCGAGCGCGCGGCGCTGTAAGGCTTTATCCTTCCGCGTGCCGCCCGCCATCTCGAAGAGCTTGGCACACTCGTAGACGACGGTAAAGGTGTTCGGAAACTTTTGCAGCGCCTTTTCCGCCTCGGCAAGGCCCTCGTCATATCTGTCCTCGCGGCGCAGGACTTTCAGCCGCTCGCTGACGCTCTTGCGGTCGTTCGAGCGCAGGCGATAGCCCAAGAGCGCGTCGACTGAGAGGTCGAAAAAGTCCGCGAGCTCCATCAGCATCGGGATCTCCGGCAGGCTCTGCCCCGTTTCCCTTAGTTAAAGATATTGTTGGGTATCTCAAGATGTGTCATTCGATTTTGCCGATAAAGCGGTAGAAGATTTCCACTTCCTGTTCCCGGCTTCCGTCCTCACTTTTGACCGCTTCATGGACAAGGATTTTTTCAATCAGCGTATTCAGAAGTTCAGCCGTCAATTCTGTGGGATTGACATACTGTTTCATCAGACCTATCCACTTTTCAGCGTCAACCGCTGTCTGGGCGGCGGTCTCCATCGCTTCGTGAAGCCGTTCAATTTTTACGTCCAATTCTCGCTGTTCGCCCTGATACTTTTCGGACAGCATATTGAAATTGTATTCTGTAATGCGTCCGGCAGACCAGTCCTCATACATTTTTGCAAACAGGGTGTCTACTTCTGCTTTGCGCTTTTCCGCCTTTTTCAGTTCGGCTGTCTGCCGCTTCCTTGCAGTATTGCGTTCCTTGTCGCTGGCGTTAAGTAGCCGTTTCAGAAGTTTGTCCCCATCCTGCTGTGCCAGCACAGACCAGTATTGCAGACGGGAAAGGACATAGGCGTAAAGCACATCATAGCGGATATAGTGCATGGAACACTGGTGCAATCCTTGCCCGTACTTGCTACAATGGTAGTGGGCATAGGGATTTTTGTTCTGGCTGTTCATACCATAGGCCAGCGACCAGCCGCAGTCCGCACATTTTACCAGCCCGGAAAATATCTGTGTTGTGCCGTTCTTCTGCCGTCTGCGCCTGTTGCAAATCTGCTCCTGTACTTGACGGAACACATCTTCGGAAATAATCGCTTCGTGGGTGTTCTCCACACGATACCATTCCTCTTTTGGCTTGCGTACTTTCTTCTTGTTTTTGAATGAAATGTTGGTCTGCTTATTGTGGACGCTGTGTCCGATATAGGTTTCCTCTTTCAGAATACTTTTCACCTGCGCTATCGTCCACGCATAGGCTTTTTCCTCCGGCGCTCCGGCATAGATATTTGCGAAAGTGCCGTATCTCTGGAAATTCAGCCAGCCGGGAGTAGGTACTTTTTCTTCGACCAAAATCCGTGTAATGCTGGCGGCTCCCCGGCCATGAACGGCAAGGTCAAAAATCTTTTCGATAATCCACCTTGTTTCCGGGTCAATCAGAAGATGGCCTTTCTTATCTGGGTCTTTGACATAGCCAAGCGGAGCATAGGCTCCATAGTGTGCGCCATTTGCGAACCGTGTCCGCATGGCCGCCTTTACCTTTTTGCTGGTCTGGCGGGCGTGCATTTCATTCAGAATGTTGAGGAATGGGGCAAGCTCATTCTCTCCGTTGATGGTGTCCACATTGTCATTGACAGCGATATAGCGGACGCCTTTGCTGGGAAAGTAGATTTCCGTGTACTGGCCGGTCAGAATGTAGTTTCTGCCTAAGCGGGATAAATCCTTCGTAACAACGCAGTTGATTTTCCCGTCCTCAATGTCATCAATCATTCTCTGAAAATCCGGCCTGTCAAAGTTCGTTCCAGACCATCCATCGTCGATATATTCATCTATGACATTCAGGCCATGCTCGGCGGCATATTGCCGGAGCATCATGCGTTGTGTCTGAATACTCCCGCTTTCTCCTTGCAGTTCATCGTCCCGGCTCAATCTCATATAAAGCGCCGTGTTGTAAATCGTAGTATTGTAAGGTTGTTTCACCGTAAAAATCCTCCTTCTAAAGAAACAACCCACGCTTACAATACTTTTGCTCTATGGCAATTATATCATAAGCGTGGGCGTGTTATCAATGATGGGCTATCAGGTTGAAGCGGCTTTTTCTGCGGTATGCCGCACCACATCTACAATCAGATCACCGAGGGGCTTCCCGCCTGCGGCGAAGTGTTCGGAGATTTTTATACGGTTGTTCCCACATACAAAATACTGCGTGCCGTTCTCTGTTTGTATGACCTGCCCTGTCCGGGGCGTAAAAATATCGCTTTCGCTTTTTGCCATCCAGTGTCCTCCATATTCAGTTTTCAAGGTACAATGCCGCACAGGGGCGGCGAAAATTTCTGCTTATATCTATCACCTTTCCTTTACTGTGTGCCGCTGCTGCCGTTTCACCTGCGCCAGCACTTCCGGCGGGATACGGTCAACGAAATTGCGGAGATTGTGTAATTCGCTTTCCAGCGTTGCCCGTTCCATGCGGTCTTTCATCTTGCCTTGCTCACTGGCCTTTGCCCTTGCTTCCAGCTTTTTGTTTTCTTCCAGCAGGTCATTGATTGTGACCTTGTACTTTTTCAACTGCCCGGAGAAGTTCTCCATCTGCGGGAACCACTTTTTCAGCATGGAGAGGGCTTCCTCTTTTTTCTTTCCGGCGTTCAGCGGGTTAATGCCGTCAAGGGCGGCTTCAATGGCTCTGGCCTGTTTGGAGAGGGAAACCGCCTGTTTGAAAAGCCGGGTGGGGATATGCTTCCGGCCTGTCTTGCTGGCACTCTCCCCACGCTCCAAGTCGGGATATTTCTCCACCATATAGGCGTGAAAATCGTCCTGCCACTTCGTCAGGTTTGCCCGGTTGCCGATAATCTCCTTTGCACACAGGCGGTTGTCCTTTGTCAGCGGAACAAAGGTCAAATGCAGGTGGGGCGTTTTCTCGTCCATGTGTACCACCGCCGACACGATATTTTCCCGTCCTACCCGGCCAATGAGGAAATCTGCCGCCCTTTGGAAGAACGCCTGTATCTCCTTTGGGGATTTCCCCTTGAAAAACTCCGGGCTGGCGGTTATCAGCGTATCGACAAACCGTGTACTGTCTTTCCTTGTCCGGCATCCGGCCTGCTCGATACGGCTCTGAATGAAGTGGTAATAGCGTCCCTCCGGCTTGACGATATGGAAGTTGTATTTGCTCCGGCTTATGTTAATGTCGGGATTGCTGGTATACTGTTCTTTCTGTCTTTCGTGATGGGCTTCCAGCGGCCTTGCCGGGTTGCCCTTGTGCTTCTCAAACCGCAAAATTGCGTGTTGTGCCATTCTGCTCCTTTCCCCATTCCTTTCCTATCCGGGGTTTTCCACAGGGAAAATCCCGCAGAAATTAGCTCGGATAGGATTGGAATGGATAGAATATAAATAAATCTTTTTAATCTTTGTATTTCTATATACCGTCCGGTTTTCGTACTTCCGGGGAGTGATTTCCTCACTTCATAAGTACGGTTTTCAGCCCTCCGGCGTACCAGAACCGGATTTCTTGAAGTCGGTGTTTGGAACCGCTTCATAGGATTTTGGGAAAATGCGGTTGGGTTTTCCACAGCCCTGCTTCTGGATTTCCACCAGTCCGGCGTATTGCAGTTCCCGCAGGGTGTTCACCGCTTTCTGCCGCCCACAATGGAGCAGTGTGACCACTTCACAGATAGGGTAATACAGGAAAATCCGTCCGCAGTCATCCGCCCACCCATTCTTGCGGGATAACTCTGTCCGGCGCAGGATAAAGGCGTACAGAACCTTTGCCTCGTTGGACAGGGGCTTGAATGTGGGGGCTTCAAAGAGGAAATTCGGGAGCCGGGTGAAGCTGAACGCCTTTTCCGGCTGATGGATATAGATGGTATTTGTCATAGTGCGTTTTGTGGACGGTTAGAAGCCCGTTTTCCGGGGCGGGCGATACTTTATACCACCTGCCCCGGTTTGGGGCTTGCGGAGCCTGATAAATCAAGGCTTTTTTCGCTCCTAACTGTCCACAGCAGACCTCCTTTTCCGTTCACTTTCTGTTTTCTGCCGCCTGT
>ERZ1027036.1410-NODE-1410-length-10725-cov-7.253046_pt1 | contig 10725 bp, 9 predicted proteins | sample MGYA00519441_ERZ1027036 | MGnify/ENA primary metagenome ERZ1027036 (study PRJEB26926, sample SAMN06164792) | human gut metagenome | biome: ENVO:00009003; feature: ENVO:2100002; material: ENVO:00002003 | host: Homo sapiens | place: USA | collected 2012 ... | reverse complement strand
GGGGCAATGCCGGCGGGGTTGCCCCGCGCATTCTCCCCGCGAGCCGCGTGTGGGTGCATGGGCGCGAGAAGCTGTTCGGCACCATCGGCGCGCTGCCGCCGCACCTGATGAGCGCCGCTGACCGCGCGAACAACTACACGCTGGACAACCTGCATGTGGACATTGGCATGAGCGCCGAACGCGCGAAGGAACTCGTCCGCATCGGCGATTTGGTGACCTTCGACGGGCCTGCCCGCGAATTGCTCAACGATCAGTTCGCATCGAAAACGCTGGATGACCGCTCCTGCGTGGCGATTCTGCTGCGCGCGGCGGAAATGCTGCAAAAGCTGGTCTGCGACGCGGATGTGTATTTCGTCTGCTCGTCGCAGGAGGAAGTCGGCGGGCGCGGCGCAATGACCTCCGCTTTCGCGATTGACCCGGATTTGTCTGTTGTGCTGGACGTCGATTTTGCTGAAACGCCGACTTGTCCGCCGCGCTCTGCCCTGCCGATTGACGCCATGATTGTCACGCACGGGCCGTTTGTGCAGCCGAAGCTCAATCAGCGGCTCATCGACTGCGCAAAAAAGCACCATGTGAAGCTGAACGCGAACGTCGCAAGCCGCTCCACCGGCACGGACGCGGACGAAATCGGCTTGTCCCGCGCGGGTGTGCCGAGCGTGCTGCTCAGCCTGCCGGAGAAGTACATGCACACGTCGGTGGAAACGATTGACCTGAACACACTGGAAGAGGGCGCGCGTCTGCTGGCGAATTTCGTCGCGGAACTCGACGAAAGCTGGGAGGATGACCTATGGATTTGAAGACACTGACGGAAATCAACGCTCCCTCCGGGCATGAGCAGGCGATTCGCCGCGTTCTGCTGGATGAGCTGAAAAAGCTGGGCTTCGCGCCCGTCCTCGACCGCATGGGCAACGTCGTTGTCGTGAAGGAAAGCACGGGCGACGCGCCCCGCAAGCGCGTGATGGTCAGCGCGCATATGGACGAAGTGGGGCTGATTGTCACCTCCGCCACGGAGGATGGCTACCTGCGCATTGCCGCGGCAGGCGGCATCGACCCGCGCGTGCTGGTTTCCAAGCGCGTCACCGTCGGGGAGGACAAGCTGCCCGGCGTCATCGGCGCTGTGCCGATTCACCTGCAATCCGCCGCCGAGCGCAAGCATGTGCTTTCGATGGACGAGCTGCTGGTGGACATTGGCGCGAAGAACAAGGACGAAGCCGAGTGCAAAGCCCCGATGGGGACGTACATCTCCTTCGATACGCCCTATGTGGAATACGGCGACGGCTTCGCGTGCGGCAAGGCATTCGACGACCGCGTCGGCTGCCTGTCGCTGCTGCGTTTGCTGCAAGAAGAACTGCCGGTTGACCTCGTGGCTTGCTTTGTGTCCGAAGAGGAAGTCGGCTGCCGCGGCGCGAAGGGGGCAGCGTTCCAGCAGGAACCCGACATCGGCATTGTGCTGGAAGGCACGACGTGCAACGACCTCGGCGACGTACCGGAGACTGCGCACGTCTGCGAAGCTGGGCAGGGCGTCGCGGTGTCGTTCATGGATGGCGCGTCAATTGCGAACCGAGCGTTGTTCCGCAAGGCGCTGGACGTGGCGAAGCAGGAGAACATTCCGCATCAGGTGAAGCACAGCGTATCCGGCGGCAACGACGGCGGCGCGATTCAGCGCGCGCGGGAGGGTGTGCCGGTGGTGGTGCTGAGCGTACCGTGCCGGTATATTCACTCGCCGTCGTCGGTGGTGAAGCTGTCGGATGTGGAGAGCCAGTTTGCGCTGGTGAAGGCGCTGGTGAAGGCACTGTAACGCAGGCGACCTCATCCGATTTCGCTTCGCTCAGCCACCTTCCCCAAAGGGGAAGGTTTTGGATGTGCGCAATCTTCCTTGCCTTCCCCCTTGGGGAAGGTGTCGCCGCAGCGACGGATGAGGTTGGAGCAGCACGCGCAAACTGTTTGAAAGTGTCAGCAACTCAATCGCGAAAATGGGTCAAGGGTCGAAGACCCTTGCAGGGTCAAGGGACAGCGTCCCTTGTGGGGTCAAGGGGCAACGCCCCTTGCGCCTCCCCCAAGTAAAGGAGAAGAATTATGTTGGAATTGTTGAAGAAGGTGCTCAAACCGGTCGCGCCGTCGGGACTGGAAGAACCGGTGGCAGCGGTCATCCGGGAAGAGGTTGCGCCGTATGTGGACAGCATCGAGACGGATGCGCTGGGCAATCTGATTTGCGTGAAGAACGGCACGGAGGCGAATCCGGAGAAAATCATGCTGTCCGCGCACATGGATCACATCGGCTACATCGTCACGGGCATTGAGAAAGAGGGCTTCCTGCGCGTGACGAACGTCGGCGGCATCAGCCCGACCATGAGCCTGACGCGGCATGTGTCCTTCCCGAATGGCGTGCAGGGTGTTGTGGTGTCCGAAGTGAGCAAGGACACGGCGATGAAGGACTTGTTTGTGGACATCGGCGCACAGGACAAGGCGGAGGCCGAGACGATGGTGCAGATTGGCGACGTGTGCGTGTACGCGAACGACTGCTTCCATCTGGGGGCGAACCGCGTCGCAAGCCCCGCAATGGACGACCGCGCGGCGTGCGCACTGCTGATTCGCTTCCTGCAAACCGTCGGCGCAACGAAGCAGACCATCATTGCCGTTTTCTCCGTGCAGGAGGAAGTCGGCTGCCGCGGCGCGAAGGTGGCGTCGTTCGCGAAAGCGCCGGACAAGGGCATTGCCATTGACGTGACCGCGTGGGGCGACACCCCCGGCACGAAGCAGCCGGACATTAAGCTCGGCGAGGGCATTGCCGTAAAGGTGATGGATCACGGGAGCATCTCGAATCCAGATTTGCGGGAAGCGCTGCTGGCGGCGGGTGCGCAGGCGGGGGTGAAAACCCAGCGCGAGGTGCTGCCTTTCGGCGGGACGGATGCGTCGGCGATGCAGACCAGCCGCGGCGGGATTCCGGTGTGCACGCTGTCGATTCCGTGCCGGTATGTGCATTCGGCGTGCGAAGTGGTTGACCTTCGGGACATCGAAGGTGGCGTCAAGCTGCTGAATCAGTATTTTCAGGCGTAATCATTCAGCATAAAGTGTTTTTTTGCCGCAGGGGAAATCGCGTCTGCGGACGCGACGAGGGGGCAGTGAAAACAGACGAAGTCTGCGGTCGCCCCCTCGACCCCTTCGGCTTCGGCTCGTACCTATTACTTGGTTTTTATCGCAGCTTTTTTATTTTGGTATACCATTTTGTTGGAAGGGAGTTCCTTCATGACCGCATTCCTTGGCGTTTTGTATCTGCTTGTGTTTCTCGCGGCGGGGTGCACATGCGTGCGATTCCTGCTGCCGCGGAAGTCGCTGCTCACGCGCGTGTGGCTCGGTGCCAGCTTGGGGCTGCTGCTGATGATGTGGCTGCCGGCGCTGATTGCGTTCGCGGTGGATTTCACATGGACGGCGCATTTGCTGGCGCTGATTCCGCTGGCGGGGCTGACGGTGGGATGCTTCTTTTTGCGTGACCCTTCGCCGGTGAAAAAGTGGGATGCGCGGGAAAAGCAGCTGGCCGGGCAGATGCTGATGGTTGTGCTGCCGCTGACGCTCCTTTCCGCCTATCTGCAATACACGCACTGCCTGCGCGTCGGAAGTGACGGCGGCTGGTGGGTCGGGCAGAGCACTTACGGCGATTTGCCGATGCACATGTCGTTCATCACGTCGCTGAAAAACGCTGCTTTTCCGCCGGATTATGCGCTCTTTCCCGGTCAGCGGCTGTCGTATCCCTTCCTGACGGACAGCCTGTCTACGTCGCTGTACCTGATGGGCTTCTCGCTGGAATGGGCGATTGTCGTGCCGGGTACATTGATGATGGCACTGTGCTTCACGGGCGTGATGGTGCTGGCGCGGGAGATGACCGCGGGGAAAAAGACGATTATCCTCGCGACGCTGCTGTTCTTCCTGAACGGCGGTCTGGGTTTCCTGTACAATTTCGACCTTGCGGGCGGCACTGTGAACAATCCGTTCAGCACGGTCATCGAGCGAATCCGCGAAATTCTTGACGGGTACTATGCCACGCCGACGAATCAGCCCACACCGTACAACCTGCGCTGGTCAAACGTGATTGCCGACCTGATGGTTCCGCAGCGGACGCTCCTCGGCGGGTGGTGCATGGCGCTGCCGTGCTTTTATCTGCTGTTTACGTCCTTTGCGCCGGAAAAGCGCCCGGCGTTTGCGCAGCGCATTCGGCAAACGGGACTGCTGGCGGTCTGGGCAGGCGCGCTGCCGCTGATTCACACGCATTCGTTCCTCGCGCTGGGGCTCTGCTCGCTGGGCATGATGGTGTACGACCTGATTCACGACAAAGAGCGCTGGACGCAATTGCAGTGGTATCTGGCGTATGGCGTAATCGCCGTGGTGCTGAGCGCGCCGCAGCTGATTTGCTTCACGTTCGAGCAGGTGTTCCAAGGCACGGGCAGCGGGAACAGCTTCCTGCAAATTTGGCTCAACTGGGTCAACGGGTATGAATCAAACGGTGAATTTGCGTTTCGCGACCTGTACTTCTGGTTCTACCTGAAGAACATCGGTCTGCCGTTCCTGATGCTGATTCTGGCGCTGTTCGAGCGGAATCCGAAGCATCGGCGGCTGTTCGCGGGCGCGCTGCCGATTATTCTTGCGGTGGAGCTGGTGCGCTTTCAGCCAAACATCTACGACAACAACAAGCTGATGTATCTGGCGTGGCTGCTTTGCTGCATGATAGTGGCGGACTGGTGCCGTGATGTCTGGCATCGGCTGAAAGGGATGCGCGGGCGCGGGGCGCTGGCGGCTGTGACGGCGATTGCGGTGTTCCTGTCCGCGGGGCTGACGCTCTGGCGCGAGTGCGTCAGCAACTATCAGGCGTTTTCCGCGTCGGCGGTGGAAGCGGGGGAATTTGCCCGCGACAACACGCCGGAGCATTCCACCTACATGACCGGGACGCAGCACCTGAACCCGATTGCGTCCATCGCCGGGCAGAACATCGTCTGCGGGCCGGATTTGTGGCTGTACTACCACGGGCTGGACACGAGTAAGCGCAAGATGGACATTGCGGCTTTCTACACTGACCCGGAGGAAAACCTCGACCTGCTGGAGAAGTACGACGTGGACTACATCTACGTCAGCAGCTATGAACGGAGCGGCTATGCGGTGGACGTCAATACGCTTGACCGCCTGTTCACGCGCGTATTCAGCAACTGGGAAGCGACGATTTACGCCGTGCATCCCTCATCGGAAACGGAGGACATGGGCAATGGAGCGTCTGCTGCGCTTCGCGGTGGAGCATGACCGGGTGATACGCCTGATGTTCATGCGGGATGGGCGGCTGTTTCAGGTCAATGCGCACATTGTGAGCTACGACGACAAGCAGGTGTCGTTCGTGACGACCCGTTCGCCGCGGACGCAGGTCATCAGCCGCGAGGAGCTGCTTGCGGTGGATTTCCGCCGCGGGGATGATGGGCAAACTGTGTAATCTTGTGGCGCAGGATTGCATTCGGCGCAGGGGTTTCGCCTCTGCGGAGGCGACAAGGGGGCTTTCCGATCGCCCCCCTTGACCCCTTCGGTGCGCACCCATGTTAGTTGAATTTTATCGGAAGTTTTTTAGTTAGTGAGCTTTCGTTCTCCAAGTTACGGTATCAACCAACCGCAAATAACCCCAAAAGTAACAGCGCCGAAGGTTTCCAAAGGGCGACCGCAGACTTCGTCTGTTTCCATTGCCCTTTGGCCGCCTCCGCAGCGGCGATTCCCCCTGCATCAAATAAAAGTAAGTTGCTTATACATCAGCACCAGCATGAATCATGCTGAAAGCAAGGAAAGGAGCGAAGGATGGAGCAAGAGGAAAAGAAACCCACGACACTAACCGGCGTCGATTTGTCCCAGACAGCATCGCTGCTGCTTCCATGGACGCATGACCCGTGGGGCAAGCTGCGCCCGCCGCTGTCCGAGGAAGCGCTGTGCATGAGCGCCGAACTCGCCAGCGCCGCGTATGGCATGGCGATTGAGCCGTGGGTCGAAGCCGGCTGGCGCGACGTGACCATTCAGGTGGATGGCGAACTGACTGCCCTGCCGCCGAACAATCCCTTGAGCGCCGAGTGGCGGAAATACTGGGTGCGCGCGCGCCTGAAACCCGTCAGCCCGCTGGGACAGATGCTGGGCGCGCTGCGATTGAGCAGCAGCAATAACACCACCGGCAAGGCGGTCGTGATGCTCCATCCCGCGCTGGACGGGCGCTACGTCGTCGCGATTGGGTTCATGGGCACGGGTTCGCGCTTCTACGACTGGTTCAGCAATTTCCGCATGACAACGCAGGACGGGATGCACCGCGGCTTCCTGGAGCTCGCGCGGCAGTTCGAGGCGAATGAGGAGAAAATTTCCTTTCCGGAAACAGCGGAAGAGCTGGGGCTGGAAAAGCTCACCCTGCGCGACATTCTGCAGAACATGCGCAGCCCGAACAGCCGCTTCGTCCTCTGGGTCTGCGGGCACAGCCAGGGTGCGGCGATGATGCAGGTGTACGCGCACCTGAAGATGAACGAGACGGGCATCTCCGCGCGCAACCTTATCGGCTACGGCTTCGCCTCCCCCACGGTGATGGCGGGCAAAGCGGTTCGCGACCCATCCGCCTATCCGCTGTATAACATCCTCAACAGCGACGACCTTGTCCCCCACTGCGGCGCGGCGGTGCACCTCGGCATGTGCCTGAAATATCAGGCGACGGAGAATCTGCGCAAAAGCTGCTACAACTGGAAGCGTGACGAGAAATCCGTGCAGGCACGGCTGGCAATTCGCCCCGTTCTCTGGAAGATGGTCGATACGCCGACGTGCATCATCGGCGGCATGGCGCTGCTGATGGCGCTGGGGCGCGTCAGCGGGGCGGACTTCCTCAAAATGCTGGGACTGGGCGGCTTCCTGCCGCTTGACCGCGCGCTGGAAAAGGCGGATGCGGAGGATTTTGTCCGCGGGCTGAACCAGAAGGCAGCGGCGGCATACGAGTCCGTGACCGGGCATCCGATTGACATGGGGCAGGTGTCGGACGAGGCGAACGCCATGCAGCGCATCATCGACCACTTCGGGCTGCTTTCGTTCATCGACGCGGCAAAAGCGCTGATGACCTGCCCACACTACATGATGGCGCATCCCGAAGAGGGGTACATCGGCACATATTTCTATATCGTCATGAACGGGATTCAGGATTTTGTGCCGTTCATCTGGCGTTCGGGCGATCCGCCACGCCGGATGACCGTGGAGCAGCTGCCGCATGACATGGTGACACAGGACATGCCGGGGCTGTACAACCGCCGCCTGCAAAAACCCGACCGGCGCAAGCACCTGCCGATTACGCGGCGTGACCCGCGTCCGGGCGGCGACACGCGCCATCACCTGCCCCTGCTGACGGCAGGGACGGTGCAGCCGAACGAGAAGATCTACCCGGTAGAAGACATTGAACTGCGATAACCCACAATCATAAGAAAAGAGGCTTTTCCCATGTCCGATTACCGCATTGAAACCAAGTGTGTTCAGGCGGGCTACACGCCCGGCAACGGCGAGCCGCGCCAGATTCCGATTATCCAGTCCACCACCTTCAAATACGCCACGAGCGAGGACATGGGCAAGCTCTTTGACCTCGAAGCGTCCGGCTATTTCTATTCCCGCCTGCAAAACCCGACGTGCGACCACGTTGCGGCGAAAATCGCGGCGCTGGAGGGCGGCAGCGCAGCCATGCTGACCGGCTCCGGTCAGGCAGCGAATTTTATGGCGCTGTTCAATATCTGCGAGGCAGGCAGCCACATCGTTGCGTCGTCCTCCATCTACGGCGGCACGTTCAACCTAATTGCCGTGACGCTGAAGAAGATGGGGATTGCGTCCACCTTCGTCTCCCCCAACGCGACGGACGACGAGCTTGACCGCGCCTTCCGCCCGAACACGCGCGCCATGTTCGGCGAAACGATTGCCAATCCCGCGCTGACCGTGCTGGACATTGAGAAATTCGCTCAGGCGGCGCATCGGCACGGCGTTCCGCTGATTGTGGACAACACCTTCCCCACGCCCGTCAACTGCCAGCCGATTCGCTGGGGCGCGGACATTGTGACCCACTCGACGACAAAGTACATGGATGGTCACGGCGCTGCGCTCGGCGGCGTCATCGTGGACAGCGGCAATTTCGACTGGATGGCGCACGCGGAGAAGTATCCGGGGCTCTGCACGCCCGACGAAAGCTACCACGGCATCACCTACGCCGAGAAATTCGGCAATGCGGGGGCATACATCACCAAATGCACCAGCCAGCTCATGCGCGATTTGGGCTGCGTGCAGTCCCCGCAGAATGCGTTCATCCTCAATCTGGGGTTGGAGAGCCTGCATGTGCGGATGCCGCGCCACTGCGAGAACGCGATGGCGGTCGCGCAGTTCCTCGAAAAACAGCCGCAGGTGGCGTCTGTCAGCTATCCGCACCTGCCGTCCAGCCCGTACTACGCCCGCGCGATGAAATACATGCCGAATGGCGGCTGCGGGGTGGTGTCGTTCGTCTTGAAGGGCGGACGTCCCGCTGCGGAGGGATTCATGAAACGGCTGACTTTGGCGGCGATTGAGACGCACGTCGCCGACGCGCGGACGTGCTGCCTGAATCCGGCGACCTCCACCCATCGGCAGATGACCGAGGAGCAGCTGGCAGTTGCGGGCATTCCGGCGGGCATGGTACGCATCAGCGTCGGACTGGAGAGCAAGGACGACCTGATTGCCGACCTTGCGCAGGCGTTGTCCGGCATCGAAGCATGAGCGCGTACATCAATCGGTATTTCCTGCTGATGGCGGTGTTTTTGCCCCTATGGTGCATCATTCGCCGCCCTTGGAAGCGCTGGAGCCTGCACGAAGGCTGCCTGATGGCGTTCGCGGCGCTGCTGTTTTCGCTGCTGTGTCTGGTGCTGCGCGGCACATGGGCTGCGCCGGGGGATATGCTGGCGTCGGCGCTGCATCGGCTGCGGACGGGCGAGGGCATTCAGCTGCGGCTGTTCCACACCATTACGCGGCAGCTGCGGTACGCCCGGTATGAGGAGATGCTCATTAACATCTGGGGGAACATCCTGCTCTTCATCCCCTACGGCTTCTTCCTGCCGCTGCTGTGGAAGCGGTATCGCCATCCGCTGCAACTTTCGCTGATGTGCCTGCTGCTGCCCTTGAGCATCGAAACGTGCCAGTTGTTCATCCGCCGCATGACGGATGTGGACGACCTGCTGCTGAATTTCGCGGGCGGAATGATTGGCGGCGGGGTGTTCGCGCTGGTGCGGGTGCTGTTCCCCAAATTCACTGATAAGGCGCTTGTGCGCAGATAATACGAAAACGTCCCCTTCCGCCATTGGAACGGGACGTTTTGCTTTATTTCTGTTTCTTATGATACCCGCAGTCGCAGTACGGTCCACCGGATGCCAGCGTGTATTCGCGCACGAAGTCCGACGCTTCGCCCGCTTCCGCCATCGTGTAATCCAGTCGGCACATGGCAGGCGTGAGGTCATACAGCCCCAGTTCCTTCGTCAGCGCGCAGATGCCGCATTTGGTGAACCGCGCCTCGTAGCCGCTGCCGTCCGCGTAGGGCAGATAGTCCATGTTCCACGAGTAGGGGTTGCGGTCGGCAGCGCGGAGCTTCTCCGCCTGTTTCATCCCCGCAATGTCCTTTTCGGAAAACTTGTTCTTCCCGCTCTTGCGGCAGAACCAGCGCATCGCGGGCATCATCATGGACTTCGCGTAGTAATCCGTCAGCGTCTGCACGGTCGGGCGCTTGGGCATATGCAGCACATACGCGCAGAGCATCGCGCAGTTGACGAGATTCATCTGGAAGCGGTCGCTCGGCTCAAAATCCGGCACACGCGCGATAATCCGCCGATACTCCTGCTTCGCCGCCCTTTCCGTTGCCTTGGCGGATTCCGCCGACTGCCCCAGCACCGCCATCAGCTGCCGCGTGAACGAGCGATGGAACAGCATCCACATGCCCATCGGCATTCCTGCATACTTCATGAGCTTGCCTCCCCTTGCATTCGCGAATGAGTTTGTCACGTCAAACTTATTGTAGCGCATTTTCAGGGGATTGGCAAGGGGGGGATTGCTAAATTTTTAGCTGAACAGCGAATTGCCGCCGGAACATTGATGTTCGCAGAACCCGCCGCCGATAACTGCCGCCAACCCCAGCAGGAAGCGCAAGCCGACGGGTATGGATTTGACAGCATCCACAATGCCTTGCAGCTGCTGCCAAGTGGATTCTCTTATCTCCAATACTTTCGCAAGCATGATGTCGCTCACGAATTTTGTATCCGCAGACAATTGAAGCTGCTCCAAAAAGGTTGATTCACCAAACCAGCCGACGACACCCTCCACCATACCTTGAATGCACAGTGCGCCGCCCACCATGCCCACAAACGAAGCAAGCGCCCCCAAACATGGTTTGTAGCCGCACGGCAAAGTTGTTACAGATGAAGTGGCGATGACTATGTTGAATAGCGGGTAAACCAAAATCGCATAAAACGCAATACTAATCGGCAGAAGTAGCAGTGTCCAGAGTTCGTTTGTCGGGAACTTTTTGATGATTAACTATAAACGAGCAAATTCCAAAAGGGAACCAAAAGGATAGAGACATTTCCTCTCTATGGTGGTAGAATGAAGATAGCAACACCACTCAACGTCCACCACGAAAGCCTGCAAATAAAAAGTCAAGCCCCAAATGGGACTTGCTGCAAGGAAATT
>ERZ1027036.1409-NODE-1409-length-10732-cov-5.094877_pt1 | contig 10732 bp, 9 predicted proteins | sample MGYA00519441_ERZ1027036 | MGnify/ENA primary metagenome ERZ1027036 (study PRJEB26926, sample SAMN06164792) | human gut metagenome | biome: ENVO:00009003; feature: ENVO:2100002; material: ENVO:00002003 | host: Homo sapiens | place: USA | collected 2012 ... | reverse complement strand
TATAAGAGACAGCGGTAGACGGACGTACATTTTATCCCGATATTTTATACCGGCATCCGTTTGAGGAAGCAGAACTATACAGTTTTCCCGCGGTACAGGACCGGGAATCTTTCCAACAGTTTTTGGATAAAGATGCCGGGGCGGGGGACAGAGGAAAAGAGATCCTGGTGGATATGGAGGCTGCTGCAATATATCAGGCAGGAAACTATTACTATGCACCGCACCAGATGCTGTTTCTCAAGGTAGTAACCGATCATGGAACAACACAGGAGCCGCAGAGTGCCGGGAGTGGAGAACATTTTTCACAGATCATGGACCGGGCAGCAGAAGAGGTTTTAACATTTATCCGGCAGCTTCTGACAATGCAGGAAAAAAACAGCAGGCAGGAGAGTATGCAGGAAGCATTTAGAAGCCAGGTAGAAGAACAGGCAAAGCTGTGGCAGGAGGCATTGCATGGTTCTGAAACCATGAAAGCGCAGATCCGGCAAATGATTTTGTATCATTCACTCTGCGAAGCAAAAGAAGCATCCGGGAAGCAAACCATGTCCGGATGGTACCGGGAATATGAACAGGCAGGCCGGCTGCCGGCAAAAGACAAACGGGAAGGAAAGAGGATTCTTGAAGAACTTAGAGCACGTGTGTTATAATACACGGTTTTCCCATATTTATGTGGAACGCCGCATCCGCAATCATCCGCGTACGGAACAGATCCTTTTGCGGTTTCCACAGGCACAGATTGTGGAGATTGAACATTACAAGGATGTATTTAACCGGCATGGACAGGACTGTGTCCGGCAGCATCAGGCACAGGCTCTCATTCTGGCAGAAAAAACCGATCATTTTTTTTATGAAGGAGCACCGGTCTGTCAGGATTTTGGCAATACCAATTTTTATTACTGTTCCACAATGATGAACTGCATCTATGATTGCAGCTACTGTTATCTGAAAGGCATGTATCCGTCCGGTCACATGGTGCTTTTTGTGAATATCGAAGATTACCTGGAAGAACTTGACCATATTCTGAAGACACAGAATATGTATGTGTGCATTTCTTATGATGCGGATCTGCTTGCCATGGAGGCTGTGACAGGATATGTCAGACTCTGGAGTGCATATGCTGCAAAACATGAAAACTTAAAGCTGGAAATCCGGACAAAATGTGCCGGCCATGCGATGTGGGATCTGCCCTGTCTGTCCAATGTGATCTATGCGTTTACCCTGTCTCCGCAGAAGATGATAGATGCGTTTGAGAAAGAAACACCTTCGGCGTTTGCACGCATAGTCTGTGCCGCGGAGGGACTTAAAAAAGGATTTCCGGTGCGCCTGTGCTTTGATCCGATGCTGTATCTGCCGTCCTGGAAGACCGATTATCTGCAATTGCTAAGTCAGATTGACCGTATTTTTGGTGACCGTATGTTGCATGACGGCTGGGAGAAACTGGTTGATGTAAGTGTGGGAACGTTCCGGATTTCACAGGAATATATGAAAAAACTCCGGCGGGTAGAACCTTTTGCACCAGCGGTACAGTATCCTTATGTCAATTGCAACGGGGTATATCAGTATCCACCGGAATTATTAAAGGAAATGGAAAGTTTTATGATCACGGAATTAACACAGAGAATGGACAAGGAGAACATATATCATGAGTAAGGCAGCGATTGTAACCGGTGCCAGTTCCGGAATCGGACTGGCAATCAGCCGGGTACTCTGTGAGAAAGGGTATGAAGTCTACGGATTTGGACGGGATTTTGCAAAAGAACAGACAAGGGAATTTGTAGAGCAGACCGCGGCATTTCATCCGGTAGAAGGCGATTTATTAGAAGAACAGAAATTATGCGATGCGGTGAAAGAGATCACAAAAACGGCAGACATTGAGGTACTTGTCAATGCGGCCGGGGTTGGTCATTATGGTCTGCATGAGGAACTGACTCCCAAAAAGATACAGGCCCTGGTCCGTACAAACCTGGAGATTCCCCTGCTTCTGACGAACCGGCTGCTTCGGGTGCTGAAGAAAAATCATGGATATATCATCAATATCTCGTCCGTGACGGCCAAGCAGAGCAGTCCGCATGGCTGTGCCTATGCGGCAACCAAGGCGGGACTGTCCAGCTTCGGAAAGAGTCTGTTTGAGGAAGCACGCAAGTACGGTGTCAAGGTGACAACGATTCATCCGGACATGACAGATACCAATCTGTACCGGGATGCGGATTTTACCTGTGGGGAGGAGCCGGAAAGTTATCTGCTGCCGGATGAAGTGGCAAAGGCGGTTGCCTATGTGCTTGACCAGCGGGAGGGCATGGTTGTGCCAGAGATTACGCTGCGGCCGCAGCTGCACCGCATTGCAAGAAAGTAGGGGAAATATGAGAGTAACAATTGCACAGACACTGCAGCATTATGAGAAGAAAAACCTGCCGAAAGATATTTGTGCCGGAATTATCATTATGGCCGTTTCCATCCCGATTTCCATGGGATATGCGCAGATTGCCGGTCTTCCGGCGGTATACGGTCTGTATGGATCGGTGTTTCCGATCCTGTTGTTTGCACTGTTTTCGACTTCACCACAGTTCATTTTTGGTGTGGATGCAGCTCCGGCGGCACTGATCGGAGGAGCGCTGATTGATCTGCACATAGAAAGCGGTTCAGAAGCAGCACTTAAAGTTGTGCCGGTCCTGACTCTGTTTGTGGCCGTGTGGCTTCTGGCATTTTATCTGATGAAAGCGGGAAAACTCGTGAATTACATATCTGCACCGGTGATGGGCGGTTTTATTACCGGAATCTGCACGACGATTATTCTCATGCAGGTACCGAAACTGTTTGGCGGGACTGCGGGCACCGGAGAACTTTTGGAGCTGGCCGGACATATCGGAAATACACTTGGACAGATCCATGTTCCGTCCCTTATAATGGGTGTGATTGCACTGGTAATTCTGCTGGCGGCAAAGAAACTGATACCAAAATTTCCGATGGCGGTCGTACTGATGGCGGTTGGAGCACTTATGACAAAGTTTCTTCCGGTCAGGGAGTGGGGCATACAGACATTAAGTGCTGTGCAGACGGGACTTCCGCGGTGGAAGGCGGTGGATCTGTCTGCAGTGCCGCTTAAAGATGCCATAACGATCAGTCTGTCGGTGGCAGTAGTGATTATGGCAGAGACTCTTCTGGCAGAAAATAATTTTGCCCAGAAAAACCGCTACCGGATCAACGACAATCAGGAATTGCTGGCATTTTCCCTTGGAAATTTTGCAGCAGCTCTGACCGGATGCTGTCCGATCAACGGGTCCGTATCAAGAACCGCAATGGGAGAACAGTATCAGGGGAAAACCCAGCTGACAGGAATTGTGGCGGGAATTTCCATGATGATTCTGCTTTTGTGTGGAACAGGATTTATCGGATTTCTTCCGGTTCCGGTGCTTACCGCGATTGTGATCTCCGCATTGCTTGGAGCCACGGAATTTGAACTTGCAGTCCGTTTGTGGAAAGTCAGCCGCACGGAATGTCTGATCTTTTTTGGTGCATTTTTTGGAGTGCTGCTGCTTGGAACCATCAATGGTGTTTTGATCGGCATCATGCTTTCCTTTACCGAGATGATTATCCGTACGGCAAAACCGGCGCGGTGTTTTCTTGGCATACAGACCGGACACAGTCATTTCCGGGACCTGAAAGAGAGCAGTTCCATCCATGCCGTGGAGCATGTGGTCATTTACCGGTTCAGCAGTAATCTGTGTTTTGCCAATGTTTCGGTATTGCAGAAAGATATTGAGGATGCCATCCGCGAGGATACCCGTGCGGTGATTTTAGATGCGGGAGGCATCGGGAGTATTGATATTACGGCGGCAGACTGTCTGGAGCGGCTTTATGGCTCCCTGAAAGAAAAAGGTATCCGGTTTTATATGACGGAACATATTGCGGAGGTGAACGAACAGCTGCGCAGACTCGGACTCGGGTATATGGTGGAGGAAGGCTGCGTGCGCAGAACCATCCATATTGCACTTAAGGATATGGGGATACGTCGTCCGTATCCGCTGGAGGGCGGTGTGGACAATGTTGAAAAAAGCGCCTCCCGGAAGCGGGCAGATAACCGGGTGCAGGAATTTGTCTGGGCATTTGGTTCGGAGGCAGAACAGGAAATGGAAAAACAGATTGCCCGCCAGATTGCGCATCTGATATCGGATAAGGATGTGGAGGAGCTGATTCACGGACGCTGGTCCCATATGGAGGCGCTGGATGAGGATGAATGGCTGGAGCATCTGGAAGAACATTTAAAGGAAATTGTCAATATTTCCGGGAAAGATGAGGAGACACTGGCAAAAAGGCTGGAAGAACACCGGCAGGAAGTACATGACCGGATTGCACAGGAACATCCGGAACTGGCAGAACGTTTCCGGGAACGCAGACATCTGCTGGATGAGCATCTGCGGGAGCGCAGGCCGGAGGTATACGAACTGGTAATCAGACTTCGCGAAAAAAAGGATCAGGCATAATGATATTTTTTGCGGTTTCTGACAAAGAAGGTTACCGTGAGCCCTAACGTGAGAAGTTCTGCTACTGCCACGGCACTCCAGATTCCGTTGATGCCGAGAAGCAGTGGCAGAAGGAGTACGGCAGCCAGCTGGAACACCAGTGTCCGCAGAAAAGAGATTGCAGCAGATATCAGTCCGTTGTTTAATGCCGTAAAAAACGAAGAACCGTAAATATTAAATCCATTGATCAGATAGGCAATGCAGTAAATACGGAAACCGTTTTGGGTCATGGAAAACAGATCTGCATCATATCCGACAAAGATGGCGGCCAGAGGTCTGGCGATCAGCTGCGCCAGAATAAACAGCATGAGTCCCCAGATTCCGATGAGCCGCAGACTTTTTTGGAACAGATTTTTTAATTCGTCATGGTTGCCCGCTCCGTAGTGATAGCTGACAAGCGGCGCACTTCCGATGGAATATCCCAGAAAAATTGCAATAAAAATAAAGTTTACATACATGATCGTTCCAAACGCAGCCACACCGTTTTCTCCGGCAAGATTCATAAGCTGAATATTGTACAGAGAGTTTACAATGGAACTGGAAAGGTTGGTCATCAGTTCGGACGAACCGTTTCCGCAGGCGCACAGAAAAATTTTCCCGTTAAAGTGTGTGCGCCCGAGTTTAAGAAGGCTGGAATTTTTGCGTGCAAAATAAAGGATCGGAAACAGACCACCGATACATTCGCTGGTGACCGTTGCAAATGCCGCACCGGCCAGACCGATCTGGAACACTCCTACCAGTAAAAAGTCCAGAACCATATTGGTGACACCCGCGATGACGATGACACCAAGACCAAGTTTTGGTTTTTCTGCGGTGACAAAGAAACTCTGGAATACGTTCTGGAGCATAAAGGCCGGCATGGAGAGCAGCGTAATGCGGGCATAAAGCACACAGTTTGTCAACAGCGCACCGTCGGCACCAAGCCCGCGGGCAATCAGCGGGGAAAAGAGGATGCCGAGCGCGGAGAGGACAATGCCTCCGATCAGCGTGAGGTATACCAGCATGGAAAAGTATTCGTTTGCCTGCTCTTTTTTGCCTTCGCCCAATGTCTTTGCAACGATCGCGCTTCCTCCGGTACCGATCATGAAGCCTAAAGCGGAGATTGCCATGAGAAACGGCATGATCAGATTGACGGCGGCAAATGCAGTCTTTCCGACGTAATTGGAAACAAAGAGCCCGTCCACTACACCGTAGATGGAAGTAAAGATCATCATGACGATGGAAGGAAGGACGAAGCGCAGCAATTTTTTGTAAGTGAAATGTTCGGATAATTGTATCTTCATATAAAATCCCCCTGTTGTGTGTAGATAGATAAATATACAGTATAGCCGTATCCCGGATTTTCGTCAAGAAAATTTGATATTTTGGAGGCTTTATGCGATAATTTATGCGGTTGATCTGACATTACCGGAGTCAGACGCGGACAAAACAATGACAAGATCAGGAAAAGAGAGAATCAATCATGATACAGGATATTTATCCAATGAAATTAGACAATGCATTTGAAATGAAAGAACCGGATGCCGACAGCAGGATACTGGCATTTCGTGATCGGACGGTTTATCTGAAAAACGAGGGGGAGATCACATTTCTTAAGTATCACGTGTGGGTGGAATACTGTAAGACACATCACAAAAAAGTGCCCGGACTGGTATATCTGTTTTCCGTGGATGACATATCTTTTTATCTGACAGAGCTTTATGAAGATGTGGAAATTCCGGGATTTATGTATCATAAACTGTTTGCAGTCCGGTCCATGAAACCGAAGGAGCGTGTATTTGCCGCAACAACGGCATGGCATCTGTATGTGTGGTACCGGGATAATCAATTCTGCGGCAGATGCGCACATCCGCTTGTACACAGCCGCACGGAGCGCATGTTGCAGTGTCCGGTCTGTAACAATATGGTTTTTCCGAAGATTGCGCCGGCAGTCATCATCGGACTGACAAATAACGATCAGATCATGATGACAAAGTATGCAGGTAGGGAATACAAACGGTATGCGCTCATTGCCGGGTTTACGGAAATCGGGGAAACCGCGGAAGAAACTGTCCACCGGGAGGTGATGGAAGAAGTCGGGCTGAAAGTGAAAAATATCCGTTATTATAAAAGCCAGCCATGGGGCTTTGACAGTAACCTTCTGATGGGATTTTTCTGCGATCTGGCAGAAGAAGGTGAGATCCGGCTCGAAGAGGAGGAACTGTCACTTGCCGAATGGGTAGATTACCGGGATGTGCCGGATGATCCGGAAGGATTAAGTCTCACTAGGGAGATGATGACCTATTTCCGGAAGCAGCGCGAACAGGGGTTAAATCCCTGACCGGATTTTCTGGGCTTTTTCCAGAAACGATTCCTGTTGTTTTCATAGTATCTATCCTTTACAAATTGTGATATTATTATTTTCGACAAAAATATGTTTATTTTATGAAAAAAGAGAAATTTTTTTACGAGGTAATAAAATGAAAGATCTTACAAAAGGAAAACCTTCCCGATTAATACTCGCTTTTGCGCTTCCGATTTTTCTGGCCAATCTGCTGCAGCTTACATACAGCCTGGTGGATACCCGGATTGTCGGAACGTTTCTGGGGGAAGATGCACTTGCGGCTGTCGGTGCCACAAGTTCACTGAGCAATCTGATCATCGGCTTTCTGATGGGGCTTTCCAACGGGTTTGCCATCATCACTGCACAGCGGTTCGGAGCAAAGGATCTGCGCGGGGTGAAAAAATCGTTTGCCATGTCACTGACACTCGGAATTGCCGTTGCTGCGGGACTGACGGTTCTCGGTCTGCTTTTTCTGCAGCCGATTTTACGCTTTTTAAATGTACCGGAAAATTTAAGGACAATGGCGGGTTCTTATATTGTAATTATTATTGCGGGATTGATTGCAACATTTCTTTATGATGCCTGCGCTGCTGCACTGCGTGCACTCGGAGATACCATTACGCCTTTGGTGATTCTTGCAATCTCTGTCATATTGAACATTGCGGGGGATCTCTTTTTTGTGGTCGTTTTAAAAACGGGGGTAAGGGGAGCCGCGGTTGCCACGGTTTCGGCACAGGCGTTGGCGTTTGTGATCTGCTGGATCTATATGATAAAACGGTATGAACTGCTCCGGTTGTCCAGGGACGATTTCAAAGAGCCACAGCCGCAGATGATCCAAAGCATGCTAAGCGCGGGTCTGTCCATGGGGTTTATGAGTTCCCTGATCAATATCGGTTCCCTGACGCTGCAGACGGCAATCAATAAACTGGGACAGAACATTATCGTTGCACATACCGCAGCCCGCAAAATATCGGAAATGTTTATGATTATGTTTACGGTATTCGGACAGACGATGGCAACATACTGCGGACAGAATCTTGGAGCAGGACGGATTGACCGGATAAAAAAGGGAATCGGGCTTGCAATTTTATATACCTGTATCTGGTGCAGCTTTACCATTGTTGCAAGTTATACAATCGGAGACTGGCTGGTTTACATGGTAACTGGAAGCAAAAATGCCGAAGTACTGAAGAATGCAACCAATTATCTGAAGTTTGATACGCTGTTTTATTTTGTCACGGCAGTGATATGTGTCGTCCGTAATGCCATGCAGGGGCTGGGAGACCATATTACACCGCTGGTATCAAGTTCACTGGAAATGATCGGCAAAATCGTGATTGCAGCAACACTCGTTCCGTGGTTTGGCTACACAGGTGTAATCGTGGCGGAACCACTCGTATGGTTTATTATGGTCATTCCTCTGCTGATACAGATTTTCCGCATGCCGGTTTTAAAAAATAATATTTTAACCAAATCTTAGGAAAAATTTGCTGGTTTTCCCTTCTAGTGTATGATAATATGGCATACATATATAAATTGTATGAAAATATACAGGAAGAAGGAGGGATTGTTTGGAAAAGAGAAAAGAAAAAGCAAAAGAATCCATACAGGCAGTATTGCCGATTCTGTTCATTGTATTGTTACTGAGTTTTACAGTGGCACCGGTGTCCGCTAGTATTCTGCTGGAATTTATGATCGGTGCGGTGTTTGTAATTATAGGCATGCTGTTTTTTTCCATGGGTGCCGAAATGTCAATGTCTCCTATGGGGGAACGTGTAGGAGGCAGCATACTTAAAACCAAAAAACTATGGGTGATCCTCCTTCTGGGCTTTTTTCTCGGGGTCATCATTACCATTTCAGAACCGGATCTGCAGGTGCTTGCCGCTCAGGTGCCGTCGGTGCCGAATATGGTGCTGATTCTTTCGGTGGCAGCCGGGGTTGGCGCATTTCTTGTTGTAGCACTGCTTCGTATTTTATTTGGAATAGCGTTAGCCCCGTTATTAGTTGTGTTCTATGGTGTGATATTTGTGATCGCAAGGTTTGTTCCGGATAATTTTCTGGCGGTGGCGTTTGATTCCGGAGGTGTGACGACCGGACCGATGACGGTTCCGTTTATTATGGCACTTGGTGTTGGTATTTCTGCAATCCGAAATGATAAGCATGCGGAAAACGACAGTTTCGGATTGGTTGCACTGTGTTCGATCGGTCCTGTTCTTGCGGTATTGCTCCTGGGACTGGTATATCCTGCCCAGGGAAGTTATGTGGCAGCGGACGTGCCGGAAGCTTTCAATTCTGTGGAACTTGGCCGGCTGTTTTTATCCGAAATTCCCTATTATCTCAAAGAAATTGCAGGTTCCCTGCTTCCAATCGTTTTCTTTTTTGGAATTTTCCAGCTTGTTTCCATTCAACTACATAAAAAGACATTGATTAAAATCTGTGTGGGACTGCTTTACACGTATGTCGGACTGGTACTTTTCCTGACCGGTGCCAATGTCGGATTTATTCCCGCAGGAAACTATCTTGGAACCGTTATGGCATCACTGCCGTGTCCGTGGATTTTAGTCCCGGTCGGAATGGTGATCGGATATTTCATTGTCAAGGCAGAGCCGGCCGTCTATGTCCTGATGAAACAGGTAGAAGAACTGACCGATGGGGATATTTCCGGAAAAGCGATGCAGATCAGCCTTTCGGTTGGTGTGGCTGCTTCGGTCGGGCTTTCCATGCTGCGGGTGCTTACCGGAATTCCGATTATGTATTTTTTAATTCCGGGCTATGCCATTGCACTGTTTCTGACGTTATTTGTTCCGAAAATCTTTACCGCGATTGCGTTTGACTCTGGAGGCGTGGCATCCGGTCCGATGACGGCAACTTTTCTGCTGCCACTGGCACAGGGCGCTTGTACGGCAGTAGGCGGCGATGTGGTAAAGGATGCCTTCGGCGTGGTAGCGATGGTTGCCATGACTCCGCTGATTACGCTGCAGGTCCTCGGGCTGATCTATAAGATTAAGAGTAATAAAAAGGAAGAAATGGCAGAACAGCCATTCCTGCAGGCAGAGGATGTGTTTGCCGGGTATGCGGATGATGCAATTATAGAATTATAGAAAAACAGGAAAGAGGAGCGGACAAATGAGTGAGATCTATATGATGGTTACGATCTGCAATCGAAAACAGATGCAGAAATTTGTGAAGTTTTATAAGCAAAATCACGTGGATACTGGAAATATTTCTCTTGCCATGGGAACAGCGGCCAGCGATGTACTGGATTACTTCGGACTCGAGGAGGATGAGAAAGGCATTCATTTTTGTCTGGTCACACGTCCTACCTGGAAAACCGTGAAAAAGGGATTGCAGACGGAACTGAAAATTGATGTGCCCGGGACGGGAATTGTCTTTCTGATACCGCTTAGCAGTATTGGCGGAAAACATCAGCTGAAATTTATGCTGGGAGAACAGGAATTCGAGAAAGGGGAGGAGACAACGTTGAAGGAGACAAAACATGAGCTGATCATTGCAATTGCCAATTACGGATACAATACGCAGGTGATGCGTGCGGCAGAAGAAGGCGGAGCCACCGGGGGAACGGTTTTTCACGGGAAAGGTGTTGGAATGAAACGGGCAGAACAGTTTCTCGGCGTATCGCTGGTTTCCGAAAAAGAAATTATATTAATTGTTACGAAAACGGAACAGAAAAATGCGATTATGAAATCCATCATGGAAAAAGCCGGAATCGGGACAAAAGCGGGAACCATTGCGTTTTCTCTTCCGGTTACCAGCACAGCCGGACTTCGGATTATCGAGGATTCCGGGGAATGTGAAGAGATTTAGATCACATTCCACAAATTTATCCGACTAAAATTAGCTAAAAATATAATTGATATAAACATAAAAT
>ERZ1027036.1389-NODE-1389-length-10826-cov-5.504039_pt1 | contig 10826 bp, 10 predicted proteins | sample MGYA00519441_ERZ1027036 | MGnify/ENA primary metagenome ERZ1027036 (study PRJEB26926, sample SAMN06164792) | human gut metagenome | biome: ENVO:00009003; feature: ENVO:2100002; material: ENVO:00002003 | host: Homo sapiens | place: USA | collected 2012 ... | reverse complement strand
GGGCAGGCTGTGACTTCAGCGGCTGCACCACCGACGAGGACTACCTCGCCGCCATGGAGGTCTTCGAAGACGCCCCACCTGCGGACACCGGCATCTCCGACCAGACCCGCATTGCGGACGCGCTGGAAGACATGGTGGCCCTGAGCCTGCCGGATGCAGAATAAGAAAGGAGACGAAAACATGAGCAACAAGAAAAAACTGGCCGAACGCTGGGAGCAGGGCCGCATCTCGGAGGCCATGCTGCGGGTGTATGTCCGCAAGGGCATCCTCTCCAAGGCGGAGCTCGAAGAGATCTGCGGGAAGAAGGGTGGAGCGGAGGACTGAAGATGTCGATTTGTGAATACAGCCTCCGCCGGGACTCCACCCGGCAGCTCTCGCCCAGCTTCCGGGTGCGGGAGTTCGGCTGCAAGGGCAGCGACGTCGTGCTCCTCGACGAGGAGCTTGTGGTGCTGCTCCAGTGCATCCGGGAGCACTTCGGAAAGCCCCTGCATATCACCAGCGGCTACCGCACTGCTGCCCACAATGCTGCTGTCGGCGGCAGCAAGTCCAGCCAGCACCTGCTGGGCCGGGCGGCGGACTTCTGGGTGGAGGACACCCCGGTGGCCTCGGTCGCCGCCTACGCCGAGACCCTGCTGCCCGGGCGGGGCGGCATCGGGCGCTACCCGAAGGATGCCTCCCACCCGAAGCGCCGCACCGGCTGGGTGCACATCGACACCCGGGCAGATAAGAGCCGGTGGAGTATGTGAGGACAATAACATTATAATAATAATATAACAGAAAAGCGGCCCTCTCCCTGTTTTTCGGGGAAAGGGCCGCTTTTGGGTCTCCGGAATGGAATGCGGGTCAAAAACTGGGTCAGAGCATAAAGAAAGACGCTGATTCTTTACGAACCAGCGTCTTTTCTGCATGGAGCGGGCAATGGGAATCGAACCCACCTCCTCAGCTTGGAAGGCTGATATACTAGCCGATGTACGATGCCCGCATATTCGATTTTGCCGGGATGCAAGCAGTATTATAGCATGTTCCGGGGCAAATGTCCAGTCTTTTTTTGCGCAAAGAGGGCCGGGGAGAGAAACCTTTGCCGAAGAGCTGGCGTTTGCCTGTTTACTTTGGAGCAGTTTTATTGTAAAATAGACAAGAGATAAAAACGGCAGCGCACAGCGCGGCCAAATCTGATACAGGTGGTGTATGTTATTATGGCATTGAAATATCAGCGTATCCTTCTGAAGATCAGCGGCGAGGCACTCGGCGGCGAGAAGGGCACCGGCTTCGACGAGCCGACCATGGACGCGATCTGCGGCGGCGTGAAGAAGGCCCATGAGCTGGGCGTCCAGATCGGCATCGTCGTGGGCGGCGGCAACTTCTGGCGCGGCCGTTCCAGCGGCAAGATGGAGCGCACGCTGGCCGATAAGATCGGTATGCTGGCAACGGTGATGAACGCACTGGCCGTCTCCGACAAGCTGGAGCAGCTGGGCGTGCCGACGGAGGTGTTCACCTCCATCACCATGCCGCAGGTGGCCCCGGCCTTCACCCGCAAGGATGCGCTCCGTGCGATGGACGCGGGCAAGATCGCCATCTTTGGCGGCGGCACCGGCAACCCCTTCTTCTCCACCGACACGACTACGGCCCTGCGCGCCGTTGAGGTCAGCGCCGACATCATGTTCAAGGCCACGATGGTGGACGGCGTCTACGACAAGGACCCCCACAAGTACCCCGACGCCAAGAAGTACGAGACCCTCACCTTCACCAAGGTGCTGGAAGACCGTCTGGCGGTCATGGACGGCACTGCGGCCACCCTCTGCCGGGACAACAAGCTTCCCATCCTCGTGTTCGATCTGGCCGACCCCGACAACATCGCCCGCGCCGTGCAGGGCGAGAATGTGGGCACGCTGGTCTACGAGGGCTGAGCATACCGCCCCGCTTCCGACAATAGAATGAACCAGACGCGTCCTGCGGCTGGTGAAAATTGATAACAAACAGGAGACTAGGACAATGAGCAGCAATACCAAGGCATTTGAAGACAAGATGAAGAGCGCAGTCGAGCATCTGGAGCGCGAGCTGAAGACGGTGCGCGCAGGCCGTGCCAACCCCGGCGTTCTGGACAAAGTGACCGTGGATTACTACGGCTCTCCCACCCCCATCCAGCAGGTGGCTTCTGTGGCTGTCAGCGAGGCCCGCACCCTGACCATCACCCCGTGGGACCGCACCCTGCTGCGCGCCATCAGCAAGGCGATCCTGGCCAGCGATGTGGGCATCAACCCCATCGACGACGGCCAGACCATCCGCCTGAACTTCCCGGCCCCCAACGAGGAGCGCCGCAAGCAGCTGGCAAAGGAAGTCTCCAAGATGGGTGAGGAGGCAAAGGTCGCCGTCCGCAACGTCCGCCGCGACGCGATGGATAAGGCCAAGGCCATGAAGAAGGCCGGTGAGCTGACCGAGGACACCCAGAAGACCATGGAAGAGGATGTCCAGAAGCTGACCGACAAGTATGTGAAGAACATCGACGCTGCCGTGGAAGAGAAGCAGAAGGAGATCATGTCCGTCTGAGCCTGACCGCTGTAAGCAGGAAGGTGCCGTGCGCTGAGAGAAGGTGCGCGGCACTTTTTGCCAGACGAATCGTAGAGGAAGAAGAGCATGGAACATCCAAAGGATTTTGCAAAGGGACTGTCCATCGGCATCATCATGGACGGCAACGGCCGCTGGGCCAAGAGCCGGGGCCTGCCCCGCACCGCCGGGCACAAGAAGGGCGCACAGGTCTTTCAGGACATTGCGGACTACTGCGATGAGCTGGGCGTGGAGTCGGTGTATTTTTACGCATTCTCGACCGAAAACTGGAAGCGCCCTGCCGAAGAGGTGGGCGCGATCATGCGGCTGTTCGGCGAATACCTCATCAAGGGCTTCGACTACGAGAACCGGAACGTCCGTATCTGCTTCATGGGCGACCGCACGGTGCTGGAACCTAAGCTGCAGGAGCTGATGAACAAGCTGGAGCGGGACTCTGCCTGCAAGACCGGCCTGACCATCAACATCGCCATCAACTACGGCGGTCGGCCGGAGATCGTCCGCGCAGCCCAGCGCCTCGCGGCCAAGGCGGCTGCGGGCGAGCTGAAGCCGGAGGACATCACGGAAGATGCCCTCTCGGCCCAGATGTACACGGCCGGCCAGAAGGACCCCGACTTCATCCTCCGCCCCAGCGGGGAGAAGCGGCTCTCCAACTTCATGCTCTGGCAGGCGGCCTATTCGGAGCTGGTGGAAATGGACGTCCTGTGGCCCGATTTCACCCGCGGCGACCTTGACGCCGCCATCACGGAGTTCAACCGGCGCTCCCGCCGTTTCGGCGGCCTGTAAGGCGTTTCACACCCAGATGCCGCGCAGCCTGCGCGGCCCCCGGCGGGCGTCCGGTATTTCCTCGGGCGCTGATGCCGCTGTCTCTGCCGCAGCAGGGGAGCGGCTCCCGGACGAAACAAAGGAGAACATGAAACTATGAAAACACGAATCATCACAGCTGTGGTGGGCCTGTTCGTCCTTGCGGGCGTCCTGTTCACCTTCAATACGCTGGTGTTCAATCTGGTCATTGCGGCCATCACCCTCATCGCCCTCCATGAAATCTACTCTGCGCTGGGCTTCGAAAAACAGGACTGGCCTCTGCTGGGCATTCTGGTGCCCTACACCCTGCTCATCATGCTGTCGAGCTACAGCATCTACCGGGCGATGGTGATGCCAGCCTCCTTCTTGGTGGTGCTGTTCTACGCCATCTATCTTGTGGTGCGCAACGGCGTCATCAGCTACCAGAAAGCCAGCGGCCTTGTAATGTTTTCGGGCATCGTCATCTTCTGCTTCTACTCCTTCATCCAGCTCAAGGAGCTGCTGCCGGTAGAGAAGTTCGGCTACGACGCCATCTTCTTCATCCTGCTCATCCTCTGCTTCGCATGGGGCGGCGACACCTGCGCCTACTTTGCGGGCCGCGCCTTCGGCAAGCATAAGCTCTGCCCGGTGGTCAGCCCCAAAAAGACGGTGGAGGGCGCTGTGGGCGGCGTGCTGGGCACGATGGTGTTCGGCGTACTGGTCACGGTCATCTACTCGGTGGCGGCAGACCGGATGGAGGCGTTCACCCGCTCCAACATCGGCGTGTCCATGTATATCATCATCGCGCTGCTGGCCTGCGTGGCCGCAGTGCTGGGCATTTACGGCGACCTGTTCGCCAGCGTGGTCAAGCGCCAGTGCGGCATCAAGGACTATGGCACCATCTTCCCGGGGCACGGCGGCATCCTCGACCGCTTTGACAGCGTGATGTTCATCGCGCCCTTTGTCACGATGGTGGTCATCGCAGTGTTCTACCACTAAAAAAAGCAGGAGGCAGAGCTTTATGGCTAAAAAAATCACGCTGCTGGGTTCCACCGGCTCCATCGGCACCCAGAGCCTCGACGTTATCCGCGCCCAAGGATATGAAGTGTTCGGTCTGTCGGCCCACAGCCAGACGGATAAGCTCTTACAGCAGATCGAGGAGTTCCACCCCAAGTATGTCTGCATGACCAGCGAGGCCGGGGCAGAGAAGCTCTCGGCTGCACTGGCGGGCCGCGCTGACGCGCCCAAGCTCCTGACCGGCCCCGAGGGCCTGAAGACCCTCGCCGCCATGGATGGCCCGGACGTGGTGCTGAACAGCGTGGTGGGCATCGCGGGCCTCGGCGCCAGCCTTGCCGCCATTGAGAGCGGCCATGACCTCGCCCTCGCCAACAAAGAGAGTCTCGTCACCGGCGGACACCTCGTGACGCAGGCGGTGGCGAAGCACGGCGTCAAGCTGCTGCCGGTGGACAGCGAGCACTCGGCCATCTTCCAGTGCTTGCAGGACAGGGAGAGCGCCAAGAGCCTGACGAAGATCCTGCTGACGGCCTCCGGCGGCCCCTTCTTCGGGATGAAGACCGAGGAGCTGCGGGGCAAGACCAAGGCCGACGCCCTCCGGCACCCCAACTGGAACATGGGCGCGAAGATCACCATCGACAGCGCCACCCTGATGAACAAGGGCCTTGAGCTGATCGAGGCAGTGTGGCTGTTCGGCCTCCCCCCCGAAAAGATCCAGATCGTCGTCCAGCGCCAGAGCATCGTCCACTCGGCGGTGCAGTACAGCGACAACTCCATCATCGCCCAGCTGGGCGTGCCGGATATGCGCATCCCCATCCAGTATGCGCTGACCTACCCGGCCCGTGTGCCGGGCGTCGTGCCGGAGCTGGACTTCACCACCCTCAAGCTGCTGACCTTCGATGTGGCCGACGAGGAGACCTTCCGCTGCCTTGCCGCCTGCAAAAAGGCCATCAAGAAGGGCGGTCTCGGCCCCTGCGCTGCCAACGGTGCCAACGAGGAGGCCGTCAGGCTCTTCCTTGAGGACAAGATCGGTTTCCTCGACATCGGCCGTCTGGTGGAGGCCGTCGTGGACAGCGACAGCTTCGGCGGCAGCTACAGCCTCGCGGATGTGTACGAGTGCGACCGCATGGCCCGCGCCTTTGTGAGAGCACACCTGTGAGATAGGAGAAAGAATGTCAGTTTTCATCACCTTTGCGGCTGCGCTGCTCATCTTCGGCGCAGTCATCGCCATCCATGAGTTCGGCCATTTTGCGATGGCGAAGCTCTGCGGCGTCCAAGTCAACGAGTTCTCCATCGGCATGGGGCCGGCCCTCATCAAGACCTACCGCAAGGGCACCCAGTACACCCTGAGGCTCCTGCCCGTGGGCGGCTTCGTGGCGCTGGAAGGGGAGGAAAGCCCCGAGAGCACGCAGGCCGAGGGCGGGAACGAAGAGGACGCCGCCCCGGCCATCCCGCCGGAGGTGCTGGCACAGCGGACGGGCAAGCCTCTGAACGAGGCCGCCGTCTGGCAGCGGATGCTGGTGATGGCAGCAGGCGCGGTGATGAACTTCGTGCTGGGCTTTGTGGTGCTGCTGCTCCTCATCTCGCTGCGCAGTGAACCCATCACCAGCAAGGTCATCTATGCCGTGGAGGACAATGCCCTCTGCGGCCAGACCGGCCTGCAGGCCGGGGACGAGATCGTGGCCGTCAACGGGCGGCATTGCTTCGTGGCCAACGATATGCTCTACGAGCTGATGCGCACCGAGAGCTATCGTGCGGCCTTCACCGTCCGCCGGGACGGGAAGCTGGTGGAGCTGCCCGACGTCCAGTTCGACACATGGCAGGATGCACAGGGCCAGACCCATATGACGCTGGGCTTCACGGTCTACGGACTCAAAAAAACACCGAAGAACGTCTTAAAGGAGTCGGCCAACAGCGTCATCTACTATGGCCGGATCATCTACACCTCGCTGGCCGACCTGCTGCGGGGCCGCGAGAGCATCAACGACCTGTCCGGTCCGGTGGGCATCGTGACCGCCATTGGGCAGGCCGCCAGCTACGGCTGGGAGGACGTTTTCGAGCTGATGGTGCTCATCACCATCAACCTCGGCGTCTTCAATCTGCTGCCGTTCCCGGCGCTGGACGGCGGCAAGATCGTCTTCCTGCTCATCGAGGCAGTCACCGGCCATGCTGTGCCGGAAAAAATTCAGGGCAGTCTGACCGTCGCCGCCTTCGCGCTGCTGTTCGGCCTGATGCTCTTTGCAACGTACAATGACATCGTCCGGCTCGTGACCGGAGTGATCTGAAAGGGGAAGTACCATGCGGCAGCTGAAGCGTGAAGTCAAGATCGGAAATGTGACCATCGGCGGCAAGAATCCCATCGCCGTGCAGACCATGCTGAACGTCCCGGTGGAGGACATCGAGGGCAATGTGGCACAGGCCAAGCGCTGCGAGGCGGCGGGCTGCCAGATCCTGCGGGTGACCTGCCCCAGCGCGGCGGACGCCAAATGCATCGAGGCCGTCAAGAACGCCGTCAATATCCCCATCGTGGCAGACATCCACTTCGACTACAAGGCGGCTCTCGCCTGCGCCGACGTGGGCGTGGACAAGATCCGCATCAATCCGGGCAACATCGGCGACGACGACCGGGTGAAGGCGGTGGTGGACGCCTGCCAGCAGAAGAACATCCCCATCCGCATCGGCGTCAACGGCGGAAGTCTGGAAAAGCACATCCTTGCTAAATATGGTGCGCCTGTGCCCGAAGCGATGGTGGAGAGCGCGTTGTACCACGTCCGCCTGCTGGAAAAGTTCGATTTCAACAATATCGTGATCTCCATCAAGAACTCCAACGTCCCCCGCATGATGGAGGCCTACCGCCAGCTCAGCGCCGTGACGGACTACCCGCTCCATGTGGGCGTCACTGAGGCGGGCACCTACCAGATGGGTCTGCTCAAGAGCGGCATGGGCATCGGCGGGATGCTGCTGGAAGGCATCGGCGACACCATCCGCGTCTCGCTGGCGGCCGACCCCGAGAAGGAAGTGGAAGCGGGCTACAACATCCTGCGCGCCGTCGGCTTCCCGGTGGCCGGTCCGGAGGTCATCACCTGCCCGACCTGCGGCCGCACCCAGTACCCCTGCACTGAGATCGCAAACGAGGTGGAGCGGCGGCTTCAGGGCTGCAAGAAGTCCATCAAGGTGGCCGTCATGGGCTGTGTCGTCAACGGCCCCGGCGAGGCCCGGGAGGCCGACATCGGCATCGCCGGCGGCAAGGGCGAGGCGGTGCTTTTCGTCCACGGCGAACCTGTCCGGAAGCTGACGGGAGAAAATATCCTCGACCAGTTCATGGAGGAGATTTATAAACTGTGATTTTGCAGAATAAGCTTGGGCTGACGAATGAGGCCGAGCTGGCCCGGGCAGAAGAAAAACTCAGCAAGACCCGGGCGCTCGAGCTTTATGACACCGGTCTGCTGGATACCTTTGAGGTCGGCACCTTCAAGGGGCTTGCGGCCATCCATAAGTATCTGTTCGGAGACGTATACGAGTTTGCGGGACAGATGCGGACGGTGAATATCGCAAAGGGCAATTTCCGCTTTGCGCCTGTGATGTACCTGCGCCCGGCACTGGAAAGCATCGATGCGATGCCGCAATCCTCCTTCGATGAGATCATCGAGAAGTATGTGGAGATGAATGTGGCCCATCCGTTCCGGGAGGGCAACGGCCGCAGCACCCGCATCTGGCTGGATGCGATCCTCAAAAAGGAGCTGCATCAGGTCATCGACTGGAGCCGCGTCGATAAGGGGGACTATCTCCTTGCGATGGAGCGCAGCCCGGTCAAGGATGTGGAGATAAAGGCCCTGCTGCGTGCCGCCCTGACTGAAAAGATCAATGACCGCGAGGTCTATATGAAAGGCATCGACGCCAGCTACCACTACGAAGGCTACCATGTCTTCAAGACAGAAGATCTGACTTAAAAGCAACTTACTGCCACGCCCATCCCGGGCGCGGCAGTTTGTGCTGTTATCTGATAGAAAAAAGGAGTACCACTGTGACACCACTTGTTTCCCAGCTATGGCCGCAGTTTATGGCGGACCCGGACTTTGCGGCCTGTTTTGGCCGTGTGGTCGTCGAGCACGCCCAGATGCTGCGGCAGGAGCGGCAGGTCATTTTCACGCTGCGCAGTTCTGCCCCGCTGGACAAGGGGCTGTGCGCACGGCTGCTGGCCTCCCTCGCGCCCGACTATGAGGGCTTTGAGCTTCGCATCCACAACCTCTTCGGCTACGCCGCGCTGGACGAGAGCGGACTGCGGGAGCTGATGGAGGAGATGAAGCGGGACGGCGTGCCCATCAACGGCTTCCTCGACCGCTGCCGCATCGCCATCACCGGCCAGAACATCACCATCGGCGTCTGCCATGGCACGAAGTTTTTGCAGGAGATGCAGTTCGAGCGGCTGCTGGCGGAGCGTATCGCCGCCCACACCGGCGTGAAGCCCAAGGTGACGCTGGAAAGCAGCGTGGGCGAGGCCGAGCAGCGCCAGATGGAAGAAAAGCTGGAGCGCAAAATTGCTCCTCCTGTCGTCAAATTCGAGCGGAAGAATACGGCACCCTCCATCAAGGTGGAGGGCCTCGACCTCACGGACAAGCCCGTCACCATCTTCCACGGCAAGATGTTCGCCCCCAAGAACCTCACCCCCCTCAAGGACTTGGGCGGCGAGGGTGGGAAGTGCATGATCTGGGGCGATGTTTTCTTCACCGAGGTGAAGGGTAGCTTCCGCAAGATCTATACCGTCTCCATCACCGACTACACCGGCTCCATCAACCTGAAGATCCGTGCGCAGGAAGGGGAGGACTGCTCCAAGTGGGAGTCCATCCCCAAGGGCACGACGGTCGTGGTGCGGGGCGACTGCTCCTACGACAAGTACGAGCATGACTATATCGTCTGGCCCTACGATGTCCTCTTCGTCGAGCGCAAAAAGCGGGAGGACAATGCTCCTGTCAAGCGGGTGGAGCTGCATCTGCATACCAAGCTGTCCAGCATGGACGCCTTCTGCGACCCCGGCGGCATCGTCAAGCTGGCCCATCGGATGGGCCACCCGGCCATCGCCATCACTGACCACGGCGTCTGTCAGGGCTACCCCGAAGCCATGCTGGCGGCGGACGCCATCCACAAGACCGACCCGGACTTCAAGCTCATCTACGGCTGTGAGGCCTACTTCGTCGATGACATGATCCCCTGCGTCTACGGCGTGAAGGACGAGCCGCTGAACGGCGAGTTCTGCGTCTTCGACACCGAGACGACGGGCCTCGACCCGGGCGTGGAGTACCTGACCGAGATCGGTGCAGTCATCGTGCGGGACGGCGAGGTGGTGGAGGAGTTCGACACCTTCGTCAAGCCCGGCAAACCCATCACGCCCAAGATCACGGAGCTGACCGGCATCACCAACGAGATGGTGGCCAATGCCCCCGGCGAGGCCGAGGCGCTGGAAGCCTTCCTCAAATTCGTGGATGGCCGCATCCTCGTGGCCCACAACGCCCACTCCTTCGACATCCGGTTCCTCCGCGCTGCCGCCAAGCGGAGCGGCATCGAGTTCGAACCGACCTATATCGACACCCTGACCATGGCGCAGGCCATGTACCCCGGACTCCACAACTACAAGCAGGGGACCATCAACAAGCACCTGGAGCTGCCCGCCTACGAAGCTCATCGCGCCTGCGAGGATTCTGCCGCGCTGGGCCGCATCTTCTGCGTCATGCTCAAGGATCTGGAGGAAAAGCAGGTCACGGCCGTCAGCGGCATCAACACCGGACTCGGCGGCAACCGCGAGGTGCTGAAAAAGAAGTATTACCACCTCATCATCCTCGTGCGCAACCAGATGGGTCTGAAGAACCTCTACAAGATCGTCAGCGAGGCCCACGTCAACTACTTCTTCAAGAAGCCCCGCGTGCCCCGCAGCCTCCTCAACAAGTACCGCGACGGCCTGATTTTGACCTCGGCCTGCGAGGCGGGCGAGCTGTACCGCGCCATCGTGGAGGGCCGCTCCTACGAGGAGCTGAAGAAGATCGCCTCCTATTACGATGTTCTGGAAGTCCAGCCGCTGGGCAACAACGCCTATATGGTGCGGGACGGCAAGGTGGAGAGCGAAGAGGTCATCAAGGACTTCAACCGCACTGTCATCCAGCTGGGCGAAGACCTCCATAAGCCCGTCATCGCCACCGGCGACGTTCACTTCACCGAGCCGGAGGACTCCATCTACCGCTCTGTTTTACAGGCGGGCAACGGCTTCAAGGACGCGGACAATCAGCCGCCCCTGTTCTACCGCACGACGGAGGATATGCTGGACCAGTTCCGCTATCTGCCCAAGGAGAAGGCCTACGAGATCGTCGTGACCAACCCCCGCAAGATCGCGGCCAGCATCGACGGCAGCGTCCGCGCCATCCCGCGCGGCACCTATCCGCCCAGCATCGAGGGCGCAGAGCAGCAACTGTCTCTTA
>ERZ1027036.1356-NODE-1356-length-10933-cov-3.774591_pt1 | contig 10933 bp, 10 predicted proteins | sample MGYA00519441_ERZ1027036 | MGnify/ENA primary metagenome ERZ1027036 (study PRJEB26926, sample SAMN06164792) | human gut metagenome | biome: ENVO:00009003; feature: ENVO:2100002; material: ENVO:00002003 | host: Homo sapiens | place: USA | collected 2012 ... | reverse complement strand
AACAATGTTAGTACCTGCTGCGTTAGCTGCCATCTCTGTATTGCTTACAAGTGGAGCAACACCAAGCTCCCAGCCATCGGCTGTGATGTAGGAAGCACCTGTTGATGAACCAACGTAGGAAGCGATTAACTGGTTGCTGATTACGTTGGAGAAGTACTTATCCTCACCGACAAGACGTGCATAACCATTGTTGTAAAGGTTCATGATGAACTCTACAGTCTCAAGACCCTTCTCATTGTCGAATAATGCACCGTTCTCATCAATGTAACCGCATCCGTTCTGGGCAAGCATAGCCTGGAACATTCCGGCAAGGTCATCCCAGCCGATAGTCTCTATGCCCTTCTCCTCCTTGATTATCTTAGCCTGCTCAAGAAGCTCATTCCAGGTAAGAGGAGCTGTTAAGTCAAGCTCATCGAACAAAGTCTTGTTATAGAAAAGAACATAAGTACTCTTGTTGAATGGAACACCGCTGATAAATCCGAACTGGCTGTTCTCATCTCTGTAACCGGCTACGATATCATCCCAGTTGTCAAAATCATTAGCTACAAAATCGTCAAGGTGAACAAGCTTATCTGAGTAAGCTGATAACCAGTTATTGTATGCCTGTGCAAGATCAGGAAGTGTGTCAGCAGCAGCGTTAGCTGTAAGCTTGGAGCTTAAATCCGAGTATGCACCCTGATTTGTAAGGTTAACTGTGATACCATACTCATTTGTCTCATTGAACTTGTTAGTGAGAGCTGTGAGCTCTTCCTCCTGCTTGTTGTTCATTGCATGCCAGAACTCGATTGTACAAGACTGGATACTGCCATCGTTTACAGCTGCGGAACTTTCTGTTGCAGATGTTGACTCTGCTACTGAGGTTGTCTCAGACTGTGTTGTGCCGTTAGTTGTTGTCTCGTTATTACTGCCATTGTTGCTGCATCCTGTAAGTGTACTGAATGCCATTGTTGCTGTAAGTGCTACAGCAAGACCTTTCTTGAGTTTCATTTCTTTTTCTCTCCTTTTTGTGTACGGACAGCTATGCTGTCCATCTATTGCTTCACAGGTAGTTATCGTACTACCTTAGGCAATCCTTTGTCAATAAAAAATCGAAATAAAATGATTTTTATTTCGATTTTTTACCAAACAGTTACAAATAATAGAAATATTTTTTGCACCGGAATATTATTTAGCTCCCGAGCTGTATTTTAGCTCGTAAGCTGTACTTTAGCTTCTGAGCTGTATTTTAGCTCTTGAGCTGTTATTTAGCTCATAAGCTGTATTTTAGCTCTTAAGTCCACTCTGTGTTACACCCTCAATAATATACTTTCTCAGGAATAAGTATACAATGACGATTGGCATAACCATGATGGTCGAAGCTGCCATGATGAGCTGATAGTCTGAGCCTGCCTCTGTCTGGAAACGGACAAGACCGTTGGAAATTACACGCATGTTCTTGTCATTTGTTACAAGCAATGGCCAGAGGAACGAGTTCCAGCAGCCGATAATGTTAAGAATAGCTATAGTAGTTATGGCGCTCTTGTTCATAGGTACCATTATCTTCATCATAAACTTGAAATCGCTGCACTTGTCAACCTTGGCTGCAAGATAGAGCGAATCAGGTACCTGCGAGAAGAACTGTGTCAGCAGGTAGATGTAGAATACATTTGACATGTACGGAACGATCATGGCAAGGTATGTGTCAATCCACTTTAACTTGGTGATAGTGATGAAGTTAGTGATTATCAGCATCTCGCCGGGTATCATAAGTGTTGCAAGGAAAAGTGAGAACACAAGCTTCTTTCCCGGAAAGTTAAGTCTTGAAAATGCAAAAGCCGAAAGTATAGCTGTTGCAAGCACACCTATTGTTGAAAAGATAGTGACTATAATCGTGTTCAAGAAATATCTTGGGAACGGAGCCGCACTCCATGCCTCTGTATAGTTGGACCACTGCGGTGATGACGGAAGCAGCGTAGGCGGAATGGCGATTATCTCAGCAGGTGTTTTGAGTGAGGAAATTATCATCCACAGGAACGGCATAAGCGTAAACAACGCTCCGAATATAAGGATGACATACTTCAACACAGCCGCTATTATATTGAATATTTTTCTTTTTTTGCTCATATATGCCTCCTACTTCTTCTTTCCCATCATTCTCTGTACAACAGTAAGAACAAGAATAATAAGGAACAATATAACTGCCGCCGCCGATGCAAGACCATAGTTGTGGCTGTTATAGAACTTATCGTAAATATAGTATACAACCGTAATCGCACTGTTGGCAGGACCTGCCTTGCCGCCCCAGAGCGAGAACACTTCGTTGTATACCTTGAATGCACTGATAAAGCCCATGATAAATGCATAGGAAATCATCGGTGCGATTCCCGGAACTGTAATCTTCCAGAATACTCTCCATCTAGGAGTTGAGTCAACTCTTGCCGCATTGTAGAGATCCTTAGGGATTGTCTGAAGTCCGGCAAGGAATATCAGAATATCAAAAGCCATACTCTTCCATACACTGAAAATGATGAGCGACGGAAGCGCATATTTAGGCTTGTTAAGCCACTGTACCTTGGCTATTCCGAACCAACTGAGAACATAGTTTAACAGACCATAGTTGCTGTTAAATATCCAGCTCCATACAAGACCTATAGCGATAACGCTGGTTACATACGGAAGGAAGAATATTGTCTGGAACAAGCCCCGGAACTTGATGTTGCTGTTCAAAAGTACTGCAATAAGAAGCGACAATGCGATTGAACAAGGAACAACGAACACAACATAGATACTTGTGTTTCTGAGCGCCTTTGTAAAATCCTTATCACCAAAAAGGTCCTTATAATTGCCGAGACCAATTCTGCTGTATTCACCGCTTATCATATTATAATCTTCATAAAAGCTCATAAGAAAAGCTCTTACAAGAGGATAAGCCGTAAATAAAAGAATGATTATCAATGCGGGCATAAGATAAAGATAGCCCTTCATGCTCTTTTTTTCCATAGTCAGTCTCTCCTCAATTAAAATTTGCCTAAGCTCTTCTCATCAGCGTCAAAAATCATAATCTGATTCTTGCGGGCGCGGATAGTGAACTCATCGCCCTCTTTAATTGAAAGGTCAGAATGAACAAGTATTCGAAGCTCAGTGTTTCCGATTGAAAAATGGATAAGGAGGTCACGTCCTGTCATTCTTACATGGGAAGCCTTGACTGTGATACCCTCATCTGCAACCTCAAATGACTCCGGACGTATACCTGCTGTATATGTTCCGTCCTTAAGCTCACAGCCTGAACGCAGAAGTGCTCCGTTACAGTATATGCTTCCACCCTTCACCTCAACAGAGAAGGTGTTAACCTGCGGCATGCCAAGGAACTGCGCAACAAAAAGGTTGTCCGGGTTAAGATACATTGTCTGCGGAACCTCATATTGCTGTACAACGCCGCTCTTCATAACTGCGATACGGTCTGAGATACTCATTGCCTCCTCCTGATCGTGTGTTACGAAGATGGTTGTTATCTTAACCTCCTGCTGGATTCTTCTTATTTCCTCTCTTGTCTCAATACGCAGCTTCGCATCAAGGTTGGAAAGAGGCTCATCAAGGAGCAATACCTCAGGCTTTTTAACAAGTGCTCTTGCAATGGCGACTCTCTGCTGCTGTCCGCCTGATAATGCCTTAGGCTTACGCTTCAAAAGGCCGTCAAGCTGAACAAGCTTTGCCATCTCATTGGCACGCTCTCTTGCCTCTGCCTTCTTTACCTTACGGTTGATGAGTGGGAACATAATATTCTCCTCAACTGTCATATGCGGATATAACGCATAGTTCTGGAATACAAGACCAATCTCTCTGTCTTCCGGTGCAACCTTAGTTACATTCTTGTCTCCGAAATATATGCTTCCGGAGGTGGGATCTGAAAGACCTGCAAGCATGAATAGCGTTGTAGATTTTCCGCATCCGGAAGGGCCTAAAAGCCCGACAAGCTCGCCGTCTGCTATATGAAGATTCATATTGTCGACTGCTTTGAAATCTCCATAAGCCTTTGTCAGATTCTCAATTCTGATATCCATTTGGGGTACCTCAATTTCCGTGTTTTACACATTTTTTTATTATTTTTTTTTAATGTAAATTTAATTATATATAAAAGCCGCGTAAAAAACAATCCATTAAGTGTAATTTTTATGAAAATTATGAGAAAAAGCTTCATGCAGCGGCTTTTTAATCTTCTTTCGGGTTATCTCAACAAGCCCCAGCTTTGTCATTTCTATAAAAAAAGCTGGGACGGAATCTTTTGCCAGTTCAGCTTTCAAAAATTCAATGATTGATGAATTATTTTCAGGATTTTCCATATTTATAAAATCCACAATTATTATTCCGGATATATTTCTAAGGCGCAGCTGTCTGCATATTTCTGCTGCTGCTTCCAGATTTATCTTAAGGAAAGTGTCTTCGCGGTTTTTCTTATTTCCGTCGAATTTTCCTGTATTTACATCAATAACGGTGAGTGCTTCAGTAGGTTCAATTATAAGGTATGCGCCTGATTTAAGCCATACATGCGGACTCAGAGCGTCATGTATTATTTTTTCAAGGCTGTAACACTTATATAATGGAAGAAGCTTATCCGCGTAAAGACTTGTTATATCCTTTAGCCTGGGAACACCGGAGGTTATGTTTTCTAACAGCTCAGGTTCATCAGACACGATGCTGTCGCTGTTCGTAAGCTTGTACTCCCTTATATCAGCAACATACTGCTCTTCCTTCCTATATAGGCACGTAAAGGCCGGCCTTGATGTCGACTTAATATGGATTGAATGTTCAAGGACGCTCATATATTCAGCTTCTTTTAACAGCTCATTCTCATCGGTCTTGTATGCCGCAGTTCTTACCACGAAGCTCATTCTTCCGTCTGAGGCTTCAATATATGGCTTGAGCTTTTCCTGAATATTTTTTCTGAAATGGTTGTCCCTTATCTTGGCGGAAACGGCAACCTCACCCTTGTCATCAAGTGACATAACGATATAGTTTCCGGTTATGCTGATCTGTGATGACACAGAAGGCGCCTTAGTCTTTATAGCCTCCTTTGATACCTGTACGAGCATAAGGTCACCCTGACAGACTTTATCGGTATTTTTCCGGTTTAAAAAATGATGCTGTGTGTTATCATTAAGCGAATAATAGCATACAACATCCTTTGCAATCTCCACAAATGCGGAATTGATATTTTTGACAACATTCTGGACACGGCCTATATATACGTTTCCGAGGAGGGCAGCCTCCTTATCACTGTCATTTTTATCGTAGACATTGATAAGTGAAGGCCTGCCCTCCTCGAAGGTGACGGCTGTGATTTTATCAGAAAATGTTGTGATAACAATTTTTCTCATAGCCTCTGCTCCATATTCAATATTTATTATCAGCGTTTTGAAAGCTCAGCGGTAATCTCCTCCCAGGTGACACCCTTAAGAGACATAAGCACCATCACATGATACAGAAAATCAGATATTTCGTAAATGATTTCCTCAGGGTCGGGATTCTTGGCGGCAATAATAATCTCTGTCGCCTCCTCACCGCATTTCTTGAGAATTTTGTCGATTCCCTTGTCGAATAGATAATTAGTGTAGGAGCCTTCCTTAGGATGGATTTTTCTATCCTCTATCACTGACATGACATCCTTAAATACCTTGAGCGGATTGGTCTCCACATAATCCTTTGATACAAGGTTTCTGTAGAAACAACTGTAATTGCCGGTATGGCATGCCGCTCCAAGCTGTTTTACCTTCGCTAAGAGTGTATCATTGTCGCAGTCAATGTCAAGGGATTTTACATACTGGTAATGTCCGGATGTCTCACCCTTTACCCACTGCTCCTTACGGCTTCTGCTGTAGTATGTCATAAGTCCGGTCTTTAATGTGTTGTCAAAGGCTTCCTCATTCATATACGCAAGCATAAGCACTTCATCGGTTTTATAGTCCTGGACAATAACCGGGATGAGCCCATCACTGTTCAGCTTGAAATCCGCAAATGCAATCGATGATGTGAAGCTTACAACCTCATAGCCCTGCTTTTTTAATTCTTCTTTATGTGTATTATAATCAGAGTTTATGTCGGCTTTTGTCAAATAGAAATCGGAATTTGCATAAAATCCGTCAAAATTCGCATTAAAAAGCGACACAATCTTATTTTCAGCACATAAATCCGCAAGTTCTGTGTCAAAATCAGCATCCGATACAAGCACACCTATTTTTTCACTTCCGAACCGGCTGGCTACCTCTGTCATCATGGCGATGTCAGCCTCAACCGACGCATCGAGAACAGCTCTTCTTCCTCCTGCGTACAGGTATTTTTTTACATCCTCCACGCGCTTGATATTTCCACCTATATTGAGAGGCAGATCAGTCTCTCTTCCGATTTCCCTTATTACGGATATAGCACCGTCATGTGAGGCGTCATCGTATGATAAATCCATAATAAAGAGTTCGTCCGCTCCGGCTGCTTCAAGCCTTAGGCATATCTGCACCGGTGTAAGTTTTTCATCAATCAGGCTGAGGCAGGCTTTATCGCTGTATGCTTTTTTGTCCTTTAAGAAAAGAACAGGAACTATTTTTTTCATGGAAAAATCCTCCCGGTTTATTTTGTCATTTGCCAAATAGAAATTCAGAAGCTATATGGCACTATTTATAGTGCGCCCTTTGTTGAAAGAACATCTATTATACGCGGGTCAACGGAAACCGCTTCGTCAAGCGCCTTTGCGAATGCTTTGAACATAGCTTCTATGATATGGTGGTTGTTATCGCCATCTAACTGCTTTATGTGTAAATTCATGCCGGCACTGTAGGACACTGCATAGAAAAATTCACGAACCATTTCCGTATCAAAGTCTCCGACCCTGTCAGTTGTGAACTCTCCTTTGAAGTTAAGATACGGTCTCCCGGACAAATCAATTGCGCATAGGACAAGAGTCTCATCCATCGGGAGCAGCATGCTGCCATAGCGTTTAATGGATTTCTTATCACCGAGAGCTTCCTTGATGGCTTCGCCAAGTACAATACCTGTATCCTCTATGGTGTGGTGACAGTCCACATATAAATCACCCTTGCCCCTTACTGTCAGGTCAAAAAAACCATGCTTTGCAAAGCTTTTTAACATGTGGTCAAGGAAACCGATTCCCGTTTCAATATCTGCTTTGCCTGTTCCGTCAAGGTTGAGTGTAATAGCAATATCTGTTTCGGATGTTTTTCTCTTTATTGATGCAGTTCTCAAATTCAGCCACCGCCTTTTCTGATATTGAAGTTAATATATATAATTCAGCCTGATTATTTATTCTCAAATCTGACCTTAATTGAATTTGCATGTGCTGTGAGTCTCTCAGCGTTTGCAAACTTTATGATATCCTCATGGATTGGCTCAAGAGCCTCGCGCGAATAGGATATAATGCTTGACTTCTTAATGAAATCATCCACGCCAAGAGGTGAGAAGAACTTGGCTGTTCCGTTGGTAGGAAGCACATGGTTAGGTCCGGCAAAGTAATCTCCGAGAGGTTCAGAGCTGTACTCGCCTAAGAATATTGCACCTGCATTGCGAATCTTTGTCATAACAGTGAATGGATCCTTTGTGACAATCTCAAGATGCTCTGAGGCTATCTCATTGGCTGTCTCAACAGCTTCATCTATATCCCTTGCGATGAGAATATAGCCATAGTTTTCAAGAGATTTGCTTATAATCTCACTTCTTGAAAGTTCTGCAACAAAGCTGTCTATCTCCTTTGAAACTTTGTCAGCGAGTTCTTCACTTGTAGTGATTAGAATTGCGGACGCCATTTCATCGTGCTCAGCCTGTGATAACAGATCAGCGGCTACATAGCGTGGGTTGGCTGTCTCATCAGCTATTACAAGAATTTCACTTGGTCCGGCAATTGAGTCTATGCTTACATGGCCATATACTGCCTTCTTTGCGAGTGCCACGTAGATGTTGCCTGGTCCCACAATCTTGTCTACTTTCCTGATGCTGTCCGTGCCGTATGCCATGGCGGCGATTGCCTGAGCACCTCCAACCTTGTAGATAACGTCAACGCCCGCCTCATTGGCGGCTACAAGCGTCCCCGGGTTGACCCTGCCATCCTTTCCCGGAGGTGTTGTCATAATAATCTGGCTTACCCCTGCAACCTTGGCGGGGATAATGTTCATAAGCACTGATGACGGATAGGCGGCTTTACCTCCCGGAACATACACGCCTACACGGTTAAGCGGAGTCACCTTCTGCCCTAATATTGTTCCGTTAGGTGTTGAGTCAAACCAGCTATACTGCTTCTGCTTAGCGTGGTATTCGCGGATGTTGACAAGGGCTTTTCTGATAACCTCCACAAGCTGCTCATCGACAAGCGAATACGCTTCATCAATCTCTTCTTTAGTTACTACGATATTCGCCGCATTTATATCGGCACCATCGAATCTTTTGGTGTAATCGAATACTGCCTCATCGCCTTTTTCCTTTACATCTGCAAGGATAGCTGCGACGCTCGCCTCGAATTTTCCATAGCTGTTAGGGCTTCTCTTTAAAAGATTCTCAAGTATATCCTTCTTTGTGTCTTCACTTAATATAACCTTTCTCATCCCTTACTTAGCCTCCACATATTTTCTCAAATCGTTAATAATCTTTAAAATACGTTCATTTTCCATCTTCATGCTTACCTGATTGACCACCATTCGCGCCGAAAGGTCACATACCTCGTCAAGCACACATAGACCATTCTCGCGGAGTGTTGTGCCTGTCTCAACAATGTCTACGATGACCTCGGACAGACCTACAATCGGCGCAAGCTCTATGGAACCGTTCAGCTTTATTATCTCGACAGTCTGGTGCTTTTTGTTGTAAAAGTAATCCTTGGCTATATTAGGATACTTGGTTGCCACACGTATAAGCTCGTGACCGTTTAGATATTTTCCGGCGCTCTCAGGTCCACACACACACATGCGGCACTTACCTATTCCAAGGTCATAGACCTCATATAGATTACGCCCCTCCTCAAGTATCGTGTCCTTGCCGACTATGCCGATATCAGCGGCACCGTATTCAACATAAGTAGGTACATCGTTCGCCTTTGCAAGGAAAAAGCGGAGTCCAAGCTCCTCATTGGTGAAGATGAGCTTTCGTGAGCTCTCATCCTTCATCTCCTCACAGGTTATTCCTATCTGTTCAAACATCTCAAGGGTCTTTTTTGCAAGACGTCCCTTAGCTAATGCAAATGTTATATATCTCATATATTACACTAACCCCGCTTTCTCAAGTGCTGCCCTGTCTGCTACAATAACCGCTTCATAGCCTCCGGAGAGTGCAAGCTCTTCATAGTCCTGCTTTGTTCTTCCTGTTTCAAAAGGGAAAAGCCCAACGCTGATTCCGGATTTGCGGTAATGTGTTGCAAGCTTAATCGCCTCTGAAGCCTCACCTTCATGATAAAGTATCATTAATGGAAGTCTGCTGGCGGTAAGTGTTATTTTCTGTCTGCTGAGGGCAAGAAGCACGAAATCTACATTAACGGAAAAACCAATTGAAGCTGCGGGTTTACCATATTGGCATATAAGCTCATCATAACGTCCGCCGTTGGCAACAGGCTCGCCAACCTCGTATGTAACTGCGCGGAATATGATTCCTGTATAATATGTAAGCTCACTCAGCATTCCAAGGTCAAAGGATACATATTTTTCATAACCGTACACCTTAAGAAGCTCATACACTTTCTTAAGATGTTCTATTGCTCCAAGTGATTCATCGTTATGAACATAGGACTTTGCCTCATCAAGCTTGGCGGCGGAGCCGAAAAGCTGTGGAAGCATAAAGAGGGCTTCTCTCACAGAGTCGGAAAGTCCATATTCCCTTGCAAGCTCCTCAACACCGAAAAAGTTCTTCTTCTGGATAAGAAGCCTTAATTCATCCTCCGTGTAGGAACCAATGCCGGCTTCATTGACAAGACCTTTAAAGTAGGCTGTCTGTCCCACTTCAACCTGAAATTCCATAAGCCCTGCTGTAAGAAGTGCTTCAATCATCATGGCAAGCATTTCTGCATCTGCGGTAACCGAACTGTCACCGATAAGCTCACAGCCAAGCTGAGTTGTCTCCTTAAGCCTTCCCTGATATGATTTCTTATTTATAAAGGTATTTCCAAGATAACACAGCTTGATAGGCAGCTCTTCGTTTTCAAAATACTTGGCTGCACATCTTGCAACCTGTGGGGTCATATCCGGTCTGAGTACAAGGGTATTTCCCTCACGGTCAAAGAACTTGAACATGTTCTTTGAGGCTACGCTTCCTCTTTCTTTGTTAAATATATCAAAAAATTCAAATGACGGCATCTGTATATCTCTGTAGCCATACAGCTTTAAAACCTGATGCATTCTGTTCTGCAGCAGAAGCTTGTTCTCACATTCAGTTCCGTATAAATCTCGCACACCTTCAGGTGTGTGCAGTAGTTTGCGTTCCATAAGCCCCTCACTTTCACTGTAATACACTTTATCATGGTAAAATGGTAAAATGCTACCATGTGATAGTACTATATCAGAATGTCAGAAGAATGTCAATCTTTTTCACTCCGCTCGGATAAATCCAGCTTAATCTGTTCAAGATAGTGCAGCATCACACCTGAATGGGAGCGGATTATATATGTCTGGTCAAGCTCCTCATAGCGGAAGCTTTTTCTTCCGCCATCCTTCATTCTGTTCCAGAATTTTAAAACATGTCTGTACGGAACATATATTTTTTCATCCCTGCACGAAAAGAGTATGATAAAAAAAGAGATTCCCCCCTGCTTCTCGAACTGCTTCATGAACTCCATCTGGTGCTCATGGATGTTCTGCAGCGGAAAGGTATCGGTTGTACATTCCTTGGCATCAAAGCACACAGGTATTCCCTGCACTATGCCTATATCTGTCTCTTATACACATCTCCGAGCCCACGAGACAGGCAGAAATCT
>ERZ1027036.1344-NODE-1344-length-11013-cov-5.747308_pt1 | contig 11013 bp, 8 predicted proteins | sample MGYA00519441_ERZ1027036 | MGnify/ENA primary metagenome ERZ1027036 (study PRJEB26926, sample SAMN06164792) | human gut metagenome | biome: ENVO:00009003; feature: ENVO:2100002; material: ENVO:00002003 | host: Homo sapiens | place: USA | collected 2012 ... | reverse complement strand
CGAGATTTCTGCCTGTCTCGTGGGCTCGGAGATGTGTATAAGAGACAGTTTCAATCTGTAATGAAAATGATTTTACTTTAACCCGGACTCATTTGTATGATTTATTGTGAAAGTTTAGCAGAAATAAAGCTTCTGGCTTTCATAAATGAAATGAGTTCAGAAAGGTGATAAATATGTTTTCTTTAACGGACAAAGAAGTGAATGTAGGGCGTCAGAGAGAACTTGATCTGGTAAAAGGCTTTCTGATGATCATGATTGTGTTCATACATTCTTTTCAGACGATAGCAGGTGAGGCGGCTGCAGACTCCAGTGTACATAAAATCATGTTTGCACTGTTTATGCCCACCGGAGCCTGTCTGTATCTGTTTACTATGGGCTTTGGAAGTGTATTTACACGCCACTCCCAGCCAAAAGACATGGTTAAAAATGGCGTAAGGTTACTGTTATATCAGGTACTAAGTAATTTATGCTATGGAGCAGTAATGACAGTCAGTTTTTACATAAGAAATCTGATTACAGGTGAAGTGCCAGGAAGCAGAGAATTATATAATGGGAATCTGTACTCCATGCTTACATTTGTAAATATCTTTTTTATTTCCGGTATGTGCTATCTTGTACTTGCAATATACAGGAAATTAAATGTAGGACTAAGCGGATATGTTATAAGTGCAGTCATAGTAGGACTGGTATCCCCATTTACCAAGCTGATCATTACTGACAATCAGGCACTTAACTGGATTCTGGACATGACTTTTGGCAGTAAAGGAGAAACAAGTTTCTGCTTTTTCCCATATTTATGTTATGTATTTTCAGGCTGTGTTTTTGGAAAAGTGATCAGAAGAATACCTGAAAATGAAAAAGGAAATTTCTACAAAAAGAGCGGAACAATCTGTGGCATTATAGCGGCAGTATGGTTTATAAGCTGCATAGTACTGCATCCCGGCGTTGATGGATTCTTCAATTATATGCTCGAACAATACAGAGTTCCAGGCCTTATAAAGGTGATCGGAAGTTTCTGCATGATCATACTGGTATTTGCACTTGCATTTTGGATCATGCCAGTTATAGAAAAATGGAAGTTCGGATACAATAAACTTTGCTTTTATTCCAGACAGATCTCCAAGTTATATGCAGTGCATATCGGTGTCTATTGGGTAATCGGCGGTCTTGCTGCCTTTTATGAATTTAATGTGGCAGAATGTCTGATATGGGCAGTAATCGTGCTGATCGCAACCGATTTACTTGTACAGGGATATCTTAAGTTAAATAAATCCTCAGGAAAATAAATGGCATCTGGGGGATTCCCAGATGCAAATTTTTAAACAAAGTTAAACAAAGGAAATACATAAAATATGACTGAAAAAAAGGAAAAACATTTGGGAACCAGTCTGACAATTACCAGCATTATTTTTGCTTTGTGCATTTGTATTGTAATGGGCAGCATTGGTTTTGCAATTTATTCCAGAAGTACAAAGAAGCAGTATCAAAAATATTTATCCGGTATTCTTAATATTACCGCCGCCCATCTGGACGGTGATGATATTGAAGAATGCATCAATACACAGACTGAGTCTTCAGCGTATGAGGACAGCCAGGTTTTTATGAATCAGGTTCGGGATAATTATGATATTGAATATGTGTATCTGGTGAAGCCTCTGAAAAAAGAGGGCACGGATACTATGATGTATGTAATGGCCGGTGTAAGTAAAGAGGAATTAAATGATTCCGATAATGTCCATCTTGGAAAACTTACGGGATCAGAATATGATGCGAAAGTGACAGAATATTATATTTCCGCCATGTCTGATGATGGCATTACATACTATGAGAACAAAACCACTTTTGGATATATGTACAGTGGACTTATGGCCATAAAAAACAGTGCCGGGGAACCGGTAGCAGTACTGGCAGTGGATACCTCCATGAGAGATATGGAAGGTGTATTTCTGGAATACGCAAGAAGTATTGCGATTGCCGGTATCCTGAATGCCCTGGTTTTCTTTGTTATGTTATATTTATGGATACGAAACAAGGTAATCCAGCCTATCAAAAAACTGGATGCATCTGCAAATGCGTTTGTCAAGAATAGTCATAAGGGATTACAGCCGGAGGAATTGAATTTTATTGATCCTGAAATTCATTCTGAAGATGAAATGCAGACTTTGTCAGATTCTTTAATGACATTATCCAATGATATCAAAAAATATATGGGCAGTCTGCTAAGTGAGACAAAAGAAAAAGAACGAATTGAATCGGAATTAAGCATTGCAACACATATCCAGGCAAGCATGCTGCCGTGTATTTTCCCTCCATTTCCGGATGTACCGGAGTTTGATATTTATGCAAGCATGTCTCCGGCAAAAGAGGTAGGCGGTGATTTTTATGATTTCTTTATGATCGATAAAAATCATCTGGCTGTTGTTATGGCAGATGTTTCCGGCAAAGGAGTACCGGCTGCTTTGTTTATGGTGATCGGAAAAACACTGATTAAAGATTATTCCGGATTCGAAACTTCATTAGGCGATGTGTTTGCCAAGGTAAATGATCTTCTGTGTGAATCCAACCAGGAAGGGTTATTTATTACAGCTTTTGAGGGAGTTCTGGATCTTCGGACAGGAGAAATGGAATATGTAAATGCAGGTCATGAAAAACCAATCATTTACCATAAAGAAGAACAGACCTGGGAAGTTTATCCAACCCCATCCGCTTTTGTACTAGCAGGATTAGAAGGAACGAACTATCGTTCTGGAAAGATAAACTTAAAGAAAGGTGATAAATTATTCCTTTACACAGATGGTATTCCGGAGGCTGTCAATTCATCAAAGGAACAATATGGAATGGACAGACTGCAGAAGATATTAAAGATAAATGAACATGAAGATCTGAACACGCTGATTGGCAATGTACGGACAGATGTAGATGCCTTTACAAATGGTGCCCAGCAGTTTGATGATATTACTATGTTATGTATGGAGTATAAAGAAAACAAATGATTACAACTTTAAAAGATTTGCTGTCCAGAGAGGATACACAAATTGAAGAAACCCCATATTGTAAAGAACAAAAGGAAATGCTTGATTTTTCTATTGTTTCAGGGGATTTCTATGAAATAAAATATAACCGCCTTGGAGAGAAGAAGCTCCGGTTTAAAAATACGGTAAATATATCTGATTTTGAGGGAATCAAAAAAAAGGTTCCCGCTTTGTCACAGGCAGAGTTTCCGGATAAAGAGCAAACGCCGTATTTTACTGCAAATTTGGGAAAACTACAGGAAGCATTAAATGCTGGCCGAAAGGTTGCCGTCGAGGGTGGCCCCTGCCTGTTTGGTGCACATGAAGTAGATGTAGAGATCCTGTTGAAAGATGGAACTACCTGTTTTTTTGATTACTGCACAGGAAAAAGATATGGGGAAAGTGGGAAAGATTCCGAAGAAAGTATGGAGAACTTTATTAAAATCCATATTGAGGATATAGACAGTATTCTTTTTCATGACAAAAAAAGAGGACTTACTCATCAGGAATACGACAGTATTCTTTATGTTTTTGAAGCAGCAGAAGCACTGCATGCACCTGCTGTGATTCCCTTGCCGGATATGTCTTATATCAAGTATCTTTCAGCGGTTCTTAAGGATTTCGCAGAAGAGAAAAGAGAACAGATACTAAAGGATTTTCGAAAAGTATCCTGGCGGATCAGTGATCTTTATATTGATTTGATTTATTCTCTGGAAGAACACTATCCAGATGTTACCTGCGTAATTGTTCATGAAAGAGATGTGGAATTATGCAGGCGTTTCTTTGAAGAACGTACCCCGTATATAGAGAGAAATAGAATACTCCGTACCATTACTGCCATGGAACAGAGACTGGAATCTGTAAAAGATTATATTTCCATGCCTGCACTGCCTTTTTATCTGCTGGGAATCAGAGATATTCTGGAAATTGACAGTGTAGACGAAACAGATTCTTTCCGCAAATGTGGAAACGCACACAAAGGAACCATCAATTTAAGCTGCATTTTGTATCCGGAAAAATTAAGTGCAGATGGAAAAAATACTGTTTATCATGCAAAGCAGGAGTTTAAAGACTATTTATGAAAGGCAAAAAAAACAACAGAAGAAAAATATTCATTTTTCTCATTATGATACTGGTGGGATTTGTTTATCTGCATTTTAATGGATTTTCTTATCCCGGAAATATTAACATCAGTCAGGCATATTCCTTAAAAGAAGGAGCAGATGGCAGACGGTATCTTCTGGATGAAGGACATGAACGGTTATTATGTATAGATAAACAGAACAACGTTTTATATTCTATAGAAAATCCACAGGATACCAACAAAAGAACATTGTATATTGATGACTTTTGTGTAGATAAATCCGGGAATCTTTATCTTCAGACTAGTCTTTGGGATGGCATGCATGTATCCGAAGAGGCGATTTTAAGTTATGACTCAAATGGAAAACAAAAAGAAGTGATACGGCAGTGGGACTACAGTTCAGACTGGGTTTACAAGCACAAAATTTATGGTCTTTCCCTGTATCAGGATAAGCTGCAGTATGTGATTCTAAACGAAAATCAGATAGAACTGACAGTAGATAAAGAAGTAGAAATTACTTATCCAGAGGCCGACACCAGAATCAGTGACTGTGTTCTTACTGAAAATAAGCTTTACATACTTGACAAGAACGGAAAGATTTTTGAAAAAGAGGATATTTATTCTACAGAAGAGCTCAGGGAAGTTTTTGATGTAAATAAATCCGAATTTTCTAATGGAATTCCCTATAAGTTAAGTATTTCCAAGAATGGAAACTTATTTTATACAGATATCCGTAACCGCATGGTTATGATGCTGAATACAGATGATTCCATTCCTGTTCCGGTTGTGGAAAATACAGATACCTTAACGGTATGGACAATGGAATCAGACAAAGGTGAAGTTCTTATTTTTTCAGCAGAATCCGAATCCGGACAAATATGGCAGACAGATGGAACCCTTCAAAGCGAAATAAAAGATCTTCATGTTGATGGAATGAAAATTGCGCTGTGGGGAATTTCAGTCTTTTTGGTTCTGGCAGGTGTTGCGGGAATTATTGTGCCTGTTCTTCTTTTGCTGAAAACATGTAGTGGGGTATTGTCAAGTGTTAAACGCCTGGGCCTTCTTATAGGCGCAATGTTACTGCTGGTAGCAGCAACGGTATCTGCCATGCTGATCAGGGAATTTCGCAACAATTACCGGCAAAAAGTAGAAGAGCAAATTGAAATTGCGGCCTATATGGAAGCAGAACGGATAAAGAATGAAGATATCAGCTCAATCAGAACGGCTGCTGATTATGATGGCACAGCATACAAAAACATCAGCCGTATCATGAGTGAAACCATGCCTACAGATATTGAATTTTACCAGAGTATTTACTGTAATATTCTGATTATGGATGAACAGAAAAATGCCTTTGCAGTAGCATATCTGGATCAGTCCATCGGAGATTATTATCCTCTGGATGAAACGGAAACAGAAGAAGTACAACAGGTATATGAAACCGGAAATGCTCTCTGGAATAAGGGAAAAGAAGATATCAGCGGCAATTACATTTATATAAAAGTCCCGGTGAAAGACCAGGATGGTAATGTAACAGGTGTGGTTGCTGTAGGAACTGAACTGATCGTGTTAGATCAGATCCTGGCTGATATTATAAAAAATATTCTGTCAGTACTGCTTATTCTTATATTACTGTTTTGCATCTTTTTTGAGGAAGTGCTTTCTTTTCTGGAAGAGGGAAGAAAATACCAGAAAGCAGAAAAAGAAACCAAAAAGGCTTCTCCCTGTCATTTAATGAGGCTTATCATTTTTGGAGTATTTGTTGCCTATAATATGACCGCCTCCTTTCTTCCGGTATACCTTATGCGTTATGTACAGAATGCACATTTTGCCAATACAGAACTGGCAGCCTCTTTACCTGTTACCTTAAATATATTTGTAATAGGGGCAACTTCCCTGATATGTCAGAAATTAACTGTGAAGCTGGGAATTCGAAAGCTTGCCGTTCTTAGCGGAATCTGTTCCTTTGCCGGAAATGCCATGCTCTTTATTGCGCCTTCTTATATAGCAATCGTAGCAGGACTGATTCTGGATGGTGTTGGTGTTGGATTCATGACCAATGCAGTCTACATTTTAATCAGCCAAATTGCAGATTATGAGAACAGGATGGAGGGGCTGGCTGTATATAACAGTACATATCTTGCAGGAATCAATTTTGGTGTTATGCTGGGCAGCCTTCTGGCTGTACAGTTTGGACAGCGTATTGTTTTTGTATTTGTCTGTACGGTATGGGTTGTTCTTGTTGGAATTATTATGAGTATTGGCCATGCATTGGAACATGGTGATGCGAAAGAGAAAAACAAAGGAGATTCCGAAACAGAAGAAAGAGTAAAAGAAAATGTAAACGTAAAAAAGGGAGCCCCCAGAAAAGGCATAAAAAAATTTTTGTCCGACAAAGCAGTAAGCAGCTTTTTCATTTTGATTCAGAATCCATATATCATATTTGGCAGTTTTGTATTTTATTATGTACCTCTGTTTTGTGACCAGCAGGGATTTTCAGAGCTGGCATCTACACTGTTACTGCTTTTATATGCGGAAATTCCGGTATTTATGGGAAGCTGGACAACAAAGTGGATGATAGAAAAACTGAAATACCATTCCATGTACCTGGCCTGCGGCATAAATGTTCTGGCACTACTGGTATTTGTCTGTTATCCGAAACTGCCGGGAATGATACTTGCCCTGATTCTTATGGGAGTGGGAGCCTGCTTTGGAAAAACAGTTCAGCAGATGTATTTTCTGGATCTGGAGTCTGTAAAAGAATACGGAGAAGATAAATCCATAGGTATTTACAACTTTACAGAGAATATCGGAGAATCCTTAGGACCTGTTGTTTTCGGACAATTAATGTTTATTTCTCCACTGATAAAGGGAGTTCTGCCATTTTGTATGGCAGTGACAGGTATGGGTGGAATTTATTACCTGATTAACAGAAAAAAGGAAAAAGAAAACATATAAATCACAATATCTTTTGAAATTCGCTTGGACTCATTCCTGTAATTTTTTGTTTAAATAGATTGCTCTGTTTTATCAGAAGATAATTCTGGAAGAATATCGGTATCTTGGAACATGGCAAAAAAATTGCTTTGTACAATTCGTAGAGTTCGCTGATCTGCCTGAAGCTGTATGTGTTCTTTCTGGACAGCAGCTAATTCGTTTTCAAGTTTCTGGATCTGTTTTTGTAATTTTTCATGTGATGGCAGCTTTTGGATTCCGAGATCAGATAATTCCCGGAGAGTAGAATCATGGAGCTGGTATTCTGCCAGATGTTGCTTCTGATATGCTTTTTATCAGGAGCATCTTTTTCTACAAGCTGGATAATCTGGCTATGAATGTGCAACTTGATAAGGAAAAGCACATGGAGAATTTGAAGGGTGATGAGCGAAAAGCAGCTGATAGGGAAGAAGCAGAGCCGGAGAGAGTCAATGCAGAGATTGTGTATGCTCCAATGGTTGCTGAAGCACATGAGTATCAGTATAATGCAGATGCATTTGAGGCTAGAGACGTGGATGAGGTGAAGCTGGAAGCGGCACATAAGGAAGTAGCGAAGGTAAGAGAAGATAAAGCCGGATAGATGTGAGAATGTGGAAGAGGTTCTGCGTTTCTTGGATCATTTTTTATACAGTAACAATCAAATGACAATAATTTTGAAAATTACTCATCTATATCTCTTGCTCCCTACCGACATCTTTTTCACTTCAACAAAACATTTTAATGCATATCAAATAATGGCTTCAACATACGATCCTGACCTTTTGCGATTTCATCAACCGAAATGGGGAAGCCGGCTACAATCCACCATCTTAACAGAGAGGAAATTCCGCCAGCATAGAAAGCGGCAATAACTTCCTCTTTTTCAGAGAATACCAGCCCCTTTTCTTTTTGCTCTTGGAGCAGAATCATTAAATCTGTATAACAATGGTCAAAGAAATACTTTTGCAATTCCTCACTTTGCTCATTGACAAAGATATTCTTGAATAGCTTAGATTCCTTGTAAACTGCTGTCAACATGGCATGGGGCGAGTTGGAATATCAGTCGTTTCTGTTTCATGGTTTAGTTGTTCTGTGATTTTGTCTATTGCTGTATTGAGCAGGAAAAATTTATCTTCAAAATGGGTATAAAAAGTAGAACGGCTGACCATCGCCGTATCGCAAATATCATTTACTGTTATTTTAGCGAAGCTCTTAGTACGCAATGCGGGTGGCAAGGAAATACAATGTTGACTTTGCTGTGAAAAAGGATAATACGGTGGAACCTCCGAAGGGACGCACCAAGAGGAATGCTTACTGCCCGGTCTTGTGTATTGCGCTGATTGCGGCAGTAAGATGTCCTATCAGACGAACTACTACAAAAGCGGTGAACCCTATCATTCGTTCCGATGCAGCAGAAACCAACGGTCAGATTGACTCACTCGCCCTTCGCCTGTGTGACATTGCTGAAGCAATGAAGCCGGGGCGAAAGAAGAAAATCCCCTTTGAGCCGGTAGAAATCAGAGTAATTTGTCAGTGCCTTATGGAGTGGCGAAATCGAGAGATACAGGCGAAAAGACACGGCGCAGTGGATGCCATAAATGAACTGCTGATACGGTTTACCCGCTAAAGAGAAAAGTCGCTGTCACAGACGGCGGCTTTTCCTTTTCGGGTAGTATTCAAGAAGTCATAAAGTTCCGTGAGTAATGGAAGAAGGCAATGCTTTGAGAAAAAGATGAGAGCAATATTCTGAAAACTACTTGAGATTTTTGGGAAAATCTGCTAGAATATTTCTGTATATCTATGGGGCAGTGGAATTCATATCCTTTTGCCTTAGAAATTATGGAAGGAGGACTTGATTATGGCAAACGGAAATGCGACAATTATTGTCGGCTCGGCTCGGCTCGGCTCGGCTCGGCTCGGCAGGAGCATAGCGCCGTTTTTTCAGCGTGTCAAGTCTTATTTCATACAATTTATAACGAACCAGTTGCCGGAGACAGGGCGCATTATGCCTTGGCTTCGGCTTTTTGCGTTTGCCGGAAGGATGGTGGTTTGATATTGAAGTCCTAACCACGACCGGCAAATCAATATTTTCCGGTTAAACCTTCTGTCTTCTCCGGCGTGTCCGCTGTCGGAGGAAGAAAATAGCGGATAGAATTATTTTGGAGGAATGAAAATGAAGAAGAAACTTCTAAGCCTTCTGCTTGCGTTGTGCCTTGTGATGGCACTTGTTCCGATGACAGCGTTTGCTGAAGGAACTTCAGTAGATAATTGGGACGGCTCGGCAGACACGAACTGGTATACGAGTGAGCCTAACGCTTCGGAATACCATATTTCAACGGCTGAACAGCTTGCAGGTTTGGCACAGCTTGTAAATGCAGACCCCGGAACCACAAATTTTGCAGGGAAAACTTTCTATTTGGATAATGACCTTGATTTATCCGGGCATGAATGGATTTCGATTGGTACTGTCCTCGGCGGGGATTACCCTGAATACAGTTTTTGCGGCGTGTTTGATGGACAGGGCCATGTGATCTCGAATCTCTACTCTCATGAATCATACATTCTGGGCGCGGAGGGCGCGGATGAGTCTCATAATTTACTTAGAAACGCTCTGTTCGGCAGTGTTTACAACGGCGAAGTCAAAAACCTTGGTGTTGCAGACGCTGAAATCTGGATTGATCCTAAAGATGACAGTGCCGCAGGTAAAGGTATTTTAGTTGACTGGATGGGCAAGTCCAAAATCACGAACTGCTGGACATCCGGCAGCATTTACAGCGGCACCAAAACGGAAAAGAATATTGGCGGCATCGTTGGTATTACCATGCAGGGCTGCACCATTTCCGGTTGCTATTCTACTGCAACGCTTATAGGCAATTTCACGAATTCCGAGGGATATTATGACCCTAATAAGTATTTGCCGCCTGATACCATCGGTGGTATTGTTGGCGCAAAATTTGACGGCAATTTAACGGTTACGGATTGTTGGTTTGATGGTAAGATTGTTGTCAACTCCATTCAGGCCACTGTTGGCGGAATCGTTGGGTATACGGATGACACATCGGGCTTGGGAACAGTCAATAACTGTATGGTTACGACGACTGACATGGGCGTAGATAAAGATGGAAATACTTGTTGGGTGGCTTATGCCCTCAGCGGCACGGTAGAAAATTGCTATTGGCCTAATGACACGAAAGCATATGACCCGTCTCCGCTTGCGTATGTAGGAGGACAAAGCAACGAAGAGCAAGGTACTGCCGTCACAGACTTTACCTCCGCAGATGTCCTTGCTGGCTTGCGAACCAATGCCGGTGCGGGCGTTGAGTGGGGTGCCGGAATCGGCTATCCAACTTTTGTGTGGGATGACAATAACATTCCCGCTGATTACACAGCTGTTGATGCGGCCATCACAAGTGCAGAGGCTCTTGATAGCAGCCTTTATACAAATTATTCTGCGGTAGAAGATTCCATTAATGCTGTTGACCGAGCAAAAAGTAAAGCCCAGCAAGCAGAGGTTGATGCAATGGCAAAGGCTATCGAGGATGCAGTTTCCGCCCTGCAATACAAGGGTGCTGATTACACCAAAGTAGACGCAGCCATTGCCAAGGTAAATGCACTGAACAAGGATAACTACAAGGACTTCACTGCTGTGGAAGCTGCTGTGAATGCTGTGACCCGTGACAAGAACCTTACGGAACAGAGCGAAGTGGATGCAATGGCGAAGGCTATTGAAGATGCGATTGCTGCCCTGCAATACAAGGACGCTGACTACACTAAGGTTGATGCAGCCATTGCCAAGGCAAATGCTTTGAAGAAGGACGAGTACAAAGACTTCTCTGCCGTGGAAGCTGCCGTCAATGCCGTTGTCCGTGACAAGAATATCACTGAACAGGGCGAAGTGGATGCAATGGCGAAGGCTATTGAAGATGCGATTGCTGCCCTGCAATA